>OKXI01000361.1_pt1 | contig 18832 bp, 15 predicted proteins | sample 1607161 | NCBI WGS metagenome assembly OKXI01 (sample SAMN04414078, study PRJEB24778) | human gut metagenome | material: faecal | host: Homo sapiens
CTTTTCCTGCGTGCGGATGTATCCGAAAAGTACTATCCTTACCTAAACAGCATCGGTTCTGCCAACTTCTGTACTCCTTATAATAATAAGGTATATACATTGAAAGAACTGGGCGGGCGCATGCTTTCTTATGGAAAGGCTTCGGATGAGAACGGATATTATGTACCCGTAACTTTTGAATTCGACAATAAGGGAGACGTTATTCCCGGCTCGTTTGTAGAAGTATTCCTATTATCCTCACCAATGGAGAACGTGTTGTCTCTTCCTCACAGTGCGCTGACCGAGGAACAAGGCAGCTTCTTTGTCTACCTGCAACTGGATGAAGAGGGCTACAAAAAACAGCTTGTCACCCTGGGTGCCGACAATGGCGAAAGTGTACAAATCCTTTCCGGCATAAAAGCAGGCGATCGCGTCGTAACCCAAGGAGCCTATCAAGTGAAGCTGGCATCGGCAACGAATGCTATTCCGGCACATAGCCATGAACACTAATCTCATGTACAATTTGACAATTTACAAAGTACCATTTCGCTATGCTGTATAAGGGTTACGTGACGAATGGGGAGTGTAAAGTCAGATAAACAAGAAATATTAGATAAAACAGCAAGTGCGGCTGACATTGCGCAGCCCAATTGTACATTGTAAATAGTAAATAGAAAGATGTTAAACAAAATAATTGGTTTTTCTCTTCAGAACCGCATCTTGGTGCTGGTAGCATCGGTGCTGTTGCTAATTGGCGGTACTTATACCGCCATGCATACGGAAGTGGATGTGTTCCCTGACCTCAATGCGCCGACCGTGGTCATCATGACCGAAGCAAACGGTATGGCAGCAGAGGAAGTGGAACAGCTGGTCACTTTTCCCGTAGAAACGGCTGTAAACGGTGCAACGGGTGTGCGCCGTGTACGCTCTTCCTCAACGAACGGTTTTTCTGTAGTCTGGGTAGAATTCGACTGGGATACAGATATCTATCTTGCCCGGCAGATTGTCAGTGAGAAGCTGGCAGTCGTCAGCGAATCCTTACCGGCCAACGTAGGCAAGCCGACACTAGGCCCACAATCGTCCATTTTGGGCGAGATGCTGATTGTAGGTCTGACAGCAGATTCGACCTCTATGCTGGATTTGCGTACCATTGCCGACTGGACCATACGTCCCCGCCTGCTCTCTACGGGCGGTGTGGCACAAGTTGCCGTACTGGGCGGCGACATCAAGGAATATCAAGTGCAGCTGGACCCGGAACGGATGCGCCATTACGGCGTGACATTGAGCGAAGTGATGAACATCACCCGCGAAATGAACCTGAATGCCAATGGTGGAGTGCTCTATGAATATGGCAATGAATATATCGTACGCGGCGTACTTTCTACCGACAAGGTAGACCAGATAGCCAAGGCCGTGGTGCGGAGCAACGGAGTCTCCGGCGCCCCTATCCTGCTGGAAGATATTGCCGACGTTCAAATCGGAGCCAAACTTCCTAAACTGGGTACCGCCTCGGAACGCGGTAAGCATGCCGTACTGCTGACAGTCACCAAGCAACCCGCCACAAGCACGCTGGAGCTTACAGACAAACTGGAAGCTTCCCTGCAAGACCTGCAGAAGAATCTACCGGCGGACGTAAAGGTTTCCACAGACATCTTCCGTCAAAGCCGTTTCATCGAAAGTTCCATCGGAAACGTTCAGAAGTCGTTGTTGGAGGGAGGTATTTTCGTTGTCATCGTGCTTTTCCTGTTCCTTGCCAACGTACGTACCACAGTCATCTCGCTGGTGACACTGCCGTTGTCACTGATTGCCTCCATCCTTGCCCTGCACTATATGGGCTTTACGATAAATACCATGAGCCTGGGAGGTATGGCTATCGCCATCGGTTCGCTGGTGGATGATGCCATCGTGGACGTGGAGAATGTCTACAAGCGTTTGCACGAAAACCGACTGAAACCTGCCGGCGAGCAACTTCCTATTCTGGAAGTGGTGTTCAATGCTTCGAAAGAAGTGCGTATGCCTATCCTCAATTCAACGCTGATCATCATTGTCAGCTTCGTACCACTGTTCTTCCTTAGTGGTATGGAAGGTAGGATGTTGGTACCACTGGGTATTGCGTTCATTGTGGCATTGGCGGCTTCAACTGTTGTGGCACTGACCGTAACGCCGGTACTTTGCTCCTATCTATTGGGAAAAGAGAAAACGAAAAAACAAAACAACGAAAACAGCGACTCTGCCGTAGCACGCAAGATGAAGCAATGGTATGGTTCAGCACTGACTTTTGTATTGGGGCATAAGAAAGGGGTACTTGGAGGTATTATCGGACTATTTGTAGTGGCACTCGGCTGTTTCTTCACCCTGGGCCGCTCGTTCCTGCCGCCTTTCAATGAAGGTTCGTTCACCATCAATATCTCCTCGCTTCCGGGTATCTCCCTGGAAGAAAGCGACAAGATGGGGCACCGTGCCGAGGAGCTGCTGCTCTCCATCCCCGAAATACAGACCGTGGCCCGTAAAACGGGACGTGCAGAGCTGGACGAACACGCTCTGGGAGTAAACGTCTCTGAGATCGAGGCACCGTTTGAGTTGAAAGACCGCTCACGCAGCGAGCTCGTGGCAGAAGTCCGCGAAAAACTGGGTACCATTGTAGGGGCAAACGTGGAAATAGGCCAGCCTATCAGCCACCGTATAGACGCCATGCTATCCGGTACAAAGGCGAACATCGCCATCAAACTGTTCGGCGACGATCTGAACCGCATGTTCACTCTGGGCAATGAAATCAAGAGTGCCATCCAGGGTATTCCCGGTATTGCTGACCTGAACGTGGAACAGCAGATTGAGCGTCCGCAACTTGTCATTTCACCCAAACGGGAAATGCTTGCCAAATACGGCATTTCACTGCCCGAATTTTCGGAGTTTGTCAATGTCTGCCTGGCCGGTGAAGCCGTTTCCCAAGTTTACGAAAAGGGAAAGAGCTTCGACCTGACCGTACGCGTGAAAGACAACCTACGCGACGAAATGGAAAAAATACGCAACTTGATGATTGATACGGGCGACGGACAGAAAATTCCACTGAACTATGTAGCGGAAATCCGCTCGGCCATGGGTCCGAACACCATCAGCCGCGAGAATGTAAAGCGTAAAATCGTCATCTCCGCCAACGTGGCCGACCGCGACCTGCGAAGTGTAGTCAATGATATACAAGCCCAGATAGACGCACAAATCAAACTGCCGGAAGGATACCACATCGAATACGGCGGACAATTCGAAAGCGAGCAGGCAGCAAGCCGCACTCTGGCACTTACTTCGTTCATGTCCATCGTGGTGATATTCCTGCTCCTCTACCATGAATTCCGCAGTGTGAAGGAGAGCGCCATCATCCTTATCAATCTGCCGCTGGCATTGATAGGCGGTGTATTCGCCCTGCTCATCACAACGGGAGAAGTGAGTATCCCCGCCATCATCGGTTTCATCTCACTGTTCGGTATCGCCACCCGAAACGGAATGCTGCTCATCAGCCATTACAACCACTTGCAGCAGGAAGAAGGCTATGGCGTCTACGACAGCGTTATCCGCGGTTCGCTCGACCGTCTGAATCCAATCCTGATGACCGCCCTATCCAGTGCACTGGCACTTATCCCGCTGGCTCTCAGTGGCGACCTGCCGGGCAACGAGATACAAAGCCCGATGGCAAAGGTTATCTTGGGCGGCCTTTTAACATCCACGTTCCTGAACGGTTTCATCATTCCGATTGTTTACCTAATGATGCACCGTAACCAACAACCTAAAACGTCAGACAATGAATAAAAGATTTTTCATATTCAGCGCCGCCATCCTCGCTTTTGCGGGGATGAGCGCACAAACGTCCGGCATTGATGCCGTGCTCCAGCAGATAGAGGCCAACAACAAGGAGTTGCAGGCTAACTCCCACCTCATTTCCTCACAAAAACTGGAGAACAAGACAAACAACAACCTCCCTGACCCTACACTGTCATACGCCCACCTTTGGGACTCCAAGAACAGTGACGAGACAGTCGGCGAAATGGTCATCTCGCAAAGCTTCGACTTCCCCACGCTTTACGCCACCCGAGGGAAGATGAACCGACTCAAGACAAATGCACTGGATGCACAAGCCACCGCCTTCCGCCAGCAGATATTGCTGCAAGCGAAGGAAGTATGCCTGGACATCATCATGCTGCAACGCCAGCAAGCCCTGCTCGACGAACGGTTAAAGAATGCGGAGGAGCTGTCGGCCATGTACACCCGACGTTTGGAAACGGGAGATGCCAATGCACTGGAAACCAACAAGATTAATCTGGAGTTGCTGAATGTACGCACGGAAGCCCGCATGAACCAGACGGCACTTAACAATAAACTGAAAGAGCTGCTTGTCCTCAACGGAAACCAGCCGCTCACACCGGGACGTCCCAGACCCGATACCACACCCGACGCCCAAACACTCGGATTGACAGAATACCCGGCAGTGCCGTTGCCGGCCGACTTCCACCCGCTGGCCGACGAACTGCTGGCTTCAGACCCCACCCTGCAATCCTTGCAGGGTGAAAGTTCTGCCGCCCGGAAACAGATTTCGGCAAGCAAGCAAGGCTGGCTGCCCAAACTGGAACTGGGTTACCGTAGAAATACCGAATCGGGGCATCCGCTGAACGGCGTAGTAGTAGGCTTCTCTTTCCCGCTTTTCGAAAACCGCAATAAGGTCAAGATAGCCAAGACACAAGCGCTCAACATTGACTACCAAAAGGAGAACGCCGCACTGCAAGCCAGCTCTGCCTTGTGGCAACTCTATGAAGAGGCCAAGAACCTGCACGCTTCCATGGAGGAATACGAGCGCACCTTCCATCAACAGCAAGACCTTTCTTTACTGAAACAAGCACTTATGGGAGGACAAATCAGTATGATTGAATACTTCGTTGAAATATCGGTTGTCTATCAAAGCAAGACAAACCTTCTGCAACTGGAAAACCAGTATCAGAAGGCAATGGCACAGATATACAAGAGCCGGTTATAAATAGAAAGAGCTGTCTACGGTTGGCAGACAGCTCTTCCTATTTCAATATATTGTGGTTATAGTTTTGTGACTTTACCCATAAACAGAATAACTCCCGTACTCTTCTCCTTTATCAGAAAGATGAAAGGACGGTCCACATAGAACGGAATTACCGTACTTGGTCCGGGAACGGCCAGGTCCATTCCTCCGACAGTTACAGCCGCAGCTTCCGTCCCCTCTTCATTCACTTTCACATAAGTGAACTGTTGCAGCAAACTGATAAACAAATCCTCATCCGCCATTCCGGAAAAATTGGCCGATGGAGTAAAAGCCTCCTGCATTCCCATTGCCATCATATCGTCAATGAGTTCTTTATCATATTCCATTTCAAACCGGGGTAACTTAAGGTTCAAGGCAGAGCTTGATAAACTACTGTTCCATTCCCCCCAGCGCTCGTCATTCAGCTGCGGCAGGCACTCATCCAACGATTTTCCCTCTGCCGGCAAGAGCACCACCATACTGAAAGCCTCATTGCCGTAAGGCAACTCTGCCATTGAGAAATACTCATTCTCGGCATAGTTGAATCTCTCGTCACGAAGATTCATCATGTGTACAGTCGATTTGCTTCCGTCAGCATTCGTAAAAGCCTCTTCTGCCGTATCCGATTTTTTGAATTGATTCTTCCAAATCCCCTTGAAATAAAGCGCATTCAACAGATAAAGACGCGCCGTCTCCGGAATCTCATTCAAGACTTTGGGGATGCAATTATTCGTTTTCCCGGCACACCAGCCGTTTATAATGTCCGGAGCCTTGGGAGAGGCAAAATCCAGCTCCTGCACTTGCGCGTCATACATCTTTTTGTTTACGCTTACAAAGTCGTCATGAACACCGAACCCTTTCTTTATCCAGATGGAATTGGCAATTCCCAACTGTGTGGTATTGTCCAAATCGAGCAACGCCTCCACCAGCTTCTTATTATAGTTGTTCATTTCTTCCAACGAATAGCCCGAAAAGCCCAGGACATCTGTCATCTCAGATAGTGTGTTTCCCAACGCTCCATTGGCAATCATAGACAGACAGAGCGAAGCGCTCAAAGGAGAGATGAACAGATTGGGCTTTTCCACCTCAGTTTTACAAACCTGATTAAAGAAACGGAAAGCGAAATCCGTTCCTAAATCCGTCATCTCCTGCTCGGCACGGGTCAAGGCAATGTCTTTGCGGGGCTTGGGTTGTGGTGAAGAGTTGTCGTCACTCTGGCAGGCTGCAAGGATACAAAGTAGGCTTAAGGCAGTAATCGTTTTTTTAAGCATAAGCAAATAGTATTAGTTTTAAAACAGTTATCTATATATAGAAAATGCTTGAACAAACAAAATACTGCATTGAAGAAACAATAAAAAATAGTACATTCCTACTCTATTATTATACTGCAAAGTTCTGCATATTTTTTGCAGTCGCACTGCATATGTGTTGCAGCACCACTGCATATGTGTTGCAGTCGCGCTGCATATATATTTGCAGTGTCACTGCAACAGCTCTGCAGTGCTACTGCAAAATATATACAGCAGCTTTGCAGTAACGTGATTGATTTCACCCGGTTATTGTTGCCAATTCCAGCACCCCTTCCGGCAAATATCCGCTGCGTATGCGCCATTCCTGGGGATAAAGATTATTGGCACGGTTACCTATATTCTTGACAAATCCTAGAGGTATCTGTTTGTAGGTGAGCAAGACAATGCCGCGCGGAGCAGTCTCCGAAAGGACAACAGCCTCCTTGCGCAGATAGCTGATGGCCTGCTCGCGGCCTATCTCTTCATGGGCAAAGGCATCCGGATTCAGTGCTATACTCATGGCGAGCCCATGAGCAGGCATCCAGTCTTTTCCTTTCAACTCGGCAACATCTACCCCAGCCTGCACGATACGGAGTGACGAACGCAAAGCCGACAGTTCGGAGAGATACGCTTTAGGGAAAGCGCTGACGTTGTTGCCATTGACGATAAATTCGTAATTATCCGGAACCGCAAACCACTCATGCAGTGCCGAAAGCTGTTCTTTGGAAACACCCGGAGTTTTCGCTCCTTTTCCTTGAGGTTTTCTTCCTTTTTCCCAGGATTTCACCTGCCCGGCCCAGGTATTCCCATCGCTCACGCCCGGTTTGCGGAGAACTGCCAAAAAGAATCCTTCCCCCTTCGTCCGATGGGGCAGGAAACGATAGGCGGGAAAGTCCTCTCCCGACAATAGATTACCCGTAATATTCCAGTCAGTAGAAATTTCCAATGGCAATACCTCCGCCCCGAATTCATCCCGTATCCAACGGATGTTCTCTTCGTTTTCCTTTGTATTATAGGTACAAGTACTGTAGATGAGAATGCCTCCGGGCTTCAAGCAAGGCCAGATATCCGTAACGATGCGACGCTGGCGCTGCCAGCAGATTTCCACATTCTCCCCACTCCACTCACTTACTGCAACGGGGTCTTTACGGAACATCCCCTCGCCAGAGCAGGGGACATCCGTCAATATGACGTCGAAGAAGTCCGTCAAGGAAGAAAAATCCGCCGGGTCATTATTAGTGACCACCACACCGGAATGCCCCCACTTCGTAAGATTCTCCGCCAATACCTGCGAGCGGTTGCGGATTACCTCATTGGCCACCAGCAGACTGCCTGCGGGCAACACGCTACGGGCATGCGTGGATTTCCCGCCGGGAGCCGCACAGAGGTCAAGCATCACCACCGGTCCTTCGCCCACATACCGCCTCAAAGCCTGCTCCACAAACATGGACGAAGCCTCCTGCACATAGTAGCAGCCTGCATGAAACAGCGGGTCGAAAGTGAATGTCAGCCGCTTGTCCAGATAGTATCCGGCAGCAGACCAGGGAACATGCTCCAAAGAGGAACGAAAAAGACTGAATGAAGATTCCGGTAATTTATCTTCATTCAGTCGGATACTGACCGGCTGCTCCCCTTCCAGGGCGGCAGCCAGCTTTTCATATTCTTCCACACCCAAGAGGGCGCGTGTATAATCGGTGAAAGATGAGGGTAGCTTCATGCTTTGAACTGTTTTATGGCAGCAAAGATAGTGCAAAATACGTTTCACCAATCTACGGGGCTAAACAAAAAGCACGGTTCAATACTCTTTTTAAAAACTGAGTTTCACCCCTGCAAAATAGGAACGCGGTGCACCCGGTCCGTAGATATAACCGGAATCGCGGCTCGCTCCTTTATCAAAATCTTTCTGATAAGAATTGAATATATTCTGTACACCGGCATTGAGCTGCAAACAGAACCCTTGAAAATCAAAGTCGTAAGCTATCTTTGTTCCAAGTTCAAAGAAGTCCGGACTCTTTACCAATACATCCGCCTCACCGTTCACCTCCGAAAGCAAATGGGGAACGTACATCCGCCCGGTATAATTGCCGTTCAAAGCTATTGAGAAGGCTTTAACCGGCATATAGGTAGTTGTAAAGTAGCCGTAGACGTCGGGAGTACGCAGTATCTTGTCACTGTAACGTTCTTTCTCCGACAAGTGCTCCTCATCCGCACTCCATTCTTCGGGAGAGTCATAGATACTTCGTTGAAGTGTCAACCCTGCCTGCAACTGAACCTTATCCTTATAGGCAACCTTTCCTTCCAATGTGCCGCCATACACTTTAGCTCCCGAACCATTGATGCGGGTCTGTATCAGATAAGCACTACCGTCCGGGTCTTTCACCGGAGGCGTCAGGACAAACGGGTCGGAAAGTTTCGTGTAGAAGCCTTCCACCAATAGGTTTGCCTGGAAATCTCCGAAGTAATGATACCAGTCTACCGAAGCATTGAAGCTGCGCGAACGCTCTTCCTTCAATCCTTTGGCGCGGACAATGGAAACCAATTCTCCACCCACATTACTGATATGCAGATCTTCATCAAACGCTTGTGGAGCACGGAATCCCTCAGCATAACTGAAACGGATATTCACATCCTGAGTAGGATTATAACGGATATTGGCACGGGGACTGAAAACAGCCTTGTCCATGATGCTGTTTTTATCCACGCGCCCGCCAATCAGGAAACTCCACTGTTCGTTCTTCCACTCATTCTGGGCATAGGCGCTTGCTATATTCACCATTTGGTTCAACGGGGCGGGGGTATATTTCTCAATCAGTTGTTGCAAGCGGTCACCCGTTGCCGTAGGATCTTCGGCCAAAGCAGCATCACGATACTTCTGTACGTCCGTTGCCTTGTCATGCAGATTGTCGTGATTGAACTCAATGCCTCCGGTCAAATCGGCAGGCATAAACAGGCACTTGTCAAAATGATAAATATACTGGGCACCCAGCACACCGGTAAAGTCCGTAGTCATTCCATAAGCGCTATAATAACTATTGCGCACGATGTGCTGAGCCGAAGCATAGGTACTGAACGTATGTTTCTGGTTTTTGGAGAAAGCCGTAAACTTGAGCCCACCCGTGTTGATGGAATGTTTCAGCTGTTCCACCAGTCCGGGCGCCCCGGTACCGTTCAATCCGGCATCCTCGGCTATATGAGGGGGAAGGCTGAAGCCACTTCCACCACGGCGGAATTCCTCCATATGATGGTATTCAAGGCTCAGCTTGGAATAGGCACTTGTCCGGTAGTAAGCATTCAGACCGACAGTCTGGTTCTTCAGCTTCGGTAATTCGGAAAAACCGTCTCCGTTGGAGTCCCATGCCGAACGATGCCTGCTCTGGCCGTACACATAAGCCCCCATCTTACTGTCCGAAGAAACCAAGGAAAGATTCAGGGTCGTGTTGTTGTCGAACGAGCCGGAACCGTCGAAATTGGAAATGGTATGCGAGAAAGAACCGGAATTGCGAATCGGTTCCTTCGTAATGATATTCACCGTCCCGGCAATGGCCGAAGAACCGAACAAGGCTGAACCACCTCCACGCACCACTTCCACACGCTCTATCATGTTGGCGGGAATCTGTTCCAACCCATACACACCGGCCAGAGAGGAAAAGATGGGACGTGAGTCTATCAATATTTGGGTATATTTCCCATCCAGCCCGTTGATGCGCACTTGTGAATAACCGCAATTCTGGCAATCGGTCTCCACCCGCACACCTGGCTGAAAGGCCAGTCCTTGCGACAAAGTATGCGAATTTGTCTGCTCAAACAGTTTAGGAGTAACCACTTTGACCAAAGTGGGTGCCAAACGCCGGGCAGTCTCGTTGCGGTTGGCTGTAACTACCACCCCGTCCAGTGCCACCATGTCTTCTTCCAACTCAAAGTTCTCTTCCAAGGTCTTACCACGTTTCAGAACGACTTTGCGCTCCTGCGACTTATAACCTACGGCACTGACGGACAACGTGAACTCACCTTCAGGCAGATTCTTTAGGAAATAGTGACCGGTGGCATCGGTCATGGTCCCGATGGTGGTGCCTTTCAGCGAAACTGTCATATAAGGCAAATGTTCCCTTGTACTTTTTTCTATTACATGACCGACAATATTGGCATCGGTACTCTTCAAATCTTCGGCATAAACGGTTGATGAGAGTAACAGACATACTGCTCCCACCACAAAAAATATATATTTTTTCATGTACTTCTAAAATAATATGTTAATCAATGAGGTTGACGCAATCCCACAACGGAATTGCCTTAATCTATCGGATTTGAAAAAAAGAAGGGGGAGCACGCAGGCAAATACCGCCACGAAGCTTTACACACTTGATGCATTCCGTGGCAAGAATGCTCAGTACACACAACAAAACAAGGAAAACCGTCGCGGCAACCGGAAGCAACGGAAGGGAAGAGGAGACGAAAGAGGCAAGATAGAAAATGGTTTCCAACTGCACCTCTGTATGCTCATGCTGGCCCTTGAATGGATGGGAATGCACAATGATGACACCATTCACCACATGCGAGTGGGTAAACAGCGTAATCCCTCCCAGATAGGCAATGAACAGCAGAGGGAGGAAACACTTCATTATATTCCTCAACTTCATCAAGACTTCCCAATAAAAACAGATGCGCAAAGATAACAGTATTTACAATAAGAAACAACCCGGTTTGTATATTTACCTCTATTTACAGTCGCAAATACCTACTTCTTGTTATTCCGGAAAAAAGACAATAAGACATTTTCACGGAAAAATATCGCCTTATTTCCGGTTTTCTAAAAAAAATATCTTCTCTTTGCAACTTTATAAAGGTGACGACACGTCTAACCAACAAAGAAACAAATTAAAAGACCATAGATTATGAAACGTATCATTTTTGGATTAATGCTCGCCATGATGTTCTGCACACTGGTGCAAGGCGCAAACAGAACCGTAACAGAGAACGACGGTCAGGGGAACAAGAAAAGAGTCATCGAATTGAGGGACACTGTCATCAATGGAGAAACCGTAACAGACACACTCAGTGTCATGACTTATGAAAACAGTGCCGGCAGTAGCAATGCTCCGGAAAAATGGAGAACCCACCACAGCAGCGGTATGGACTGGAATGGGTTCGACCTCGGGAGCAAGACCTCGGAGACCGTGATTGCCGTAACAGCCATCGTCTTTGTATTCGGACTGCCGCTACTCATCATATTCGTAGTATTCTTCTTCCGCTATAAAAACCGGAAAGCCAAGTACCGCCTGGCGGAACAGGCCCTGGCCAGCGGACAGCAACTGCCTGAAAACTTCTTCAAAGAAGCCGCAGCAACGGATATCCGCAGCAAAGGCATCAACAACATATTCGTCGGCATCGGCCTGTTCATCTTCCTTTGGGCCATTACCGGAGAATTCGGTCTCGGATGTATCGGCTTACTCGTCATGTTCACCGGCTTCGGACAATTGGTGATTTTCTACGGCCAACAGAAGAAGAACGAAGAAAAATGAGTCAACTCAATGACATATCGTTAGTCGCACAGGTCGTGGTGTTTCAAAACACCAAGGCCTTCGACCGGTTGGTGAAGAAGTACCAGTCGTCCGTACGGCAGTTCTTCCTGCACCAGACCTGCGGCGACAGCGAGTTGAGTGACGACTTGGCACAAGATACGTTTATCAAAGCCTATACAAACATCGCTTCGTTCAAGAATCTATCCAATTTCTCGACCTGGCTCTACCGTATTGCCTATAATGTTTTTTATGATTATATTCGCAGCCGGAAAGAAACGGACGATTTGGATACGTACCGAGTGGACGCTCAATGCAGCACACTGCAGCAGGACGTGGGGCAGCACATAGACATTTACCGTGCCCTCGCCACACTGAAGGAAATGGAACGCACCTGCATCACGCTCTTCTACATGGAAGACCAAAGCATCGAAAAGATTGCAGGTATCACCGGATGTCCGGCGGGAACGGTAAAAAGCCACCTCTCGCGGGCGAAAGACAAAATGGCTTCCTACTTAAAACAAAATGGTTATGATGGAAAATGATGATAAACTCCTGACTTCATTCTTTGCCGAACACCGGCAGGAAATAGCCGATAACGGGTTCAGCCGCCGCGTACTGCGACATCTGCCCGACCGTAGCCGCCACTTGGCGCAGATATGGACAGCATTCTGCTTTACTCTGGCCCTCGTACTGTTCGTCTCCCTCGACGGAGTGCAGCTGATACTGGACACCTTGCGCGAAACCTTCGATACTGCCATCCGGAGCGGAGCTTCGGAGCTTGACCCCAAGTCGTTAATCATTGCCGGAGTGGTATTGCTCTATTTCGGTTACCGCAAGATTTCATCTATGGCATAGTTGTTTTTCAATGATAAATCGTATCTTTGTCCCCTCATAAAACTAACTAAGAGGAGAAAGTTTTGAGAAAGATTCTATTCATCATATTATTCGTTTTTTCTATTGGGAATGCCGGGGCGCAAGCAACAAGCGATTCCATTGTCATGAATTACTTGAAGGAAATGGGCGCCCCCGTCACTTATAACAATGAAGTGAAATTGCTGATGACCGGCCATGACAAGTTCGTCGATCTCTTCGAGAATATCCGCCATGCCCGGCATCATATCCATCTGGAATATTTCAATTTCCGCAACGACTCCATAGCCAATGCCTTGTTCAGCCTTCTGGCAGAGAAAGTCAAGGAGGGAGTTGAAGTCCGCCCCATGTTCGATGCCTTCGGCAACTGGTCCAACAACCAACCATTGAAAGAACGCCATCTGAAATCCATCCGCGCCCAAGGCATCGAAATCGTCAAGTTCGACCCTATCACTTTTCCCTGGGTGAATCATGCCATACACCGCGACCATCGGAAAATAGTAGTGATTGACGGCAAAATAGGATATACCGGTGGTATGAATATAGCCGACTATTACATTACGGGACTGCCCAAAATCGGTCAATGGCACGACATGCACATGCGTATCGAAGGAGATGCCGTGCGCTATCTGCAAGGTATTTTCCTCACGATGTGGAACCAGGAGACTAAACAGCACGTCGGTGGCCCCGTTTACTTTCCTGATATACCGCAACTCCCCGACAGTATAGCCGAAGAAATAGCCATAGTAGACCGTACACCGCGGGAAACTCCCCGCTCCATCAGTCACGCTTATGCAGCATCCATTGGAGCTGCGCAACACAGCATACAGATTGTGAACCCCTACTTTGTACCGACCAAATCCATCCGGAAGGCCATTAAATATGCATTAAAAAAAGGTACTGAAGTGGAAATCATGATACCTGCCGTTTCTGATATTCCTTTCACCCCGGAAGCATCCTTCTATATCGTACACAAGCTGATGAAGAAAGGGGCAAAAGTTTATCTCTTTAACGGAGGCTTCCACCATTCCAAGATTATGATGGTAGACCGGAATTTCTGTACTGTGGGTACGGCCAATCTGAATAGCCGCAGTCTGCGATATGACTTTGAAACGAATGCGTTTATTTTCGATCCTACAATCACTCACCAGTTGAATGATATGTTTGAACGGGATAAAAAGAATAGTACGCTATTGACTCCCGAAGTTTGGAAAAAGCGTTCAGGATGGAAGAAGTTTGTAGGTTGGGTGGGTAACTTAATGACACCGTTCCTTTAATTATACCTCCGTTCCTCTAATTTTTAATTGAAAATTATTCTATGCTATCTGCCGAAGTTTAGTTACCTTTGGCGAGGCAAAAAAAAGATTGCCCCTTTTGTTGTTTTTAATTCGTAATCTGCAATCATGAAACAATATTTAGACTTGCTCAATCGGGTATTAACCGAGGGCGTACACAAGGAAGACCGTACCGGAACCGGTACAATCAGCGTATTCGGACATCAAATGCGCTTCAATATGGAGGATGGCTTTCCCTGCCTCACCACCAAAAAACTGCATCTGAAATCGATTATATATGAATTGCTATGGTTCCTGAATGGAGATACCAATGCCAAGTATCTGCAAGATCATGGTGTTCGCATTTGGAACGAATGGGCGGATGAGAACGGTGATCTGGGACATATTTACGGTTATCAATGGCGTTCCTGGCCTGATTACAAAGGTGGTTCCATCGATCAGATCAGTGAGGCTGTAGAAACAATTCTTCATAATCCGGATTCCCGCCGCATCATTGTCAGCGCTTGGAATGTGGGAGATATTAACAATATGAATCTTCCTCCCTGTCATGCTTTCTTTCAATTCTATGTGGCAAACGGACGGTTGAGTCTCCAACTCTATCAACGAAGTGCGGATATTTTTCTCGGTGTACCTTTCAACATCGCATCTTATGCCCTACTGTTGCAGATGATGGCACAAGTGACCGGGCTGAAAGCAGGGGATTTCATTCATACACTCGGTGATGCGCACATTTATCTGAATCATCTGGAGCAGGTCAAACTGCAACTTTCCCGCGAACCACGTCCGTTGCCACAAATGAAGATAAACCCGGATGTGAAGAGCATCTTCGACTTCCAATATGAAGATTTCGAATTGGTAAATTACGATCCACATCCGCATATAGCAGGTAAAGTTTCTGTTTAACAAATCATATTTCCAATCATGATTAGTATCATCGCCGCCGTAGACCGCAACTTAGGAATCGGTTTCCAAAATAAATTATTATTCAGCGCATTTATACATTAGTTTTCTTTAGAATGTATTGTTTTTTATAATTGATAGAAAGTGAGGTGGTGTTTGGTGGCAAGCATAACAAAGAAAGAAAACGGAAGTTTTCTCATAAGAGTCTATAACGGAATAAAAGACGGAAAGCCGCAGAGCGTAGCCGTTACATTCAGGGCTAACCCCGGTGCTTCACCCGCGACTGCAAGACGGGCGGCGGAAAAATATGCTATCCTATTTGAGGAGCTTGTTCATAGCGGCGGTTATGAGAAGAAGGTGTCCGCAAATTTTGCCCCTCGGATCAGACAAAAGCTGAAGCTTTCCGAATTTGTTCAAAAGTACTATTATCCTGCAATTCTAAAGCATCTATCGCCAAACACCTGCCGTATATATGAGCAGATTATCGACAACTTGATTCTTCCGTCGTTTGGTATGGTGGAGCTTGTAGATATTGATTCCTCACATCTTCAAAGCTTCGTCGACTTTCTTTTAACCGCGGAAGCGAGAATGACCGGAGACAGGGGTCTTTCTACGGCATCGGTTAAGCGGTATGCAACGGTTTTCGCGTCTATCCTCACAGAGGCATGGAGGCAAAAAAAGATTGAAGTCAATCCGTTTGAGCACGCGTATATTCAATATCCGAAGATTGTTCAACCGGAGCTCGAAGTGTATAGTGATGATGAAATTGCACTTTTTATTGCGGAATTAGAGGAGGAGAACGCGCGGACAAAGGCAATCCTGTTGCTTGCGGTGACAACAGGATTGCGCAGAGCCGAAATCGTTGGATTGATGTGGTCAGATATTGATTTTGAAAAACGTTCGGTTGCGGTATCCCGTAGCGCGTATAAACCAAAGGGCGAGGAACAGCGAACGAAGTCTCCAAAATCGCGGTGCAGTTATCGCACGGTGTTTATGCCGGAGAGCTGCGTCAGGGCATTGCAAGAATGGCAAATCGAGCAGGCAAGGCAGAAGCGCCATAGCAATGGAATGTGGCACGACAATGATTTCGTATTTACAGACAAAAACGGCAAAAATATCAGCGTATATGCCCCGACTCGTATTTGTTCGGATTTTGAAAGGCGTCACGGATTACGGCATTTGAAATTTCATGGCTTGAGGCACACCTGCGGATCCCTGATGATTGAGCACGGTGCCGATGCCGTGACGGTGAAAGCCGTTCTGGGGCATGAAAGCATCCAAACGACAAACAGATTGCTACATCCTTATGAAGACCGAATGCGCAGGGCATCTGAGAAGATGGAAAATATCATTCATGGGAGAGCAGATGATGAAACTGAGAACGATTCGAATGGCGGTTTGTGAGATTCGCAGGCTGGATCCCGAAACCGCATTGACGGAAACCTTTCTTAAACGACTGATTCAAAACGGTGTCATCTCATATTCCAAATGCGGCAGACGAGCTTTGCTTGAGATGCATACTCTGAAGCGGGAACTGGCTGAACTGTTTGGAATTGAAGGCTCCGCTTTGCCGACCTTGAGGACAATTCGGAATGCGGCAAAAAGTATTTGTAGTTCGGACAGAGGGAATGCGATGACTGAGTATCGTATTCGGATGTTGATCCGAAACGGACAATTACCCCATTATGACGTTGGAACACGGCAAATTATTGCAATGGAAGCCTTTGAGAATCAAGCTTTATTTACTGTAAACTTGAGAAAATGCGGGATTCCTCGGAGTAACCTTTCCCAAAGCGTATGTCTTAGCAAGCAGTTTGACAATGTCCTCTCGGAGACGACACAAACGTATGTGTGCAGGCGTAAAAGAGGACCGATTAAGTCTTAGCAAAGCGGTCAAAGCAGTCTGCGGCAGCCTTGTCGGTCTTTTTAAGGGCATGAACATAGATATTGGTTGTGTCAATGGAAGTATGCCCCAGTCTTTTGGAAACTGTTTTGATATCAGTTCCGTGCGAAAGAAGCAGCGTTGCGCTGGAATGTCTTAAGCCGTGAAATTTCAAATGACGGATGCCATGTCGCTTCAGAAAATGATCAAATTGCTTTGTTGGAGTTTGTGGATTCATAACATGACCGTCAAACTCTGTGAAGACATAGTTACTGCAAAACCATTTTTCACCGAGCATGGCGATTTTATCGTCCTGCATTTTTTTGTATTCTGAAAGGATGGAGCAAAGTAGCTCCGGAATTGCAATTTCACGGATGCTGCTGATTGTTTTCGGCAACTTTTCAATTGCAGGCATATCCTTTAATTTGATAATGGTGCGGCGAATAAAAATCTGCTTTTCCTTGAAATCAACGTCATCCCATTTTAACCCGACGATTTCGCCTCGACGTGCTCCGGTGAACAGAGCCGTTGCAATCAAGGCGCGGACATTCAAGGGCTCCTCATCCAACGCAGAAAGAATACATTTGATTTCCTCATCGCTGAAGGCTTCGACTTCGGGCGTTACAATTTTCGGGATTTCCAGCCTTCTTGTATCGGCAGGATTGGTCTCGATGTATTCCTGCTTGTATGCGAGCGTCATGACAGACTGTAAGACCGTCAGATATCGGCGGATGGTCGGAGGTGTCAAAAGGTGTCCTTTCCCGTCTGTGCGCCCGATCGGAGAGGAAAAGAAATCAATTATCCGCTGAACATGGAGCGGACGAATTTCGTTTATCGGTAGATTCCCCAACATGGGAATATAGTATTTGCTGAGTATTTTTTCGTAAAGCTCCCATGAAGTCGGAGAAAGCATTTTCTGCTTTACCCGCTTGTACTCTACGCAAAACTCCCCAAAGGTTGGGATATCGTTGCTTTGAATAATGCCGGGCATAGGTTGAACCAATGCCGGAGGGAGGACTTCCGGAACGAAAGCGGAATCCGGCTGAGGAGAGGGGCTTTCGTAATGACTGTTATAAAATGAAATATGATGCAATGAAGCGATGTGCGGGACGACCGTCTGAAAATAAGGCACCATTGGTGCCTAATTCTTTTGTCACAGGTAAAACAACAGATAATATGGGACGGGAGTTCGGAGAATCGGGAGAACAAATTCGTCGCTATATCCGCCTGACCGAGCTCGTCCCGGAGCTTTTGGAACTGGTAGATGACGGTCGGATGGCTTTTCGTCCTGCCGTGGAAATATCCTACCTCACGGAGGACGAGCAGCGGGATCTGGTAGAAACCATAGACAGCGAGGATTGCACGCCGTCTCTGTCGCAGGCTTGCCGGATGAAGAAGCTCAGTCAGGAAGGGAAGCTGGACATGGACGCAATCTTTGCTATCATGACCGAGGAAAAAGCCAACCAGAAAGAGAAGATTAAGATTCCGGCGGAACGGTTGGACCGTTTCTTTGCGCGTGGAACGCCGCAGGCGGAGATTGAAAAAGTCATTATTGCGGCATTGGAGGATTACTATGCCCGAATCAGGCAGAGACGGGCAAACAGGGATGCAAGATGAACGCTACAGAATAATCTGTAGCAGGAGGAAAGCGGTCAGTGCGTTTTGAGGGGTTAGGTGCTGACCGCTTTTTTCTTTCTCTTGTTCCCCTTTCGAAATCAACGCCTGCGCTGATTTTCCCAACATAACCCCTCAGACCTACCGTACTTACCGGAAAGAGAAGGATCTATATCCGCACATTTGCAAAGCATCCGGTTTCATGCTATCATAACCGTGAAAAAGAAATTACATACAGGAGGTTCCGAATATGCTGTTTCATCGAAAGGAAGAAAAATACCGTCTGTCCCTGACCGACAAGGAATATCGGCTGCTGTTGGATTGCCTGATGATCCGCCGCAACAAGTTGCTTGCCGAGGGACGGTACACCGATGCGATTGATGAGGTTATCCTCCTGATTTGCAAATAATACTTTTCATATAGGGGCGTTTCGCAGAATAAAACGC
>OKXI01000384.1_pt1 | contig 17835 bp, 9 predicted proteins | sample 1607161 | NCBI WGS metagenome assembly OKXI01 (sample SAMN04414078, study PRJEB24778) | human gut metagenome | material: faecal | host: Homo sapiens
TTGTGTGTTAGATGTTCAGCCGAATATGGATGGCAACCGAAGGGGATGGACTATTTATGTACGATGCCAAAACCAAGGAGTTGAAAAACTATCGTTATGAAAGTGAGCAGTCCGGTTTAAATTCCAATTATGTACGCTCATTGGAGCTGGATACGGAAAATCGTTTATGGGTAGGGACTTATAGCGGACTGAATATCTATAAAGAAGCTACCGACAATTTCTCTTCTATAAAAAGTTCCGAGATACAGGAAGGAAGTCTGTCACAAAATTCTGTCAGAAGTATTTTTAAAGATTCTCAAGGCGGCATGTGGTTAGGAACTTATTGGGGCGGGTTGAACTATTACCATCCTCTTTGTAATCGCTTCCAGCGTATCAAGCATGTTCCTTGTCTGAATTCACTTAGTAATAATGTGGGTAGTTGTATTGTAGAATACAGTGAACATAACCTGTGGATTGGAACAAGTGATGGCGGATTGAACTTCTATGATTCCACCTCAAAATTATACAAGAACTACCTGTTTAAATCAGGATCATTGGATGTACCTTTCAAGGATATTAAAACAGTGTATGTAGACGAGGAACATGATAAAGTATATGTGGGAGCCCATGCCGGAGGCATGATGGCCCTCCAGCGCAAATCGGGACGGGTAGAATACTTCAATCGCCAGAACAGTAACTTACCCAGTAATAATATCTATTCTATCATCTCCGATGAGAACGGAGGATTATGGGTCGCTTCACTGGAACATCTCCTGCATTTCGATATAGACAAGCGCAATTTTACAATTGTAGACAAAGATCAGAATGGGCGTAAATTACAACAATATAACCGTTTGTTGTTTCGCGATTCCAGGAGACGTATATGGGTAGGAGGTGAAATGGGGGTATCTGTTTATAATCAGATAGGAACAGATTTCCTGGCCAATACAGATTTCCATATAGACCCGATACTACAGCAGGCATTTGTGAATTGCTTTTATGAATCTACATCGGGATATATCTGGATCGGGACACGTAGCGGACTTTTCGCTATGAAAGAAGGAAGTAAGGAGCTATTGCAATATACCACGGCAGATGGTTTGCCGAGTAATGTTATTTATGGCATCATGGAAGATGCTTACGCTCGTTTGTGGATAAGTACCAATCAAGGTTTGAGTTGCCTGAATCCGGAAAATGGAAAGTTCCGTAACTTTACTATATTGGACGGTTTACAGGGAAATCAGTTTAATGCCGGATCTTATTGTCGTCAAGATAACGGTTACATGTTGTTCGGGGGTGTCAACGGCATTACATTATTCCGTCCGGAAACACTGATTGACAATCCTTATGCTCCTAAGCCGGTAATCAACAAGCTGTTTGTTTACAATAAGGAAGTCCTTCCCAACGACGAAACGGGAATATTGAGTGAAACGATTGAATATGCAGATCATATCACCCTATCCTCTTCTCAGAATTCATTCGCCATATCTTTTGTAGTGTCCAACTATATCGCCGGCAAACACAACACTTTTGCTTATAAACTGGAAGGGTATAATGACGAGTGGTACAGACAGAACGATACCAGTCCGGTTTCGTACTCTAATTTGCCGGCAGGTGACTATACTTTTTATATAAAAGCAGCGAACAATGACGGTAAATGGAATGAAGAACCGACTGTACTTCATATTCGCGTCCTGCCTGTTTGGTACTGTACCTGGTGGGCACTTTCATTGTTTGCTCTGTCTTTCATGTTGGTGGTATTTGGCATTGTCCGCTATTTCTGGTTGCGTAAAAGTATGCAGGCTGAAATTCTTATGGAAAGACTGGACAAGGAGAAACAGGAAGAAATCAGCCAGATGAAAATCCGTTTTTACGTTAATATATCACACGAATTACGTACTCCACTCACCCTGATTGTAGCACCACTGCAAGAATTGCTAAGTCGCATATCCGGACATTGGGAACATGAACAGTTGCTGTATATACAAAGAAATACCAACCGCTTGCTGCATCTCGTCAATCAGTTAATGGATTACCGACGGGCAGAGTTGGGAATCTTTGAACTAAGACTGGTAAGTGCCAATGCCTACAAAAGAGTTTTGAATAGCTTCATGAACTATGAAAGTTTGTCGAAGAAAAAAGATATAGACTATAATTTCTATACGGAATTGCAGGACAAAGAACTGTTATTCGATGAAAACTATCTGGATCTTATTGTTAACAACTTACTGTCGAACGCTTTTAAATATACCGAAGAAGGTGAAAGTATTACGGTAAAACTGTATCAGGAAGCAGGTGATCTTGTACTGCAAGTTACAGATACAGGTATCGGTATTCCCAAAGAAAAACAGGAGAAGATTTTTGAGCGGTTCTATCAAGTGGAAAGCGGACGTGAAGGAAGCGGTATTGGTCTTTCCCTGGTACAACGGCTGGTTGAATTGCACCATGGAAGAATTGAGTTGGAGAGTGAACCCGGAAAAGGTTCTACTTTCTCCATTTACCTTCCGCAAGATAAATCTGTATATAGCCGTGAAGAACTGCTTGGAGGGGAAGAGAACGCAGACAATCAACGGGTATACTCTACGAATGCGCACGACGTATATATCGGTGATGAAGAAGAAGCCGATACAGAAAGCGAAGAAGATGAGAATACAAATAAACGAGGAACACTCCTTGTGGTGGAAGACAATAAAGAATTAAGGCAATATCTGGTCAATGGATTGTCCGGCTTATTCAATATGCTGGAAGCTGAAAATGGGCAAAAGGCATTAGACATTCTGAAAGAGAAGGAAGTTGACCTGATTGTAACGGATGTCATGATGCCCGTAATGGATGGTGCCAAATTATGTAAGTTGGTAAAACAAAACTTACGCACCTGTCATATTCCAATATATATGCTGTCTGCCAAAGCAGATATTAAATATCAATTGGAAGGTTTACAGGTAGGAGCAGATGATTACATAGCCAAACCTTTCTCGATGGCAATATTGAAAGCAAAGATTATGAACATGCTGCGTACACGCCACCGCATCTTCGAACACTATTCCAATACCACCGAAATAGAACCGGAGAAACTTACCAATAACACGATGGATGAAGAACTGCTCAGAAAAGCGATTGCAGTGATTGAAAGGAACATGGACAATGTAGAATTTTCTACAGAGCAATTTGCGCGTGAGATGAATATGAGCCGTTCTAATCTACATCTGAAATTAAAAGCAATAACAGGAAAGTCAGCTATCGACTTTATCCACAAGATACGCTTTAACCGCGCATGTCAGCTTTTGCAGGAAGGAAAATACAATGTTTCAGAAATCAGTTTTATGGTAGGCTACAATACTCCTTCTTATTTTGCAGCACGCTTCAAGAAGTATATAGGTTGTCTGCCTACCGAATATGGAAAGAAATAAGATATGAGAAAACATAAGATGTGGACACTACTCATTGTTCTGTCCTTGTTAGCAGCATGTAAACAACCCCAATCATTAACCCCTTCTGTCAGTGAAGTCGCACAAATTAAGGCAAATGGTACATCCATCCGGCTTTTCTGTTTGACAAACAGGAATGGAATGACAATCAAAGTCACCAACTTTGCCGCCTCGCTAACGTCCGTTTCCGTACCCGACAAAAAGGGGAACTTCGAACAAGTAGTACTGGGCTTCGATAGTTTAGAAAGTTACTTGGGAAAGCATCCTAAATTTGGTGCCACTGTAGGCAGATTTGCCAATAGAATCAAGCATGGCGAATTTTGCCTGGATAACCAGATCTTTCAACTTGAAAAGAACAGTAAAGGAAATTCTGTTCATGGCGGAAGCCGGGGATTCAATACTCAAGTATTCGAAACGGATACCTTTTATGTAGTGAAAGACACGGCAATAGTTGTCTTTTCTTATAAAAGCGCTCACCTTGAAGGAGGATTTCCCGGCAATCTGAATCTGTCAATCGCTTATAAACTGACTGATCGCAATGAAGTAATCCTGGATTATACGGCAACCACGGATCAGCCTACTGTTGTAAATTTCACCAATCACAGCTACTTCAATCTGACCGGCTGTAAAGAGCCTGTACTGAACCATCTTTATACATTGCATGCGGACTCAATTACCCCGGTAGATTCAACAGGAGTCCCTACCGGAGAGCTGAAGGCAGTTACAGGAACGGAGTATGACTTCAGAACTCCACGAACAGCCGAAAAACAAATCCGACGGATGATGGGAAAAACTTATGATATCAATTATAAACTAAATAAACACCCGGATTCTTTGGAATTAGTAGCTACAGTCACCGAACCTGTATCTGGAAGAATACTAAAAGCATACACCACTGAACCCGGGATGCAATTTTATATTCCAAGTTCCAACATGGATTATCTGAATGGGCATGGCAATAGAAAGTACGGTAAATACTATGGATTCTGCCTCGAAATGCAGCATTTCCCAGACTCCCCCAATAAGCCCCAATTTCCTTCTACAGTATTGCGACCTGGCGAAATCTACCGGCAGACAACAATCTATAAATTTGAAAATTCACCAGCAACGAAATGCCACCTCCGTATCAAGTCAGTACCTCCTCCGTACTGAGTCCGTATCTATGAGTATGGAGATACTACGGAGAAGATACGGAGATGGTACGGAGATACTACGGAGGAGGTACGGACATGATACGGAGATACCTCAATGGTCTTTCAGCAATCAATCCTGCATATTATTTCTTTATTGAATAAAGGCCCCCCCTTCCATAGGGCTCTGTGGCGCACATTTTACACAAAAACATTCTAAGGTGAACAATATTAGCATGCAAAAAGCATAAAATTGGGAGTATCAAAAACAATACTTTCTCACTTTTTTTTGCGCTTGCAGTAAGTTTGCCGTCACAAAATGATCTCTAAAGTTAAACCTTAGATTTATTTATTATGTTCAAATTAAAAGAATCTATTTTATTGTTTTTCCTCGCTTTCGTCAGTACGATTGCATACGCGCAAAGTCTGACAGTTACTGGTAAGGTAGTCGATAGCGAAGGTTATGAAGTTATTGGAGGTAGCGTTATTATTAAGGGTGCTGCCGGTATTGGAACTGTTACTGACATAGATGGTCACTATTCGCTGAAAGTGAATGATGCATCTAAAGATGTATTAGTTTTTTCGTATGTGGGAATGACTCCCCAGGAAGTGAAAGTCAACAATCAGAGTGTTATTAATGTAACGTTGCAGGCAGATGCCGTACTGCTGGACGAAGTTGTAGCCATCGGTTATGCAACTGTAAAACGTAAGGACCTGACCGGTTCTGTTGCTTCGGTTAATAGCAAAGAACTTTCGAAAGTTCCTACCAGTGATATCACACAAGCCCTTGCCGGCCGCATGGCAGGTGTGCAGGTTATGCAGAGTGAAGGTGCTCCCGGAGCTTCCATTTCTGTTCGGGTTCGTGGTGGTATTTCCATTACTCAAAGTAACGAACCTTTGTATATCATCGACGGTTTCCCCAGCGAAGACGGTATGTCTACCCTTGACCCGGCGGAAATTGAAACAATCGACATCCTGAAAGATGCTTCTGCTACAGCTATCTACGGTGCCCGTGGTGCTAATGGTGTAGTCGTTATTACTACCAAGAGCGGTGGTAAAGACGGAAAAGCGACTGTTACATTTGACAGTTATGTAGGTTTCAAGAAAATAGCCAAGAAGCTGGATGTACTTTCTACTTATGAATTTACGATGTTGGATTATGAACGTCGCGTTTACGACGCTACCACTCCGGACGACTGGGAGAAAGACATCAAAAAGTTCACCGAAATCTACGGCAACTACAGTGACCTTGAAAAAAACTATGGCAATCGTAAAGGGCTGGACTGGCAAGATGAAACATTAGGACGCACGGCAATTACACAAAACTATCGTGTAGGCGTTTCCGGTGGTACTGATAAATTAAATTATAACCTGGCATATTCTTATTATGACGAAGAGGGTGCCATGGTATATAGCGGCAACAACAAGCACAACATTTCATTCAACATGAATCATAAAGTGAATGACCGCTTGGACATCACCGCCCGTATCAGCTACGACCAAATGAAAATTACCGGTATGGGTACTTCTGAAGGAGGTGCCCGTTTCAATAAGATGCAGCACATTTTGCAGTACCGCCCCACAGTAGGTATCAACGGAACCGATGACCTGTTATTGGGAGATGAAGACCCTATCTTCCTGGATGATTCGGGTAACGTAATGCAGAACCCCTTACTTTCTGCGGCAGAAGAGACGAATGATCGTGAATATCGTACATTCCAGGCTAACGGTGGCTTTACTTTGAAACTTTTCAAAGGTCTCTCTTTCCGTAATACCACAGGTATGCGTTACCAGACACGACGCAATGATGTTTTCTACGGAGACAAGTCAATCACAGCAAAACGTTCAAGCATCAATGGTAGTATTCAAAATCTGGAGACCGGTAGCTTCCAGACTTCAAACGTATTGAACTATAACTGGTCGGGTAAAGGTCATGACGTGACTGCCATGGTAGGTCAGGAATATGTAGACCGTTGGAACCGTAATTTCAAAGCAGCAGCATCTAACTTCCCGAATGACGATATAGGTTTGGCTGACCTCTCACTGGGTCTTCCGACAGCAGTTCAGTCTGCCGAAAACTATGATGATAAATTGCTCTCTTTCTTCGCCCGTTTCAACTACGGCTTCAAAGATAAATACTTGTTTACCGCTTCGGTTCGTGCCGATGGTTCTTCCAAATTCGGTAAAAATAACAAATGGGGCTATTTCCCTGCATTTTCAGCAGCTTGGCGCCTGGGAGAAGAAGAGTTTATCAAGAACTTGAATATCTTCTCTGACTTAAAAGTTCGTTTGGGCTATGGTATGGCGGGTAACAACCGTATCGACAGTTACCTTAGTCTGGCTGTATTGGGATCTGTTACTTATCCCAATGGAGACTCCACCCAGCCCGGTTATGTTTCCAAGCAGATTCCTAACCCTGACTTGAAGTGGGAAGCTAACAAAACCTTCAACTTTGGTCTTGACTTCGGTTTCTTCAATCAGCGTTTAACCATTTCTCCTGAATTTTACATAAACCGCAGTAGCAATTTGTTGCTAAACGCCAAACTGCCTACTTCATCCGGTTACAACAGCATGGTTATCAATGCCGGTGAAACAGAAAACAAAGGTATTGACTTAACCATCAACTCAACCAATATCACGAATAAGAATTTTACCTGGAACACATCCATCACTCTGTCACACAATAAGAATTCTGTAAAGAAACTGACGGGAGAAGATGTGCAGTTGTGGGAGGCTAACTTCGGTTACAGCCAGAATACGCACATTATCGGTGTGAACCAACCTTTGGGACAGATGTACGGATACGTAACAGATGGTCTGTACCAAGTATCTGACTTTGATTACGATGCAGCAACTAAAACTTACACACTGAAAGACGGTGTTCCGTATGCAGGCGAAAAAGGTAATGTAAAACCGGGTATGTGGAAGTTTAAGAATATAGATGGCAGCAAAGACAATAAAATTACAGAAGCTGACAAAACAGTCATTGGTAACGCTTATCCGAAAATTTACGGTGGTATCAATAACACTTTCACTTACAAAGATTTCGATTTGAGTATATTCCTTACCTATAGCATCGGTAACGATGTATTCAATGCAACCAAACTGACCAATACCAAAACTGCTTTGCAGAACAAAAACGTTTTGGCAGTAGCTGACTCTAAGCACCGTTGGGTATTGGTTAATAAGGCAGGTGACTTGATTACAGATCCCCAGGAGATGGCAGACATCAACAAGGGCAAGACTGTAGCCGCCATTTATGATAACGAAGCAGGTGATACTTACATTCACTCTTGGGCTGTAGAAGACGGTTCTTTCCTGAAACTGAGTAACATTACTTTAGGTTACACATTCCCGAAGAAGATGATCAGAAAAGTCGGATTGAGCAAATTACGTCTTTATGCCACAGGCTCTAACCTGCTGACCTGGACCAAATATTCCGGCTTCGATCCTGAAGTTTCTACTATGGGAAATGGTCTGACACCGGGCGTTGACTTTGGTGCTTATCCCAGAAGCCGCGCGTTTGTTTTCGGTATTAATTTAGCTTTCTAATGAACTTCAAATGGAGAATACAATGAAAAAATATAAAGTGATTGCGCTAAGCGCACTGATTGCAGCAGGATTCACCTCTTGCGACCTGACAGAAAAACCTACTTCTTACTACGAGAAGGACACTTATTTTGAAACTATGGACCAGGCAAAAATGTCAGTAGTAGGTATTTACGATTGTCTGGCTATAGACAAGCATTACGGACAATATGAAATGGCGATGCCTGCTTCGGACGATACCTATTATATTCAAGGAACAGGTACGGATAACACACGTCGTGATATTGCCCACTACATGGTGAAACCGACCAATACTTGGATTGCATCCATATGGGAATACAAATACCTGGGTATTGACCGCGCTAATTTTTCCATTGCCGGTATTGAGCAGATGACAGGTTACGAAGAAGATTCCAATTTAAAGGAGTTAGTGGCTCAGGCACGTTTCCTCCGCGCATTTCTGGCTTTCGATTTAATTAAATACTGGGGAGATGTTCCGTTCAAAACCACTTATACTGCCGGATATGAAGAAGCTTTCAAAGGTCGTGTAAGTCGTGAAGAAATCTATGACCAGATTATAGTTGACCTGAATTTCGCTAAAGAGAACCTGCAAAAAGACAATGCTTCACTTTCACCGGAAGTTCCTTCACAAGGTGCTGCCCATGCATTGCTGATGCGTGTTTATCTGCAACGTGCCGGGTACAGCTTGCAGCAAGACGGTACATTGACCCGCCCGGACGAAACTAAAAGAAAAGAATACTTTAACGCTGTAATTGCCGAATGGACCGCCTTCCAGAACAAAGGCAACCATGGTTTTTATACAGGTGGTTTTGAACAGTTATTCAGAGGTTATTCAGAAGGCATCTTGAATTCCCAAGAGAGTTTGTGGGAAATTGCTTTCAATCCTACAGGAGCCGGCTACAAGGACAATGCAGGTACTTGGGCTACTTATAACGGACCAGCGGTAGAGGCACCGGGAAAAAATGCTCCAGCTGATGCATGGGGACGTGCCAATGCTTTCTTCCGTGTACTGCCGGCCTGGAAAAACTTCTTTGAAGAAGGCGATGAACGCAGAGATGTAATGGTATGTACCTATCAGTACAAATGGAATGCAAATGCCGGCAAACATGATAAGGTTGAAAACGCAAAACTGACTGACTGGTATCCCGGCAAATGGCGCAGAGAGTGGATGCCCGGAGGTTTTGTAGATCCCAACAACACAGGAGTGAACTATTGTCCGCTTCGCTTCGCCGACGTTGTATTGATGGCAGCCGAAGCTTATAATGAAACAGGCAACACCCCGGAAGCCTGGAAACTGCTGAATATGGTACGTGAACGCGCAAAAGCTACTCCGATAACCGATGCCAACTACAGCAGCCTGATGAAAGCTCCACAAGTTTAAGATCTCCCATATATTCAGGATGGAGACGCTGCCGGCAAGTTCCGCACAGCTCTTTACTGGGAACGTGGTTTCGAGTTAGCTTTCGAAGGTCAGCGCAAATACGACCTGTTGCGCTGGGGTATCTTGGGCGACGCACTGAAGTTCTTCCAAGGAAATATGGACAAAACACTGAAAGGCAAGTATGTAGCCGGTGATAAATTCGTCAAAGGCCAGCATGAACTTTTCCCGATACCACTGGGAGAATTACAGGCTAATCCGGCTTTGAATAACCAGAATAATCCGGGTTACGAATAAATCCGGGAAATATAAAATTGGCAATTGTGATGGAGAGAGAATCTGTTTCATACTCTCTCCATCTGCTTTACTTATAAAATGTATTGTATGAAAAGATTTTTATTATTTTGTTGTGCGGTTGCTACATTACAAGGTTTCTCCAGCTGTTCATCCAGTCAGCCTAATACAGAGTATGGCTGGTTGAAAAATGCAATAGACACCTCTGTACAGCAATTGGAAGAAACAGTGACCGATGTAGGTGATTCAGTCTTATTACCCCGTTCCATCTGGACAGGATATGATATGGATTTTCTCTGTCGGCAATTGCAAAGAGATCCTGCAACCTTTAAGGATTCTTTGCGGATTAAGCCAGTGAAGGATGCCATAGGAACCCGTCGCTATTGCTCTTCCATCTATGATTGGACAAGTGGTTTTTTCCCCGGAAACTTGTGGTATGCGTATCAGCTGACCGGTATTGAAGGTTTAAAGAACGGTGCCGTGAAATTCACGAATTATTTGTATCCCGTAAAAGACTATAAAGGTACACACGACATCGGATTTATGATGAATTGCAGTTATGGCAATGCATATCGCTTGGCTCCCGCCGACAGCGTTCGTCAGGCATTGGTGCAAACAGCTGATAACTTATGCAGCCGTTTTGATCCGACCATAGGTTCTATTCGTTCCTGGGATTTCGGGAAGTGGAATTTCCCTGTAATCATTGATAACATGATGAACCTGGACCTGCTGTTTTACGTAAGCCATCTTACCAATGATTCCAAGTATAAGGAAATCGCATTGAAACATGCCGAGACAACATTGAAGAATCATTTCAGAACAGATCATTCATCCTATCATGTAGTCAGTTACAATAATGATGGCAGCGTAGAAATGAAATGTACCCATCAGGGAAAAAATGACGATTCATCATGGGCACGCGGACAAGCCTGGGGAGTATATGGATATACCTCTTGCTACCGTGAATCCAAAGATACGGCCTTCTTGCAGCAAGCCAAAGATATTGCAACGTTGATTATGACCCGCGTAAAGACTGAAGATGCGATACCCTTGTGGGATTATGATGCACCGGATAGCCCGGAAACACCCCGTGATGCATCTGCCGCCTCTGTTACAGCTTCTGCTTTGATAGAACTCAGCACGTTGGTAGAAGACGGACAAGTATATTTTGATTATGCAGAAAAGCTACTAAAATCTCTTTCTTCCGATGCTTATTTGGCAAAGGTTGGTACGAATCAGGGATTTATCCTGATGCACTCTACAGGTTCGTTGCCCAATGGCTCCGAAATTGATACTCCTATCAATTATGCCGATTATTATTACCTGGAAGCATTGGCCCGGTATATGCAGGTAAAAGGACTCGATTATAAATCGCTTTAAACGAAATTAATATACCATGAAAATAGCAAAGTATTTTTTATGTCTGGCTCTTTTGCTGGTCGCCATAAGTGCGGAAGCGCAGCAATTGCGGAAGGAAGCTTTTGATTTACTGAACCTGGATTATCCGGGTTTGGAGAAAGTAAAGGCCGCATGCGCCCAACAACAATGGGATAAAGCGGCTCAGGCTTTATTGGACTATTACCGCCAACGCACCGGCATAGGACATCCTGATATTAATCTGAAGAATATCAAGATATCAAAGGAAGAACAAAAATGGGCGGATGATGCCTTGGAACATACATTTTTTGTGCACAAAGGATATCAGCCTTCCTATAATTACGGTAAAGACATCAACTGGCAATATTGGCCGGTACAGGACAATGAGTTGCGCTGGCAGTTGCATCGCCATAAATGGTTCACCCCGATGGGAAAAGCATATAGAATCTCAGGGGATGAGAAATATGCCAAAGAATGGGCATACCAATATATGGACTGGATTAAGAAGAATCCTCTGACAACCGTAGAGAAAGAAGAATACGAACTTGTCAGTGCAGGTGAAGTAAAAGGAAATGCTGAGAATGTACGCTTTGCATGGCGTCCGCTAGAAGTGAGTAACCGTTTGCAGGATCAGACACTGCAATTTCTATTGTTTATTCCCTCACAGGCTTTTACTCCGGAGTTCCTGACCGAGTTCCTCATTAATTACCATCGGCATGCCTTACACATTCTGGGCAATTACTCCGATCAAGGCAACCATTTGTTGTTCGAAGCACAGCGTATGGTCTATGCAGGTGCATTTTTCCCTGAATTTAAAGAGGCAACCGGATGGAGAGAGAGTGGGATAAGCATTTTGAACCGTGAAATAAAAAAACAGGTTTACCCGGACGGCGGTCAATATGAACTGGACCCGCACTATCATTTGGCGGCAATCAATATCTTCTGCAAGGCCCTGCGTATGGCAGACGTCAATGGTTTCCGTCAGGAATTTCCTGCCGAATACGTGAATACTGTGAAAAATATGATTGAGTTCTACTCTAATATCTGTTTCCCGGATTACAGTAATCCTTGTTTCAGTGATGCGAAACTGGGAGACCGCCCGGCAGAAGTCCGCAATTATCAAGACTGGCTCAAACTGTTTCCGGATTGCGACTGGATTCGTTATTATGCTACTGAAGGTCGTGAAGGTTCCCCCCTACCCAACCTTTCTCACGGAGCCTTAACTTCCGGTTTCTTTACTTTCAGAAATGGCTGGAAACAAGATGCTACTGTAATGGTAGTAAAGGCCGGTCCCAAAGGTGAGTGGCACTGTCAACCGGATAACGGAACTTTTGAGCTTTGGTTCAATGGTCGGAATCTCTTTCCGGATAGCGGTTCATACGTCTATGCCGGTGATGATGAAGTGATGAAACTTCGCAACTGGTTCCGCCGGACAAGTTCACATAATACCCTGACACTGGATGAGAAAAACTTGCAGACCGCACAATCCGTTACTAAACTTTGGCAACCCGAAGGTAATGAACAAATCCTGGTGACAGAGAATCCTCATTATGAGGGTTTGAAGCACAGACGTTCTGTCTTCTTTGTAGACCAATCTTATTTTGTCATTGTCGATGAGGCTGTGGGAGATGCAAAAGGAACAGTGAATCTGAACTATCATTTATGTGAAGGTACTGTAAATGTGGATGGAAAGAACCATATTCTGACCACCGCTTATGACGGGCCAAGCAATATGAAGCTACAATGCTTTGCCGAAAAGAAAGCTTCGATAAGAGAAAAAGAAGGATGGCGTTCAACTGCTTATCGCGTACGTGTACCCCGTACTTCGGTTTCTTTTGATGTGGACAAAAAGGATTCGGAAGCTGTACGCTACATAACCATTATCTATCCTTCGAAAAATGCAGCTTCTTTTCCTGCATTCAAGGCTAAATTCCTGAATAAGAAGTTTGATGAGAATGGAGTGAAGATAGAAATATCTGTTGATGGAAAGAAACGTCAATTGGAGTATAAACTATAAGAAGACTTTTATTATGAATCGCTTATCATACTTATTTTTGCCTCTCACTGCCATCGGAGTCTCCGCTTGCAGCTCCAATAAGGCCAAAGAAGAGGTGAAACGTCCGAACATTATCTTTATGATGACAGACGACCATACTACGCAGGCTATGTCATGCTACGGTGGACGCCTCTTGCAAACTCCCAATATGGATCGGATTGCCAATGAAGGTATTCGTATGGACAATTGCTATGCGGTCAATGCTTTATCCGGTCCGTCAAGAGCTTGTATCTTGACGGGCAAATTCAGCCACATCAATGGATTCACTGATAATGCCAGTACTTTCGACGGCAACCAACAGACCTTTCCCAAATTATTACAGTCGGCAGGCTACCAAACTTCGATTATCGGTAAATGGCATCTGATTACTGAACCTCAGGGATTTGATTATTGGTGCATCTTGACCGGACAACATGAACAAGGGGATTATTATAATCCCGATTTCAATGAGAACGGAAAGCAGATTGTAGAACAGGGCTATGCTACCGATATTATCACGGATAAGGCCATCGAGTATCTGGAACACAGAGATAAAAGTAAGCCTTTCTGCATGATGTACCATCAGAAAGCTCCGCATCGTAACTGGATGCCTGCCCCCCGCCACTTGGGTATGTTCAATAATACCGTTTTTCCTGAACCGGCCACACTCTTCGATACGTATGAAGGAAGAGGTTCCGCTGCCAGGGAACAGGATATGTCTATTGAACATACATTGACCAATGATTGGGACCTGAAACTGCTGACTCGTGAAGAAATGTTGAAAGATACGACCAATCGCCTCTATCAGGTCTACAAACGTATGCCGGCTGATGTGCAGAATAAATGGGATTCAGTATATGCCCAGCGCATTGCCGAGTATCGCAGTGGTAAACTGGAAGGTAAAGAGTTGATCAGTTGGAAGTATCAGCAATATATGCGGGATTACCTGGCTACAATTGTTGCTGTGGATGAAAATATAGGGCGGTTACTCAGTTATCTGGAAAAAATCGGTGAGTTGGACAATACAATCATTATCTACACTTCGGATCAGGGTTTCTTCCTGGGCGAACACGGTTGGTTCGATAAACGCTTCATGTATGAGGAATGTCAGCGTATGCCACTGGTCATCCGCTACCCGAAGGCTATCAAGAGCGGAAGTGTTTCGAATGCCATTGCCATGAATGTGGATTTTGCTCCCACTTTGCTGGATTTTGCCGGAGTAGACATACCCGCCGATATTCAAGGCCGGTCGCTCAAACCGATTTTGGATAATGAGGGAAAAGTACCGGCAGACTGGAGAAAAGCCGCCTATTACCACTATTATGAGTATCCGGCGGAACATTCGGTTAAAAGACATTATGGTATTCGTACAACTGATTTTAAACTGATTCACTTCTATAATGATGTGGACGAATGGGAAATGTACGATTTGAAGAATGATCCGAATGAATTGAATAATGTGTTTGACAAACCAGAGTATGCCGACAAGCGGACAGAACTGATGTCACTGCTGAAAGAAACCCAAAAGCAGTATAAGGATGATGATCCGGATGAAAAGGTAAATGAGCTGTTCAAAGGTGACAGACGATTGATGAAAAATAGATAATCTAAATGAATACCATGAATAGAAGAAGTTTTTTAAAAAATACAAGCTGGTCCTTCCTCGGATTAGCAGTTTCCGGTAGCTTATTGTCCGCATGCCAACGCGGAACTGCCGCAGGAAAGAAAATTATGCCCTCTGCCAGCAATCTGAAATATTTCTGGGGAGACTTGCATAACCACTGTAACATAACCTACGGTCATGGCGACATGCGTTCTGCGTTCGAAGCCGCCAAGGGGCAATTGGATTTTGTATCTGTCACTCCACATGCCATGTGGCCTGACATACCCGGGGCAGATGATCCTCGCCTGAAGTGGGTGATTGATTATCATACCGGTGCTTTCAAGCGTTTGCGCGAGGGAGGCTATGAGAAATACGTAGCCATGACCAATGAGTACAATAAGGAAGGAGAATTTCTTGCCTTTGTAGGTTATGAGGCACACAGCATGGAACATGGAGATCATGTGGCCCTGAACTATGACCTGGATGCGCCGTTGGTGGAATGTACCTCCATTGAAGACTGGAAACAAAAAGCCCGCGGACATAAAGTATTTATAACTCCGCATCACATGGGTTACCAGACGGGCTATCGCGGATATAACTGGAACTTCTTTACGGAAGGAGACCAGACTCCGTTCGTAGAGATGTATTCCCGCCACGGATTGGCTGAGAGCGATCAGGGTGATTATAATTATCTGCACGATATGGGACCTCGCCAATGGGAAGGTACAATTCAGTGTGGATTGGAGCAAGGCAAGAAATTCGGTATTATGGGCTCTACAGATCAGCACGCCGGATATCCGGGCAGTTATGGCGATGGGCGTATAGGTGTACTGGCAGAGTCATTGACCCGTGATAAGATCTGGGATGCAATGAAGAACCGTCACGTTTGTTGCGCTACCGGTGATAAGATCAATATAGATTTTCGTCTGAACGACGCTTTTCCGGGCGATGTGGTACGGGGTAACAGTCGCCGTATTTATTTGAATGTGGAAGGCGGCAGTTGTATCGATTACATAGACATTGTCAAGAATCGGAAATGCATAGCCCGTTTAAGTGGTCCGTTGTTGCCCGAAATGCCGGAAGGAGACATGGTACGTTGTAAGGTAAAGATTGATTTTGGATGGAACCGTGAAGAGCAGTATGTACATTGGCAAGGTAAACTATCTATCAGCAAAGGAACTATCAATGCTGTGGAACCTTGCTTCCGTGGCGCTGCCTTCACTTCTCCGCAACCGGGAGAACCCGAGTTTGAGACAAAGGTGAACCGTATTGTGTCTGTTACGGACAAAGATACGGAGTTGGACATGTACAGTTCCAAGAATCCGAATACCACCACTCCCGCCATGCAGGCCGTCATTCTGGATGTCACTATGCCTAAAGACGGTATGATTACGGCAGAGTTCAACGGCAAGAAGTTTGAACATTCACTGGGCGAACTTCTGGAAGGTTCCCGCTCCCATTTCATGATCGGATGGCTTAGTGAAGCTATCCTATTCAACCGTGCAATGCCGGAAAGTTGCTTTATGGTTGAACATTATATGGAAGACACTGAACCCGAAAGAGATACGGACTATTACTATATCAGAGTTCGCCAGCGTGACCAGCAATGGGCATGGAGCTCTCCTATATGGGTGGAAAGAACATAATGTTTCCTTATTTGATGTAATAAATTATGAAATACGCAATTGGCATTGATTTAGGTGGTACATCTATAAAATATGCTTTGGTAGATAAAGCGGGTAATTCTTTCTTTGAGGGAAAATTACCCTCTTTTGCTTCTGTTTCGGCTGCAAAAGTGATGGAACAACTAATAAAGGCTGCCACCTTGCTGAAAGATGAAGCCGCAAAACAGAACTGGACCGTACTGGGCATAGGGCTCGGTACACCGGGAATTGTAGATGAAACAAATCGTATCGTACTGGGAGGTGCGGAAAATATTGTCGGCTGGGAAAACATAGATGTAGCCTCCCTTATGGAGAAACAGATGAGTTTACCGGTAGTTGTTGGAAATGATGCCAATCTGATGGGACTGGGAGAAACGAAATATGGTGCAGGAAGAGGTTGCACTCATGTGGTGTTTCTGACTGTAGGAACCGGTATCGGCGGAGCTGTCATCATTGATGGTAAATTGTTCAATGGATATGCTAACCGGGGTACGGAGTTGGGGCATGTACCGTTGATTGCCAACGGTGAACGTTGTGCTTGCGGGGCAATCGGCTGCCTGGAACATTATGCTTCGACTGCCGCCTTGACAAGACGCTTTAGTGCATTGGCGAAAGAGCAGAATTTAAGTTTTGATACGGAGATAAACGGGGAATTGATTGTTCGCCTGTATCATGAAAATTTCCCGCTCGCTGTCGAGTGCATGAACGAACACTTTTACTATTTGGGCAGAGGAATTGCCGGCTTTGTCAATATCTTCAGTCCCCAACGGATTGTGATAGGAGGAGGTGTTGCAGAATCCGGCAGTTTCTATTTAGAGAAAATAAGGGCGGTAGTCAAAAAGCACGTAATAGCAGACTGTGCCCTGAATACCAAGATTGTAGCAGCCGAATTGGGCAATAAAGCCGGTCTTATCGGTGCAGCATCACTAATTCTATAAACAAACGAATTATTATGAAAAATAACAAGAAATGGGGTATGCTGGCATTGATCATGATGTTCTGGTTTACCATTTCATTCATTACAAACATTCTCGGACCGTTAATTCCTGACATTATCCATAACTTTGAGCTGAAGGATCTGGCAATGGCGGGATTTATCCCGACTTCCTTCTTCCTGGCTTATGCCATCATGTCGATACCGGCAGGCATATTGATAGATAAATATGGAGAAAAGCCGGTGCTGTTTACCGGTTTCCTTATGCCATTTATCGGAACCGTCTTGTTTGCATGTTTCCCGTTCTATTTGATATTACTGGTGTCTTCCTTTATTATCGGCTTGGGAATGGCCATGTTGCAGACCGTAATTAACCCTTTGCAGCGTGTTGTCGGTGGAGAAGAGAACTACGCATTCATAGCCGAATTGGCACAGTTTGTGTT
>OKXI01000398.1_pt1 | contig 17378 bp, 15 predicted proteins | sample 1607161 | NCBI WGS metagenome assembly OKXI01 (sample SAMN04414078, study PRJEB24778) | human gut metagenome | material: faecal | host: Homo sapiens
GTAGTATTGCCTGCCGGAAAGTAGGCGTCGTAAACTGGCATCGCAAGCTGGTATTGGTTTTATAAGCGGCAGGCGCAAAAATTATCTGTTAGGAAGACTTATGTTTCAAAAGCTGAAAGCAAAATTTTTAAATTTGAACCTCATTGTCAATTACCGCAAGATTTTACCGTATGTCAAACCGTATTGGGGGCGGGCGCTGACGGCCGTGCTGATAACGATTCCGATTGGGTCGATGGATGCGGTGATTGCCTGGGCGCTAAAACCATATATGGATGTTGTTATGGTTGAAAAAAATACAATGGGCTCTTCAACGTTTTTGATACCGCTGTTGATAATTGTATTCAGCCTGCTCCAGAGCCTGCTGACGTACAGCGCGACATATTTAAATACCTGGGTCGGCCAGCGTATTGCCATGGATGTTAAAAAGAAACTGTTTTACAAGCTGATGCACTACAATGCCTCTTTCTTTGATAAAAACACGTCCGGAGACATCATCTTTCGTTTTAACAATGACGTGGATGCCGCCTGCAGCGGTCTGTTGAATAATATGAAACTTTTCACGACCCGCCTTTTTTCGTCGCTGTCCTTAATAGCCGTCTTGTTTTATAATTCCTGGCAGCTGGCGATTGTGGCAACGGTTGTGCTGCTCGGAGCTCTGTTCCCGCTGACCCGCGTACGCAAAAGGATTAAGTCGCTGATGGACAAGTCTGTGTTTTCCGGTTCGGCAGTCATGACGCATTTTAATGAGACATACAGCGGCAACCGCATTATCTCCTCTTATAATTTGTATGAATATCAGAATGCCCGTTTTTGTACGACGCTGGACAGCGTGTTTAAAATCGGAATGAAAATGATTCAGCGCACCGGAATGTTGTCGCCGTTAATGCACTTTATCGTATCGTTCGGCATCGCCGCAGTTATCTGGCTCGGGTCGTACCTGATTGTAACGCACCAGATAACGGCCGGCAGTTTCGTTTCTTTTATTGCTGCGCTGATTATGCTGTATAATCCGATAAAGAGTATCGGCAACAACTTTAACAGCGTCCAAATGGCGTTGATGGCGATGGAACGCGTGTTCGGCGTTTTGGAACGGACGCCGGAAATCGTTAATTGCGAGGCTCCGAAATTGCTGCCGACCCCGAAAGACTGCATCGAATACAAAGATGTCAGCTTCTCGTATGTCAAAGGCAAAACCGTGCTCGACCACATTAACCTGAAAATAAAAATCGGCGAAACCATTGCTTTTGTCGGCAATTCCGGCGGCGGTAAAACCACGCTGGTCAATCTGTTGCCCCGATTCTATGACGTAACCGGCGGCAAGGTAATGATAGACGGCGTAGACATCCGCGAGCTGGATATCGATTCTCTGCGGGATAAAATTGCCATCGTCTTTCAGGATAATTTCCTTTTCGGCGGTACGATTCGCGATAATATCCTTCTCGGCAAGGAAGATGCTTCGGGCGAAGAGATTGCCAATGCCGTAAAATGCGCCTGCCTTGATGAGTTTATCAATACGCTGGACAAAGGTCTGGATACGGAAATCGGCGAACGCGGCGTCCTGCTTTCCGGCGGGCAGAAACAGCGGATTGCGATTGCCCGTGCTTTCATCAAAAATGCGCCGATAGTTATTTTGGACGAGGCGACTTCCGCGCTGGATAACAAGTCGGAAGCAATCGTGCAGCAGGCGATAGAAAACCTTATGGCAGACCGTACGGTGTTTATCATTGCTCATCGGCTTTCGACTGTGCGCAATGCGGATAAAATCGTTGTGGTCAATTATGGAAAAATTGCAGAAATCGGCACGCATGAGGAATTGATAGACAAGCCGAACGGCATTTACGCATCGTTGTACCACACGCAGCTGCATTGATGAAAATGCGGAGTTCTGCACCGCTCTCTGCGTTTCTGCACCGCTCTCTGCGTTTCTGCACACGCTCTCTGCGTTTCTGCACACGCTCTCTGCGTTTCTGCACACGCTCTCTGCGTTTCTGCACACGCTCTCTGCGTTTCTGCACCGCTCTCTGCGTTTCTGCACCGCTCTCTGCGTTTTTGCACCGCTCTCTGCGTTTTTGCACCGCTCTCTGCGTTTCTGCACACGCTCTCTGCGTCTCAGTACATGCTCGCGATGTTCGGTTTCGTTCGCGCCGGTTCGCGTCCTGTTTGAGATTGGCAGCAGTCAAATCAACCTGATATTTGAAAGGAAAGAAAATGCCTTATTTAACTGTATATACGAATGTTGAGTTCAAAAATGGTGCCGCCCTTGCTGAGGAAGCTTCAGAGTTGACAGCCCGCGTTTTAGGAAAACCCGTCGGCTATGTCGTTGCCAATTTTATATATAATCCGAATATGGCGTTTGGCGGCAGTGCGGCGGCCAAGGGGGCTTTGGCGGAATTGAAGTCCATCGGGCTGGGCGGCAAGGATGCCTTTATTGGCGAACTGACAGCATTTCTTGCTGCGCATTTGGAAATTGCCGAAGAACGGAATATTAATATTACCCTGGTGGATTCTCCTGCGGCTCAAACGGCTTGTAACGGAAAGGCTTTTGGCTAAAAACTACCGAACGCCCTCGCTTCTTTCGTTTGTAACCCGGCATTCGGATTCCCGCCTGTGGCTTCGTTTCCTTGTAGCGTTGAAAATATTTGCCGGCCATTAGGAAAATATTAATTTTTTTCGCTTACTATAACAACCAAGTTTAGTACTGTTTCGACGTAATAAACTTTTAGGTAATCAGCCTTAGCTATAACTTTCGTTAGATATATGACTATTTACATAATTGAGTAAAAGGCATTTTTGATGTAAAGTAAACACTGTTTAAGGTACTTATATTTAGGAGAATTAATATGAGAGTTAATGAACAAGGTCGTTCGATGATTGAAATGCTCGGCGTTTTGGCTATCGTGGGTGTTCTGTCCGTTGGTGGTATCGCCGGTTATTCAAAAGCAATGGCCAAATTTAAAACCAATAAAGTTATTGACCAGATTAACACGATTTCCACAAACGTTAGAACCCTGTATTCTTCGCAGAGAAACTATGGTGGTTTGAACAACGGTACGGCTATCAGAATGGCATTAATTCCGAGTGAAATGTATGCGGCAAGCAATAAGAGTGCTTCTGGTTCTGATGTTGAAGTTACAAACGCTTTCGGTGGTAACCTCTATATTCATTCAGTAAATCAGGGAACCGGTACTGACAACGCGTATGTAATTGCTGTTGACGCTTTGCCGAAAACCGCTTGCGTTTCTATCGCCACCACTGACTGGGGCGGGGATTCCGGCTCCGGTTTGGTCGCCATGCAAATTAAAACATTGGGTGCTGATGAAACAGCAGATAGCTTAACGGATTTAAATGCTGATATTGATACAAGTGGCACATCGGCTGCTGCTGGTAACGTTATCGCTGTTCCGGGATCTGACACTACTACGCCTTTGTCAATCGCTAATGCTGAAATGGCATGCGGTGATTTGAACGGTGTCGTTTGGAAGTTCCAATAATAAAATCGCACTTTATAGCGTAAAAAGAGGCGTCTTTAAGGCGTCTCTTTTTATTTGTGCTGTATCTTTCTTTCTATGATGCTGCGTAACTGCCGCAGCTTTCCCTTTGCTTATATCACACTGTACAGCCACGAGTACCGGACGCCGAAAACCGGGCGCCGGAAACCGCCATTTCACCTAATCCGCGCACAAGCAGCACCCCCGTTTATACGCCGGTTCCTACATCAAATGGCGCCATTTCACCTAATCTGCGTACGGATTGTCAGATTTCCTTACCGTAATCCTCAGCGGTATCCCTTTGAGGTCAAAAGTCTCCCGCAGCTGGTTTGTCAAAAAACGCAAATAAGAATCAGGAAGTCCCTCGGGATTGCTGGAAAATATATAAAATGACGGCGGACGGGTTTTTGCCTGAGTTATGTAGCGCAGTTTAATCCGCCTTTTGTTTTTGCCGAGCGGTGCCGGATTCATCTCCTGCACATCGCGGAACCATTTGTTCAAAGGAGCAGTCGGGATGCGGACATTCCAGCGCTGGTAAACCTTGATAACCGCGCTGAAAAGCTTGTCCAGCCCTTTTTTTCTGAGTGCGGAAATCGTAACCGTCGGAACCCCCTCCGCTTGTGTCAGAGATGTTTCCAACTTGTCGTTAAGTTTTTGCAAAGCTTCTTTTTTATCTGCGATATCCCATTTATTGACGGCGATAACCAATGCTCGTCCTTCGTCCAGAACCTTACGGGCAATTGTCAAATCCTGCTTGTCCAAAACGCCGTCCGCATCCAGAACCAAAATGACAACCTGTGCCATATTTGCGGCATACATTGTGCTTTCCACCGACATCTTTTCAATCGCGCCGGAAACGCGTGCTTGCTTACGCAGTCCGGCCGTATCAACCAGATTGATTGTCCAGCCTTTCCATTCCCAGCGAGAAGATATGGCGTCGCGCGTCAGCCCTGCCTCCGGGCCGGTCAGCATCCGCTCGTCGCCCAGAAGCGCATTGACAAGCGTTGACTTTCCGACATTCGGTCGCCCGACAATTGCCACTTGAATGGGGCGTTTTTTCAGACTTTGGGTTTTGTCTTCGTCCATATCTCTTTCATTCTCTTCTCCGGCTTTCCCTGCCGGCACGCGCTCCTCCGTTGGTTCTTCGGCTCTTCCCGCCGACTCACCGGCTTCCGCAGCTATATATCCGGCTCTTCCCGCCGACTTACCGGCTTCTGCAACTATATATCCGGCTCTTCCCGCCGACTTATCGGCGTCCGCAGCCAGTTTTTCCTCCAGTTCTTTCAGCCCCAGATACAGTTCGTCAAAACCGATGTTATGTTCGGCAGAAAAAATAATCGGATCACCCAGTCCCAATTTATAGGCCTCGTAAATTCCTTGCTCTTGGGTTCGGCCTTCGCATTTATTGGCCAACAGAAATACCGGCTTTTTGCTGCGGCGTACCAAATCGGCAAAATGTTCGTCATAAGCCTGCATTCCGGCTCGTGCATCGAACAAAAACAACACGGCGTCCGATTCTTCAATCGCGCGCCTGGTTTGCTGCCACATCCGTTCTTCCATCTGTCCGGCGGGCGCCTCTTCATAACCGGCCGTATCTATAACGGTCAATTCCAAATCTTTCAGCTTTGTTGTAACTTCCTTGCGGTCTCTGGTAACGCCGGGCAGGTCGTGAACCAATGCCAGCTTCTTGCCGGCCAGACGATTAAACAAAGTCGACTTGCCGACATTCGGCCGTCCGACGATTGCTGCTTTCAAAGCCATTTTATTCCCTTTATGCTGTAAAAATAAACTATTGGTCTTGCATATAACATAAAGGCTTAAATTTTTCAAGCCTTAAAATGGCCGCCCTAACATCGCCGCTGCCGCCCGTTTCATCGCTTTCGCCGGTGCTTAGGTCATGGCTTGCGCTGCTGCCCGACTCATCGCTTCGCTATTGCTGTCCGATAAATTCCCGATATTGTTCGGCAAAAAAGTCCGGCCATTGCCGATAAAATGCATTCAGCATTTTTTTCATAATCAGTCGAACCGAAGGATGTGCAGCCTGATGGCACCTGAGCGAAAAAATGTGTTTCCATTCGGTAATGTTTGCCGACATAATCATATCTGCTTTGATGGAATGAGGCAGCAACATTCGCAGCTGGTCGCCTTTTCCGCCCAATGCTGCCATTTTCATATACGATTCTTCAATCATATTCATGCATTTCAGCCATTCGGCATACATCTCCGTCCCTTTTTCAATATTGCACGGCTCTATCATGGTCAGTTCACTGCCGAATTTCCCTTTTGCATAATTGCAATAGCGGGTCGATTCTATGGAAAATGAAGCAAGCCTGTGCCGCGTAATGTCCTTATATGCTCCCAAATCGCATACTGAATGGGTCGTGATATAATTATGCAGTTCGGAGAAACGGGACGTTTGTACGCTTTCCAGCTTAATTCCGTCAAATGCCCGTGAGGCATCTTGTTTTATAAAAAACAACGGATTGCCTATAAGCAGCAGAAAATCCTGAATATCATATTTTCGCGCCAAATCGCGAAATGCGCGCATATTGCCTGAAACGACAATCGCGTCTTCTCCCGTCAGACTGTCCCGTTCCACGGATATGTTCAGCCCCCGAATGTCCCGCATCGTCAAAATCCGGCGATTCTCCGGTATGTTCGGCATGGTAAAAATAACGTTGGCGTGTTCAATAACCGATTCGTGGCCGCTTTTTAAAATCCCGTTGATAAACGGAACCGCTGTCTCATTTGTTATCATATTTTCCGACTTATAACATGTCCGGCCGCATCTCTCAATATGGGTACAAATATCTTCTTTTTTTTCCAGCGGGTAAATTTCGGCATCGGCTTCAACAATTCTTACCATAACAGACTCCGTAAAATAACCTATTCAAACACAATCACATCAGCATCGTCAGAAACGGCAACGACTTTCTGCTGCACGGCAATCAAACCGTTGCTGATGTCAAGCTCAAGCTCCGTCTTCGCGCTGACAATGCCGTTGGCAGCGTCAATCTTCAAAATTTTGCCGTTCGAGAAAGCCAGCAGAATGTTGCCGTTCAGCATCAGCGGAGGCGCGGCATAAACAGCAGCTTTTTCATCTTCGTCGTTAAGATATTCCCTGATATCTAAAGACCACAAAATCTCGCCGGTATATTTCTCAACGGCGTATAAAATGTTTTTGTTGGAAATAATAAACAGATAGTCGCCGGAAAGCAGCATATTCTGTGTGGAGCCGATTTCTTTCTCCCACAACTTGTCACCGGTGCGCATATCCAGTGCTACGGTCATATCGCTGTTGCTGATGGCATAGATAATACCGTCCTCGACAATCGGATATGCACCGATTGTATTAATCTCCGTTGTCGACCGCGCCTGCTTGTTGGAAACCAGCATTTGCGACCACAACGGTGTCCCGACTGCCGCGTTCAAAACGACAATTTCGCCGTTGGAAAATCCGGCAACGACAACATTGTCTTCCGCATCATAAGCAGGGGACGCACCGCCGGCAATAACCGTGTCTTCATGCGCCACGCCGAAACGCCATAATTCCTGGCCGTTGCTCTTGTCTAAGGCATAAAGCCTGTTGTCTACGGTCTGAATCAGCAACATATTAGCTGTTACTGTCGGGGCAATGCGGATAGGGGATTCCATAATTTTGCGCCATTTGGGCGCGCCGGTCTCTGCATTCATCGCAAACACGCCTCCGAACCCCGTTGTTGCAAACAGCGTACTATCGTCAAAAGCCAATCCTGATGCCCGGCTTTTGGTATCCTTAAATCCGCCGATATTGGCCGTCAGGCTGTTTTCCCAGAGCCTCTTGCCGGTCTGCAGGTTAAATGCGCTGACCTTTCCGTGCGTATCCATGACAAAAACAGCGTTTTTGCCGGAAACCGGAGCCGCCAGCATCAAATCACGCTTGTTTATTCCTGCTCCGAAATTTTCAGCCCATTGCTCTTTAAGGGCAAATCCTGCTTTCAGGTTACCGATGATATGTCGGGGGTTAACGCCGGCCTGCGCCCATGATGCATTAATGCTTGGCTGCGGAAGCCTGACAAGTTTTTTGTGCTCGGTTGCCAGTGCCGGCGTTTCGTCATCCAAAACCGAAACACGAACGCCTTCCGGCAATTTCTTATCCTGTGCGCAAGACGCTACGCAAAGCGCTATTCCGCATATACAAAGTCCTCTACCCAGCCAATGCATATTCCTCTCCTTCGGTAAATTAATATTTTCACGCCCGGTTAAATTATTTGCAAACCCCGGCCAATACTTTTGGTCAATGCTCTTTACGCTGACTTTGTCCGGCTCTTATATAATCTGTTTTCACAGAATTCAAAACAGCTGAAGACGACAAACACCCAAACAAGCAAAACGCCAAAAGGAAAACCGCCGGTTCTTTTTATTAGTTAATTTTTATTCCTGTCCTGCTGTGCTTCATTGATAGATGCCAGCATATCGTTAATTCTTGCTCGGAATTCTTCTGAGATATTTCCGCCGGCCAGCAGTTCCTCATAAAGGGCTTTTGCCTTCGCCATATCTTTGTTTTGAATTGCCGACATCGCCAGAAGCTCTTTAGCCATTGGCGCCCATGCGCCGCCTTTGCGGACAATCGGGCCTAACATAGATTCAATTTCGGCATAAGAAGCAGAGTCGATTTTATAGGTGGCCAGCTTAACTGCCGCAATCTCCCTAATTTTCTCACTCACCGTGTTATCCTGATAAATTTTGCTCAACACGTCCAGAGCTTTGGTTGTCTGGTTATTATCCAACAGAATATTGGCAATTTGGAGTCTGGCAATGTCCTTATATAGACCGCTCTCGGTATTGACGATACTTTCGAGTTCGGCTATGTTGTTTTCATAATCCGTTCCCGGTGTTACCGCCTGTACATAGCGGATGTTGCTCTGTTCAGCTTTGCTGACGCGCCATTCTCCTACTTTTTCATAACCTACGGCAAAAGCAAGTCCTGCAATGACTACGGCCAGAATAAAACCGCCGTATTTGTTGACGAGTTCTTTGAATTTTTCGTTTCTTACCTCTTCATCGACCTCGTCAAAAAAAGCTTTTTCCGCATCCAGGTTAAAATACGGATTGCTCCCGTTTTCCGACTTCCTTTCTCCGGCTCCGCCGCGTTTGATTTCTTTTGCCATAACTCAATCCTTCTGTTAAAAATAAACGGTTTATCCTTAAAATACGAAATCCCTTGCGCTTTCGCAATGAAAATCTGTCATTAATTACCAATTAATTTGCGAATGACGAAATCTTTAAGCCACAATAGGTCGTTGACCGGAAGGCGGCCTCCAAGCGTAATAACCTTTTCGTCGCTGATAATCGCCAGGCTGTAACGGTCAATAGTGGGGTTGTAGCTGAGCTCTACGTTCTCGATTTTGTCGGCAGCAATGTTCTCTTCATTTAGAGGGGTGCCGAACAGCGTTTTTATGACGGAAACCGAGTCGCGGCCGAGAATAAGCCGGTAAGAATTAAACAGTTTTGTGGAAAAATATAGGACGGCCAGCAGTAAAATTGCGCCGAATGCCCAGTATTTCAAAGGAAGTGTCGTACCGATAATCGTCAGGTATACGCCGCCGGCCGTTAATAGCAGAACGGCGGCAATTGCAATCAGTAAAAACAGCGTGCTGAAAATATCCCAGTAGATGCCTGAAGGTTCGACAACCGTAGATGTGCGCTGTTCTTCAACGGAAAGGGATTCCGGCGCCGGCAGTTTGCCGCTGGCGATAAATGGGAGCTTTTGCTCGGCGGCGAGCGTTTTTAATGATTTGTCCAAGTCGGCGCAGTCCCTTTGTATAAGCCCGCGGTCGCCGATGCTTAGCGCAGGAAGGTTAAAGCGCCGGGCATAATCTTCCCAGATTTTGCGTATGTTTTTGTTTTGGGTTGAAATGTAAAGCGGTATGATTTTGTTAGGATCTTTATGATATAAATCTATAATGTAGCGGCTGCGGTTAAACAGACCCGACTGTGTGAACAAAACTCTCAGTCTGACGCCGGCATAGTTTTGCAGAGGCTCCGTAAAGCGGTGCGTAACGCCGATGGCCGGCCGGTAGGTTATAGTGAAAGTTTCGCCGTCAAAATAAAACTTTTTATAGCGGATAATGGAAAGCGTTGAGCCGATGACAATTCCCAGCGCAATCAAAACAATGATAAAAGCAAAAATCTCTACTGCCAGAAAAGACTGCCCGCTTCCCTTTTCTGCCGTAATGAAGCTGAAAAGTTCAAAAATTCCCAGGCAGAGCAGCAAAGTGCCGCATATCCAACCGGAAACGGCCAGCAGCAGGGATGAGCGGTCAGTCTTGGCAGACGGCAGTTTCGCCAAATCAAAAGCGAATTTTGAACTGAAATGGTCTGGAACATGAATTAACATCAAAATCTCCGCGTAAAATTGAACTTAACTCTCATTATATATCATTAAAATAAATATTCATCTCTTTTTTAAACTTTCGCCGCAGAAATGTTTAAAACTTGCTTGTGTTTATGATTTTTTTTTGCTAAACAGGCAAAAAAGGAGCAATAATGGCTGACAATAAAATAATGGAAGACGCATGTGCCCGGTGCGGCGGCTGCCCGCTTCGCTCAATGGCTGAGAATGAATATCGCCGGAATAAGGCTGACCATTTCGCAAGGACGCTGGCTATGGTCAGAAATGCGGCTCCTTTGTTTGACGAACCGGTGTTTATCGGCGATGGCTGCCGTCGTCGTGCCGATATGGCTTTTGTCCTAAGCGGAAAAATGCTGAAACTTGGGTTTAATCAAGCCGGAACCCATAATCTGGTAGATGTGCGGAATTGTCCGATGCTGACGCCCGGATTAAATGCCTTTCTGCCGGAGCTGCGCCGGTTTTTGCTGGAATTCTGTCAGATTTCCGTAACGGTCAAAGCCAAAAGGAAGAAAATGCAAACCGTAAGCCTGCGTTGCGGTTCGGTTCGAATGTTGCAGGCAGACAACGGAATGGATGTCGTCTTGGATTTGCCGGCGGAGCCGGGATTGGAACACAGATTAGCTGCAGCAGATTTTGTTAATGCTGTGTCCGGACTGCTGCGCCTGTCATGGTGTATAGGCGGAGGAATGCCGGAAACCGTTGTTGAAAAGCAGGTGCCCGAGCTTTATATTTCCGGCTGTGCGGTTGCCGTCCCGCCGGACGTGTTTTTACAAGCCTCCAAAGCGGCGGAAAATGCCATGATAGCTGCGGTAACAGGCTATGCAGGGAACGCCGGAGGAAAAGCCGCCGACCTGTTTTGCGGGTTGGGAACCTTTACCTATCCGCTGGCAAAGAACCGGGCTGAAGAAATAATTTCGGCCGATTCTGCCCCGGCTGCCCTTAAAGGGCTGCAAAATGCTTTGAACCGTAATCAAATCCACAATGTCCGGATAATCAGCCGCAATTTGTTCAAGTCTCCGTTTGAGGCGGAAGATTTGGATGGTGTGAAGGTCGTGGTTATGGATCCGCCGCGCGCGGGAGCCCACAAGCAGTGCCGTGCAATTGCCGCATTGCCGCAGTGTCGGCGTCCGGAAAAAATCGTTTTTGTTTCCTGCAATCCTAAAACTTTTGTTTATGATGCGGAAGTGCTGATTAATGCCGGTTATGTATTTGAGCGGGTAAAGCTCATCGACCAGTTTGTCTACTCCGGGCATCAGGAGCTGGTTGCCCTGTTTATATTTAATCCTGCAAGTAAAATTAACCTCGAAAACACGAAGGAGTGAAAACATGATGGAAACCTCAACCCTGCACAATATGGCCAATGCTATCCGCTTTTTGTCGGCAGATGCCATAAACCAAGCCAATTCGGGGCATCCGGGAATGCCCTTGGGAATGGCTGATGTGGCGACGGTCTTGTTTGCGGAATATATCAAACTGAATCCGGAGGCGCCGAAATGGTTTGACCGCGACCGTTTTGTCCTGTCCGCCGGGCATGGGTCTATGCTGCTGTATTCTCTGCTGTGGTTGACGGGATATAAAGATATTTCGCTTGAGGATATCAAAAATTTCCGCCAGTTTGGTTCCAAAACCGCAGGACATCCCGAATACGGGCATCTGGACGGGATTGATATGACCACCGGGCCGTTGGGGCAGGGGATATCTTCGGCTGTCGGTATGGCTCTTGCCGAAAGGATGATTAATGCCCGCTTCGGAGACGATTTATGCTGCCATTATACTTACGTCATTGCCGGAGATGGCTGCCTGATGGAAGGAATCTCCGAAGAAGCCGCATCGCTTGCCGGACATTTGCGGCTGAATAAACTAATTGTTTTCTGGGATAACAATAACATCACCATCGACGGTACGGTAGATAAGTCCAGCTCCACTGACCAGCTGTTGCGTTTTCAGGCAATGGGCTGGAATACCATTAGCATTGACGGGCATGATTATGTCGCTATCAGACAGGCGATAGCCAAAGCACAGCAGTCGGACAAACCGACACTGATAGCTTGCAAAACGACCATCGGCTTTGGCGCGCCGTCCAAATGCGGAACGTCCAAATGCCACGGCTCGCCGCTCGGCGCCGAGGAAACCGCAGCAATGCGCAATGCTTTGGGCTGGAAGTGGAAACCGTTTGAAATCCCGGCGGAAATACTGGATAATTGGCGTCAGACACAGAGGCGCAGCTTGCCTGCATATAACCGGTGGGTGGAAAAAGCCTCTGCAGCCGGTTCCGAATTCCGCGATTTTATCGCCAATCGTCTGCCGCGCGGCTGGGATACGGCTCTTAATGCCCTAAAAGAACAGGCAATCGCCGAAAAGACAAAAGTTGCCACGCGCAAGGCTTCGGAAATGTGTCTGAAAGCGATTGTGCCGTATGTTCCGGAAATCGTCGGCGGGTCGGCTGATTTGGCAGCCTCTAATCTTACGTTTGTTGAAGGGCTGAAAACCGTAACCGGAAACGATTATTGCGGCAATAATATTATGTACGGGATTCGCGAGCATGCTATGGGCGCGGTAATGAATGGCATGGCGCTGCATGGCGGCGTAATCCCGTATGGCGGAACTTTTTTCGTCTTCTCGGACTATATGCGTCCGTCCATGCGTTTGGCTGCTCTGATGGGAATTCGCGTGATATATGTTTTGACGCACGATTCTATCGGCGTCGGAGAAGACGGGCCGACGCACCAGCCGGTTGAACATCTGGCTTCATACCGGGCTATGCCGAATATTCTGACTTTCCGTCCTTGTGATGTTGTTGAAACGGCCGAAGCTTGGCAGACAGCGCTGACAGAAGAGCGCCGTCCGAGTATTCTGGCTCTGTCGCGCCAAGGATTGCCCCTGTTGCGAACCTCTGCGGATAAAAACTTAACGGCTAAAGGTGCTTATGTGATTTCTCCGGCTGTCGGAACGCGGCAGGCTACAGTGATAGCAACCGGTTCCGAAGTGTCAATAGCGGTGGAGGCACAGAAATTGCTCGCCGGCGAAGGGATTGATATTGCGGTCGTCTCTATGCCCTGTATGGAATTATTTGAGGAACAGAGCCTGAATTATCAGCTGGAAGTTTTGGGAAGAGCTCCGGTCATTAGCTTTGAAGCCGGAACAACTTTCGGGTGGAACCGTTTTGCTCAAAAAACGATTGGGCTGGATTCCTTTGGCGCGTCCGGTCCGGCAGGAGAATTGTATGGGCATTTCGGCCTGACGGCAGAAACTCTGGCAGATGAAGTGAAAGATTTTATTTTTGGGAAAACAATATAACCGGGCTGCAAAGGCATTTTAAAAAGCATCTGGTTTTATAAAGGTGTATAAAAGTAGAAGGCGGAAAAATTTTTCTGCCTTCTAAAGTTTTTCTGCCACAATAGATGAAAAATCATGTCTTTTAATTGAACGTATATAGTTCCCCGGTTTTAAAATCCTTGTATAAAATTCCTGCATTGTTACGGATGTTCGGATCTGCACCAAATTTTAGCAATAAATCTATTGCTTCTCTGTTGCAGGCAAAATTGGCTGCAAATAACGGTGTATTTCCTTGAAAATCGCGGATATTTGGATTGGCCCCTTTTTCCAAAAAATATTTTAACAATATCGGTTTTTCATTTTGAGGAACCTGAGCCGCAAAGTGCAGCGGCGCAACTTCGTTGGATTTTTTATTAATGTCGGCACCATGCTGCAGCAATATATCGGCAATTTTTATATAATAGGGTTCAATTTTCTTCATTTCTTCTTGAAAAATCTGGCGAATCTCGGCTTTCATTTGTTCTCTTTCCCCGGGGGATGTATCTTTGCATATTTTAGCCACTCCGTTAACATGACACATATCTGTAGAATAATCTATATTCAGCGATATTGTTTCCATATAGGCTTTTTCCATTTTTCGTGCCATATAGGGAATGCCTGTCAATGTTGCCAGAGGCGTTAATCCGCAGGTTGCCAAATTCACATCGGCGCCGGCATCAATAAGTATGCTTATTTTTTCTAATGTATCTTCCGGGGTTGCCGCCGGGTCTTGGCTGGCTATAAGGCTCTGTATAGCTTTGTTCAGCAATGTGGAGCATCCATAATCAATATTCGGATCTATGTTTTTGCTCAAAAGTTCCTTTAGCCGTTGGGGGGGGCGTTTAGCAAAATATTTTTAATTTCCTTGTCATCCACAGATGTATTATGAATATTCTGTTTCTGAGCAAAAATCTCATCCAGTGCATGAGCAGGGAAAACTGAAGTATATGATGCAATATACAACAAAACAGCCATACTTGTTTTAGCAAATTTTTTCATACTAAAAATCCTTTCTGTTTAAAGACATAAAAAATTATTGCCAGACTATACAGGTTGTTTTTTACCGCTCCCTGTGAACTTGCCCGTGTGTACGCTTTTCGTCCTGATAAGAAAAGTCAAAATAATAATCGTTGACACTGGACTTCATGCTTTGAGTTTTATTGTCCTTTCGAAGCTGTCGCAATGCCCGGTTGCGTTTTGCCGAATTGGGGTAGGCGTCTGCTCCGAGCGTTCCGCCTGCCATAAAAGTCGGGTCGACATATATTTTGGAGCCTTTATAATAAAAGTAATTCCATGCATGGGCGTTATTTTTGCGGACAGCCGGAGAAAAAGCAGTTTGTGCCGGATAAGCATAGCCGTAAATAACCCGCGCAGTTATTCCGGCTTTCCGGCACATCGCCGTAAACAGGTTGGCGTAGTCTATACAAATTCCGGTGCGGGAACGCAACAGCTTTGCCGGTGTCTGTTTCTGATATCCTTTGCGCAGATATGTGTCTTTGTTGTCCGTTCCGCTGTAGAGGAAATCGTCGTAATATATTCGGCTGGCAATCCAGTAGGCAATGGCTTTGGCCTTATCATAATCATCGTTAAAGGGTTTGGTCAGGTAGCGAACCAGCGGGGCTATATTATTTTCAACATTGCGCGGCGTGTTGTCCACATAGCTTTTTATTTGTGCAGAGGTATATCTCCTGACATTGGCGGCATGGCAACAGAAAGTAGTCAGGCAAAATATCACGGAAAAAATAAGCAACGATAACCTTTTTATCATCAGCACTCCTCCTGGACTGCTATAATAAAACCGATATGATTAAATTTTGTTTAAATACAAAAATGATTAAAAACAATGCGTTAAAAAACGGTAATATTGTACCTTAAACTAACATATTGAAAATATGATAAATTTTTGTGTTGACAAATGCATATTTATCTCTATATTAAACACCGAATTTAACCTGAATTTTTAGAAAAGAGACCAATAAGATGAATACATACGCAACCAAACCGTCTGATATTACAAGAAAATGGTACGTTGTTGACGCAACTGACGTCGTATTGGGCCGTCTGGCCGCTCAGGTCGCAAAATTGCTGCGCGGCAAGCATAAGCCTTATTTCACGCCGAATTTGGATTGTGGCGATTACGTTGTTGTTATTAACGCCGATAAAGTAAAGCTGACCGGCAAAAAATTGACTGATAAAAAATATTATAAGCATACTGGCTGGATTGGCGGTATCAAAGAAACGACCGCAGGCAAAATTTTGAACGGACGTTTCCCTGAAAGAGTTGTCGAGAAAGCTGTAGAACGCATGATTTCCCGTAATCCGATGGGACGTCAGCAGATGACAAAATTGAAAGTATATGCCGGTGAAAATCATCCGCATACTGCTCAAAATCCTGAAGTTTTTGATATTGCATCAATGAACGAAAAGAACAAAAGGAGTGAACTGTAATGGCTAATAAAAAAATTGAATCTTTAACCGAAATTAAAGAAGCTGTTGCAGCGACCTCTGCTGTTGCTGAAACAAAACGCAAACCCTCGCGCGATAAGCAGGGGCGCTCTTATGCAACAGGTAAGAGAAAGAATGCTGTTGCCCGCGTATGGATTATGCCGGGTAAAGGCAATATCACCATCAATGAAAAGCCGGTTGACACATATTTTGCCCGTCCGGTTTTGAAGATGATTATCAATCAGCCGTTTGAAATCACCAATCGTGAAAACGAATTTGACGTCGTTTGCACAGTGCAGGGCGGTGGTTTGTCCGGTCAGGCTGGAGCTATTAAACATGGTATCTCCAAGGCTCTGAACGAATATGAGCCGGAACTGCGTTCTGTTTTGAAACAGGCAGGTTTCCTGACACGTGATGACCGTGTTGTTGAACGTAAGAAATATGGCCGCGCCAAAGCTCGCCGTTCTTATCAGTTCTCCAAACGTTAATTGGTACGAAGAAAATATATTTTATTTTCAATGGGTTGCAAGAAATTGCGACCCATTTTTCGTATTCACATAATATTCACATATCCCTTGACAATCCTGAATTACCAATTTACCATTTTCACAAATTCTTCACAGTTTTAAGCAAATTTGAGGGCAAAATGGACGGTAATTTCTACACAGAGACTTATACATATAGAGAAGGGCGGATTCTTTTATATAAGCGTCCAAACTCTAAAAATTTCCAATGCCTATTGAGAGTGGAAGGGATTAAAGGTTATATTATTAAATCTTGCGATACACCTAATGAAGGTAAAGCTCTAAAATTTGCCGTGGATTTATATGATAATTTGCGTTTCAAAAAATTAAATAATCTTCCTCTGAAAACTAAAACTTTCAGACAAATTTTTGCTGATTGGTTCAAACGAGCGGACAAATCAAAATATCGTCAGGATTTTTATACCAGCCGTGCAAAACTATATTTATTTCTATATTTTGGCGATTTTAAGATAGAAGAAATAACCGAGAGTATCATTGATGATTATTGGCCTCGGCGAAAAAATTATTATCAGGAGCATCCTGAAAAGGTAAATGGAAATATTGCTAAGACACCATCAGCACAATCTTTAAAAATGGAGAAAGCTGCTATTAAAGAAATTTTGGAGTATGCTCAACGCAGAGGGTATATTCGTGTCGTTCCCCAAATTAGATTTAAACCAAGAGCTAAAACTGAAAATAGAGATACTTTTTCAAAAGCTGAATATAAAAAACTTGTGATTGATTTATTCTTGTGGGGAGAGAAAAAAGCAAGAGCTGATGTGGTCTATCAACGAAAAATGCTTTATAATTTTGTGGTGTTTATGGCCAATACTGGTATCAGACCAAACGAATTTTATAAAATTAAATGGAAAGATATAACAATTCATAACCAAAACGGTATAAAGCTTCTTTACATTAATGTTCCTGATGATTCAAAAACAGGGAAAAGAACAGTAGTGAGCCTGCCAGAAGCTTATTCGTGCTATGAGAATATCAAATCTTTTTCTAAATATACCAAAGATGATGATTACTTTTTTTCCAACTATGAAGATGGCAGTTGGATGAAAAATATTTCAAAAACGTATAAAACAAAGCTAGTTGAGTTAGGATTATATCTAAGTGGTGATGGAAAACCACGCCCGCCATACTCGCTACGGCATTATTATGCAACCCAAAGATTATCAGATGGTGTACAAGTTTATGATTTGGCTC
>OKXI01000433.1_pt1 | contig 16327 bp, 9 predicted proteins | sample 1607161 | NCBI WGS metagenome assembly OKXI01 (sample SAMN04414078, study PRJEB24778) | human gut metagenome | material: faecal | host: Homo sapiens
GCGCGGCTCGGACGGGTGAGGCCTGGAGCGATTGACGGGGCGTCAGTCGGGTTCAGATGCGTGAGGCCTGGGGCTAATGACGAGGCGGCGGAAAATAATGTAATGTAAACTTATTTGGAGAGAGATGATATGGTGTGGCCAATTTAAACCGGAGCTGGAATAGCTTTAGCAAAAAGTATATTGCTAAGAAGTTAGTTTATGAAATATAGATTTTTTTTGCGGGAGAAGATGATTATGTTAAAAAAATATTTATGGAGTGAAGCCGCTTGAAGATAAGAAAGCGCTTGACATGTCTAATGAGCAAAATATAAACTTGAGCAAGATATAACTGATTATACTCGGACTATTTGCGGAGTGTACCCGCAGACTTATGGACGGATATTGATTATCAAGGAATAAGAATGTCTCGGGGATATGATGCAAATACAGAGAAAAGGCATAAGGTGCAGGAGTATCTTGACTATAAGCGAAGGATGAACAAAATTGAAAATTTCCGTAAGAGATGAGCGAGAAGAGAACGGGAAGCCTGTTCCTGAACGGAAGACGGGCAGGGCGGCAAATTGCGGGCAGGGCGAAACCGGCGCGGCTGCCCAGATGCCCGAGAGGGAGAAGACGGAAAAGGGCAAGTTGCGGAAGGTGAACGGAACCCTGATGTTAAAAATCGCCGGAGCTGCCGTGTTTTGTTTGGTTCTGGCGTGGCTGGCGTCTATGGATATATTGAAGGATGTGCATGAATACGAGTGGGATGATACCATAACAACGGAAGAAAAAGCCGTTTTGCGGATGCCCGGTTTTGGTATGACGATTTATCTGATCTTTCTGTTTCTCTTCGGGCTGGCGGCGGTTCTGACGGCATTCAGCGCAGGACGCTTTTATGTGCTGATGGTGCGCAGGCAGGCGCGGTGGAAATATTGTATGACGACGGCGCTGTGTTTTCTGCTGTGGTGCGGCGCGCTGCTGTTTTGGTTTGCAGCCGGTTCAATTTAGGGGGAATTCAGGATATGGGTAAAAGCATAAAGGAAACTGCGGTTATATCGCAAGGCGCGCAAGGAGAGCCGTTGCTACAGAAAAGGCAATGGCTGCGGTTGATACTGCGGGCAGTGTTGTGGCTGGCGGGGGCGGTCGTGTTTTCCGCGGCGGGGTCATGGCTGATACTGAGAGGCGTTTATCTGGATATTCTGCCGTTTTATGCGGTAGCGTATGTTTTGGCGGCGCTGATGTATTTTCGTTGCTCGGGGCGGCTGGCGGCGGATGCTGCCGGAACGTGCATCGGGGCGGTTCGGCAGACGTTGTTTTTTATATGGCTGTTTAGCGGGGTTTGCGGGATACTCCTTTTAATCGGGAGGCTGTTGTGAGGCGGCGTACAGGAGCGGCTTTGGAGAGAGGATACGCATAGGAGCGGCGCTGGGGCTGCTTTGGAGCGAAGGGCGGAAAAATTCTGCAAAAAAATACGGGCGTGCCGGAGGGCGCGCTTTTTTTATGGGAAAATGCGGGAGAAGAGAGAAACGGGAGAAATGGGTTGGAGAGGCGGAATAGCGGGAGGCGGGCCGAGGAGAAATGGTGAGATGGCGGGCAGAGTGGAAATGGTGAGATGGCGGAAAGGTCATTTTTTGGTAAGAAACATTCAAGATGATAAGGGGAAATGCAGATGAGTATAAAACCGGCGAAAGTGCAGTTTAACGGCGGGGAATTGAGCCCGTGGCTGGAGGGGCGCACAGACATTGCGAAATATGACAAGACGGCAAAGCTCTGCCGCAATTTTATTCCGCTGGCAGAAGGCAGCCTGAAACGGCGCGGCGGAACGCGTTTTGTGGCGGCAACTCCGGAAGGGGACAGCATTTTGTTTAAAATCGTGCCCGATCCGGAAGAAGCAGAAGTTTATATCAACGGCGTCAAACGCCGGGAAGTTTATCTGGCGCGCGGCGACGAGGTTTCGTACCGGGTGAGCTGCGAGGGGTACGTTACGGTTGTCGATACGCTGACGGCGGATGCGGACGAGGAACTTGCGGTCAGGCTGGTAGCAAAAGGCATTATGTGTGAGCTGACGGTGGAAACGGTGCCGGCAGATGCCGTGGTCGAACTCAACGGTTATGAACGGCGGAGCCTGCGCATTAACAAAAACGGCGAAGTTTTTTACAGGGTGGCAAAAGAAAACTACATCACGCAGGAGGGTACGATTATTGCCGATATGACCAAAACGGTTACAATCGAGCTGGTCAAGGAAAAAGAATACGACTACGGCGACTGGGGCGACGTTGTCGGGCTGGCAGCCTGTACGGCGGTCGGGCGCAGCGACAGGGAGGAACGGTGCTTTTATATTAAATTCAGCAACGGTTTTCTGCCAGTTGTGTTTGCCCGGGAAGATATGGCTCCGACGGGGAATTTGGACGAAAGCCTGTTTGAATATACCGACAGTGAGAAACTGAACAGCATAGCGCTGCAGGACGGGGCTGTCGTGCATACGCGTCTGGTTGAAACAAAGGGCGAAATGAATCAGGGAAACTATTATGATGCCGATGATACGCTGGTTTTGAGCGTTGATGCCGAGTTTATAGAGGAAAACGGCTGGCAGAAAGATGAAACGCAGGAAAATTACGGTTTCTTTTATGATGCGTATACGGGCAAAGCGGAACGGAACATCCTCAGCGTTTATCGCGGGGAAGAACTGGTCTGGGAATTGAGGGGGAGAAACAATGGTTAACGCAAGAAGTTTTTTATTTCCGTTTAAATACAGCCACAGGGTGGCGTATGTGATTGAATTCAGCCACAAGAAAATCCGCATGTACGCGCAGGGAAAACTGGTGCGTGATATGTCAAAGACGACGATGGGCGGCGAAAGCGGCACGACGGGCGGAATTCCCGACGACATTGTCGAGAAGGTATTTCCGGTGCTGGAGATTGCGTCTCCGTACGCATACAGCGATTTGTGGGACAACGAAGAACAATGCTGCAAAATTCAGACTATCCAGCATTCGGACATTCTGTATATTTTTAACGAGGATTTTCCGCTGATGGTGCTGAAACGCTATTCAAATACCACATGGGTATTGGAAGAGCTGGAGATTAGAAACGGTCCGTTTCTGAGCATGAACACGACGGACATCAGCATTGCGACCGACGAGTTGGAAGGGGAGGTCCAACTTACGGCAACCGGTGACGTTTTCAGCAAGACGGATGTGGGCAGGTTGGTGCGGCTGAGAATTTTTGACGACGACACGACCCCTTGGCAGGCGGGAAAAATCGGATTTCAGGGGACTATATGCGTATCAGACAATAAGTATTACCAAGCCATCACTGGAGATGAAACCGGAAGTATCAAACCGGTGCACAGCGAAGGGACGCGTTCCGACGGCGGCGTTTTGTGGGAGTATCTGCACGACGGGTCGGGAATTGTCAAGATTACGGAGGTTGTCGACAAACAGCATGTAAAGGGGACGACGGTAACGCGCCTGCCGGACGCCATTAAGTCCGGCACGGTATGCTGGGAACTCGGCATGCTGCACAAAGCTTCGAAATATCCGAAATCCGGCGCTTTTTTCCGCAACAGGTTTGCGTTTCTGGTCAATACCGATACCGGGCCGAACGTCTGCCTGTCGTATTCGGGCGATTATAACAACTTTGCCGATATGGAATGCGGCGAGGCAACGGCGGAAACGGCGATTACGGTGCCGGTGCTCAATACCGAATTTAACGAGGGGAAATGGATTTATGCCCGGGACGTTTTGTTTGTCGGCACGGGGGCGTCGGAATTTTATGTCGACGTGGTGTCGTCGGCGTCGCCGCTGGCTTCGGACAATGTAAAGATTTCGCAGATTTCGCGGGTCGGGAGCAAGGCGATTATGCCGCTTTCGGTCGGGTCGCACGTTATTTTCGTCGACAGGTACGGGCTGAGCCTGCGCGATTTGACGTACAATTACTATAACGACGGGTATGACGAAATGGACATTTCCCTTTTGGGGAAACATCTGTTCCAATCGAGAATTACCGGCATGGCATATCAGGAAGTTCCCGACAAAGTGTTGTGGTGCATGGTTGGCGACGGGAGCCTGACCGCGCTTACTTTTTCGGCGGAACAGGAAGTTTCGGCACTGTCGCGGCACGATTTGTCCGGCGCGGCGGAAAGCCTGGCGGTTATTCCGAATTTTGAAGACTGCCGCGACGAACTGTGGCTTGAAATCAAGCGCACAGTCAACAATGCCAACTACAGAACCGTGGAATGGATGGACAACGGTATTCCGCAGTACTGGCCGTCGAGTGTTTACGGCGCGGCAAGCCTGGCCGAGAGGGAAACGCTGGAGAAAGAATATGTCCGCCAGGAAGCGTTGTATCTGGACGGGGCTGTGGTGTATGAGCAGAATGAACTGGACATGCAGGAGGAAATGTCCGGGCTGGAACACCTGGAAGGGCTTAAAGTGGCGGTGTATGCCGACGGGACGGTTCTGGAACCGCAGGTCGTGCAGGGCGGAAAAATCAAAATTCTGCCGACGTACCGGCATGTGGCGGCAGGGCTGCCGATTACGAGCCAGTTTATGCCGCAGAATATCTATATTCCGAACGATTACGGAAGCGGCATCGGCCAGAAACAGCGCATCAACCATGTGCTGCTGATGCTGTATCTTTCCGGCGGCGGGCAGATCGGCGAGGATGAGGATACGCTGACGGATATCCTCTACCGGCAGGCCGATGCGGCAATGAACGAGGCGCAGGAACTGTTTACAGGCAACAAGGAAGTTTTGTTTAACGGAGCGACGACGAAAAAGGAAGCGGCGGCGACGCTGATGATTCAGAATTCCTCGCCGCTGCCGATGAATATTCTGGCGATTGTGCCGTATATGGACGTGGACGAATAGAGCGGCGAGCGGTTTGGGGCGGTGCGGTTCTGTATTGAAGGGAGCAGCTTGGCATTGAACGGAGCGGTTCTGTATTGAACGGAGCGGTTCGGCATTGAACGGAGCGGCTTGGCATTGAACGGAGCGGTTCTGTATTGAACGGAGCGGTTCGGCATTGAACGGAGCGGTTCGGCAATAGCAGCAGGGAGTAGTTTATGATACGAAAATATCGGGCGGGAGACGCGTTTAAAGTCCGGGTGCAGCCTGAGCAGCAGGCGGAAGCGGCAACGTGGGCGGCGGAATTTGAACGCATTCCGGCTTTCGCGTTGGTGGAAAAAGGGAATGACGGCTCTGCGGCAGGCGAAGAGTCCGGGAATATGGGCGCTGCGGAATACGATGCGTCCGGGAACGGCGGCGCTGCGGCGGGTGACGGCAAACCGGCGGGAAGGCAGTGGGACGGAAACGGCGGCAGGGTATTGGCGGTTTTCGGCTTTCGGATTGAAGGCGGCGACATTACGACAGGCAGGGAAGCGGAATGTTTCGCGCTGGTCGGAATCGACGCGGGGCGAAAGCTGATTGAGGCGGTACGCTATTTCCGCCGGTATATTCCGCGGCAGGCGGTCCGGCTCGGGGTACGGCGCGTTACGATGACGGTGCGCCGCGGCTTTGCGGCAGGGGCGCGGCTGGCCCGCATGCTGGGATTTTCCCCGGCCGGGATATTGGAAAATTTTTTTAACGGTGAAGATTATCAGATTTTTGAAAGGGCAGAAAAACAATGGTGGCACAAGCGGCATTGATTGCGGCCGGAATCAACTTTGCTTCCGGCTTTTTGAAAGGCAAACAGGAAGAATACGAAGCCAAGGTTCAGGCCAAGCTGGCGCTGAACAACGCGGCGATTTACCGCAAAAACGCGGCAAGGGTGCGGCTGAACGGTTCGTTGAACGAGGATATGATGCGCAGCCAGAAACGGGCGGCAGTGGCATCGGCAGCCGCGGCGGCGGGCGAAGCGGGCATGGGCGAAAGCCCGACGACAACGACGGCGCTGGCAACGACTTCGGCAGCTTTGGAACAGAATATCCTTAACGAGCGTTACCGGGTCGAAAGCGAGGCGGAAAACTATCTTTATCAGGCGCGGCTGGCGGAGGAACAGGCGCGCCAGCACAAAAAAGCTGGTAAAAACAAGTTTATGAACAGCATGCTGGGCGGCTTGACATCGTCGCTTGGCGGGCTTTTCGGGTAGTTTTTAGGGCAGAGCGGAGGAAGACAATGGCAAACAGACAGAAAATTGCCCCGATGGGGCTGGCGGGCGTGATGGCGCAGAGAGGACTGCAAACGACTTTGACGGTTCCGGGAAAACGTTTTGTGGCGGGAAACGGCGGTTTGGAAACGGCGGGGCTTTTGGTTGACGCCGGCAAAAAAATGGCTGAGGAACGCCTGGAAACGGAAAAGCAGCGGCAGGCGATGGAAGCGGCGGCATCACTGAGGGCTTCCCGTCAGGCGATGGAGGCGGCAGAAACGCCAGAGCAGCTGAGGGAAATTGCAACAACGGCGGAGAAAAGCCTGCCGGCGCAGTTTGGCAGCGAAAATTCCGGCAAGGCTTTCTGGCAGGAACACGGCGACAAGATACTTGAAGCAAATCGTGCCGATACGGCAAAAATTGTGGCAATGAAACAGGCGGATTTTGGCCGTAACAGCCTGCGGTCGATGCTGGCGGACAACCAGAACCTTCTGGCGGAAACGGCAGAGCCGGTGCAGGCGGAAAAGCTGCTGGAGATGGGAACCGGCGAAATAGAGCGGACACCGTTCCTTACGCCCGAGGACAAGCAGTTTTACCGCGACGGCTATCTTAAAACCGGAATTCTCAATCTGGCGCTGAATTCTCCGGAGACGGCGGAAGCTGCCGCGGACAGGTATTTTCCCGGCGACAGCGACGGCATTAAGGCGCGGATTGCGGAAACGCGGCGCTTAAACGAAGAAGGGGCTAAACGACAGCAGGAGCGCGAACGGCAGCGTTCTTATCTGGCAGCGTACGGCGACGCCCAGTCATTGTGGCAGAAACGGGAAAGGGGGGAAATTTCTCCGGCGCAATATTATGTGCTTTCCGCCGATACCAATCCCGAAATGCTGTGGGGAGACGGCGAAGACCGCTCTCCGGCACCGCTGGCCGACGCTTACCGGCTGGTGCGGAAAATGAACGAAGGGGAAAGCCTCAGCGCCGAAGAAGTGCGCGATGCGGGAAACAGCCTTATCAGCGCTTACCGGCATAACGAACTCGGTCTGGAAGAAACGGCGGCACTGCAAAACCAGCTGGTGGCGGCGCAGCAGGGCGGAAACGCGTCCGAACTTATTTTTGACAGAGCTGTTGACGAACTGGCGGACAGAGCCTTTATGCGCGATATCCCCGCCGGGGCGGAACAGTATACCCCGTACGGGCGCGAGCTGATGGAACACAAGGCGAAGCTGGCGTTTGACATTTATCAGAACTACTACGGCAGAAAGACGGCGCTGGCCGAAGAATTTACAGCGCAGGGCGGGCAGATGACACCTGCGGCGGCAAAGAAAATCGGCAGGCAGGCGCTGGCGGAAACGGCGGCGGAGCTGAACCTCAAAGAAACACCGGGCGACGCTCCGTCTTTCGGCGAGCTGCGGAGAACCCTGAAGAGCAGCTATTCAGGCAGCGGCGAAAGGCGCATTTGGGAGCGTTTTGCAAAAGAAGCACCTTATGCCGAGGACAAAACGGCGGTTATGCGCCGGATTGCAACGGAAGAACAGAAACGCGAGCTTTCTTATCCGCAGTTTGAAACTTATGACGAGGTAATGCAGGCGGGGCTGGCGCCGGGAGACCGGTTTTATTTCAAGGGGCGGCTTGCCGTGATGAAAGGCTGAAACAATTGACGGCGATGAAAGGATAGGGCAATGGACAACTTGAGGAATTTGGCGATGAAATACGATGCGGACGGGAAGGAAATTTCCGGAATTGCGGACAGCGGGGCAATGATGACGCCGGTATCGGAAGGCAGTGCCACGGGTGAGACGATGATGACGCCAGTGCCGGCGTATGGTACTGCGGACGGAACGATGATGACGCCAGTGCCGGCGTATGGTGTTGCGGACGGAACGATGATGACGCCGGTATCTGTGGATGGTGCGGGCGTTACGGAGGTGACAATGACATTGCTGCCGGATGGCGGGACTGCAGATATGAACGCAGAAGATACTGCGGCGGAACCGGTTTATACCGGCGTTATGGCGCGCGGCAGGAAACAGGAAGAATTTGAGGAAGGCGGACGGGCGCCGTTTGCTTACCTTGAGGAGGAGCAGAACCTGAATTTTCCGGCTTTTTCAGCGGAAACGGTTGACGAAGATGCGCCGCTGACGAGCTTTCAGATTGCGGGAAAATGGCTGCGACAGGCTGCCGATTTGCGCAACTACTGGGCGTTGCTGGAGAATTTCGGGGCACAGGCTGCAGAGTATAAGTGGGCGTATGACGAAGGGAAGTTCGGCACATTTGAAGCAGGGGCGTTCGGCCGGGAGCTTTTAAAAGCCGGGGCAAGAGGTTTGGGCGCGAATACGTTGCGGACGGCAGGGAATGTCCTGTCGATGTTCGGCGCCAATCTTGAAAGCCAGAATGCCGGTACGGCGGCGGTTACGGCGGGTGCCGGGCTTCTGGTGCCGGAAACGGGGAAAATTTTTAAAAACATCGGCGACAAACTGGGCGAATATGCCGGCAAAATCGAAAATTCGGAATTACTGGCACCGGCAGCGGAAGCTTACAGTGCAGATCCGAACTGGTCGAAACTGGCAAATGTTCTGGGACAGGGATCGTCACAGGTTCTGGCAATGGGAACCATGGCCAAATTTATCGGCTCGGGGCCGACTTACGGTTTGTTTGCCGGGGGCGGCGCCGGAGAAATCTTTAAGGAATCCTACGCCAAGGACGGGGATATTGACACTGCCAATACGCTGGCGCTCATTTCCGGCGGCACAACTTTTGCGATTGACAAGCTTTTCAGCCCGTTACCGAAACAGATAGAAAAAGACGCGCGGATAACCTCCAAAATGATTGCACGTGAAATTGCAGGGGCGCCGCTGCGCGAGGCAGGAACGGAAGTCTTGCAGCAGATGATGGCGGAAAACCTTGTGCGCAAGGTCGGCATTGACGATACGCAGGATTTGTTTGAAGGGCTGATTGAAAGCGCACTGGGGGCAATTGCAGGTTCTTCGGCGCTGATGGCTGCCGACGGAAGCGTTTATTATGCGCGCAAGACATATGAGGACGCCCGGCAGAGAATGCTGCTGCGCGGTGTGACGGCGGAGGAAATCGAGCTTTACAAAAACAATATGATGGAACTGCTAAAGAGCAAACCTGATGCTTTCGGAAAGGTTTTGAACTACGTTCTGGAGCGGAATTTGCAGCGGATGAGCGAAGGGGAAACTATTGCACAGGGCGGTGCCGATGCGGAGAATGCGACGGTGGCGGCAAAGCGGCAAAACAGAAGCCTGGCGCAGGTACGCCAAGATGTCAAGGGGTTTCGCCGTTTGTTTGACGAAGTATACAAACGTTCGCTTAAAGCTACCGGAGACACAGGGAAAGCGAGAATTGCCGCCGGCATGATGCAAGCCAATATGATGGCACTGTACGAGATTGACGGCGGATTTTCTCCGGCTTCCCTTTTTGCGGGGCAGATACCGGAATATAAGCAGCTGGCGTATCAGGAGTTTCAGAAACGACTGTCGCCCGAAGCGGCGGTGATGTTTCAGTTCGGCGGGGTCGAAGCCAAATTTGCCGATTTTAAAAAACTGGCGGAGGCATATAAACTGGAACAGCAGGATTACAGCCCGCGGCTTATTTGGTCAAGAACCGGATGGTATCGCGGAGGGGACGGACGGTGGCGTTTTGAAATCAATGATTCCGGCGCTAAGCTGAAAATACACACCGACGTTAAGGCTGACGACCTTCCCAAGCGGTACTGGCAGACGTATATCCGGAAACTGGAGGAAATGGAAGGGCATGATATTCTCGGGCTCAGAAGTTATGAACGGCTGATTTTTCAGGATAAGGCAATTATTAAAGAGCTTTATAATTATCTGTACAGCGATTTTATCGACTTCTTAGACAAGCATTACCAGCGCAATATGGCGGTCGGTCTTAACCGCAGCGGGTATTTTGAGTTTCGGGATCTGGAAGGAGATTTTGAGGCGGAAGTCAAAGCCCAGAGGGCACTTGCCGATTCGAGGCTTTATGCCCTGTCTGACGGATACGGGCTGAGGGAAGAGGAATTGCGCGATAAGCAGGACTGGAGCCGGATGCCTATCTATCTGAAAGACAAAAGCCTTAAAGAAGTTTTGATTGACCGAGGCGAACTGGTTATTCCCGACGGCGGGGAAAACGGCACGGCGGCTAACCGAAACGGAGAAGCGCAGAGTGCAGAAAACGGCAGCTATATACAAAAAACCTCCCCCAGGCGGTCCCAGGTAAACGCCCAGGTGTCGGATAGGGAGGAAAACAGTACGCCATTTTTTGATAATGTAGAGGCTGCCGGAGAAAATGTCAAGAGCGCATCAGGCGAAGTACTGCTGAATGTCAGTGCCGATAGATATCAGGCGAGAAATGACTCTGATTTTAAGGCGAAAATGGAAGGACTGCTCGTTTCGTACCGAGGGCGGAAAATATATAATCCGTCGCTGGGGAGAGAAGTGGAAATCAAAAATCTTCCGGTTGAGGACAGACATATCTGGAGTGGCAGCCGGGAACTTTTAATTCCTTATCTGCCCATGTTGCTGGGAACGGCGGTTTTTAACGTTAAGAAAGCGCCGCACGGTTCGAATTCTGTGACGGCGGGAGAAAAAAACTCTTACAAGGCGTATTTTCCGGTGATGATTAACGGCGAACTGATAAACAGCCGAATGACGGTCAAGGAGGACGACAAGGGGGATTTATTCTGGGACTTGCGGCTGGAAGATGTTTCACGCAAGGAAATCGAGGACGATTTGCGCAAGAGCACAGGAGAGGTTATTTCGTATGACGACTATCTGGCCGAGCAGCGGCGCAAAGCGGAAGAGCTGGCGAAAAGCAGGCGTTCCCCGTGGCTCAGGAAGACTGCTTCCAATGACAATTTCCCTGCAGTCGACCGGTTTTATACCAAGGAACAGATGAAGGTTATCCGCTCGACGCTTGAGGAAACGAAGTATCTGGAATTTTTGGAAAAGATATGGAAAGACGATACGAGCGTCGAGAAAAATTTTCAGACGCTGCGGGAGTTTCTGGACGTGCACGAAGCGGCAACGCCGGAACTGTTTGAATATCAGGCGGAAGTGGGGGAGGAACTGCTGGAACGCGTTCTCAAACGGCGCAAAGCGGCGCAGCGGATGGGAATACCCGAAGGGCCGGAACTTTATATGGATTTGAACAAAGAGCTGGCGTACCGTACCTATCTGGCGGCGCAGGGCGATTATCATAAACCGTACCGCAATATGGCGTATCGTCCTGATTTTTATCGGGAAGCGCATACGCCCCGGCTGATGAGCGACCTGTTTTTCAATCAGGAGAAATACCGCTATCTGCTGCCGGCACAGAAGGTGCAGATTGCCGAAATGCTGGACAAAGTTCACCGGATTTACCGCCTGCACCGGGAAACCGAATTTGCACGCAAGGCGGAACAACGCGACATTCGGGCGGCAAACGCCTATATTGCCGAACATTACGAGGGCGGAGACGAAAGCCTGCGCCGGTATTGGGAAGAACGGCAGCTGCTGCTGGAGAGGAAGGAAGTCCGGCTCGGCGACTTGTTGGAACATCAGGAGCTTTACCGCAACTATCCCGATATGGAAGACGTTATGGTCAGGTTTGAGGAGCTGGCAAATGACGAAGGGTATCATTTTTATCATGACAAAACCAGCAATGCCGACGTTTTGGAGATTGACCCGCGGCAGTTCGACTACGCCAATCTGAAAGACCTGCTGCTGAGGGGAGCTGCATTTGCCATTCAGATGCGGGAAGGGTTCGATCCGGCGCTGACGCCGACGCAGCGGCGCAATTTTATGGACCGCCACATCCATATGGCGCGAAAGGAAATTGCCCCGGTGTTTAACAAGGAGCTGACGGCTTTTCTCGGCAAATACTTGCCGGGGGAAAAGCAGCGCGATTACCTGGTTGAGCGGGAGGTTCCCCTGCCGCTGCTGGGACTTTACCGGAGCGAGGCGAAATCCGCGGCCGGACAGCAAGCTCGCGCGGATACGGCTGAAACGGCGGTTTCAGGAGCGAGAGCCGGAGATGATGCAGTCGGAACAACGGTTTCTGAGGCGCGAGCCGGAGGTGATGCAGTCGGAACAACGGCTTCTGATGCAAGAGCCGGAGATGATGCAGTCGGAACGGCGGCTTCTGAGGCGCGAGCCGACGGGAACAAACCGGAAATCCTGACGTACAGGGAGATTGATTTCGACCGTTTGTACGAAAAACTCAACGAACGCTACGGCAGCGCGCAGCTGGATCCGGACGAGCGGCAAATCGGCGATTTTGCGTATTCAGCTTTGCAAAACCTGCGTGAGGCGATGAATTCGGAAATCCTGACGCGGGCGCGGATGAGTTCGGGATATGCGGTAGCGGCGCCGTTTCCGTGGGGCGGCGTTACATCGCAGGGCAATATCGACGTGCGGGCGATGCTGCGCCGACAGGACTACAGCGACTGGCAGCGGTCGTTTTCGTATTGGGACGAGAAGAACCTGCCGCCTCCGACCGACAGAACGCGCCTGACGTATGCCGATTTGGAGAAAATTGCAAGCAATTTCGACAAAGACATAGCGTTTAAGCCTGATTTTATGCGTTCTGTGCCCGACGACGAAACGGCAGCACCGACGCCGCAAAAAAGGCTGAAGTCGACGCTTGATGTCTTGGCGAAAGGGGCTTTTGACGCGGCGGACAAGACATTGTACCTGTTTGAAACGGCCGATGCGGAAACGATTGTGCATGAAACGTTCCATTATCTGAGCCAGATTTTGAAGAGCCCGGATTTGAACGGCAATATGCTGGCAAAGCGGGCTTATTATCGCCTGATGGACAATTACCGCAAGGAGCTTCTGCACCGCTATGAACCGGTGAACTACAAAGGCTGGTATATGCTTGTCTATAAACGTGGCGAACGGGTCATGCCGGAACTGCCGCGACGGTTTTCTACGCCGGAAGCGGCAATTGAGGCCGGCGTGGAAGAAATGTTCGTGCAGCGTTTTATGGACGCTATCGGCGGCCGGCTGACGGTCGAGCGGGATAGCGAGCAGCTATTGCATAATTTTTACATTGTCTGGCTGGACAAGGTGACGAAGCTGCTTGACCTGACTCCTGCAAAAACCGGCAGCGGCGGAAAACAACTGTTTGATGCGGTCGGGAATATGCTGGGCAAGGCCGGGCGGATGCTGAAGGAACGGTATAAACCCGAGAAATAGGCTGAGGCGGGGCGCGGCGGCAGTCAGAAAGCATATCGGCCGAGTGCGGCCGCCGCGCTTTTGAATCTGCCGTACTTTTGAGGCTGCCGCACTTTTGGGGGCTGCGGCGTTCCGACGGCGGAATTTTGGGGCGGAAACTTTGCCACAGGAGTTTTGCAACGCTGATTTTCGGCATAAGGAAAAGCTTGCAAATAAACTAAGGCTGTTCTATAATGTCTGAAAATGTTTTTTTACGGAGTAGGGCATTATGGATAATCAGGAAATTTCCCGGTTGAAAGCCAGAGGCAAAGCAGAACTGCTGGCGTTTGTATTGTTTTTGACGCTTTTGGGCGGAGCGGCGGCGGAATACCGCAGAGAAACTGCTCCTTTGGCGACGGCAGCAGTCGTTTTTGAGAGAGGAAAAGCCAGCCGGGCTGCGGAAAGCCGCCGCGAAACAGTACAGCCTGCAGCGGCCGAAGCCGATAAAAAGGCTGAAATTTCCGCAGCTGAAACAACGGTAAGCAGTGCGGAGACAACCGGCTCGAAAGTAACGACAATCGGAACGGAAACAGCTGCAATGGAGGCGAGGGCTCCGGTTTCGGTTTTATCGGCTCCGGCGGCAGAAGAAATTGCAGCAAGAGCGGAGAACGGACAGAATGTTTCCGGCGGCAGCCAGGCAGTTCAGGGGGCGGAGCAGGCGGAAATTTCCGGCGAGGCATTGACCGAATTTTTGGACTTTATGCAGGAAACAAAAGAAAAAGTTGATGCCGTAAGCAAACCGGAATCGGCGTTGGCAAAAATCAGTCAGCCGGAAACGGCGGCAAAGCCGGCCTCCCGCTCCGAAACGATTGTTTTTGAGGAAGGGAAGATAGAAATTTATGACAGTGAGAAAGGCGTTGTTGCCGTAGAAGAAACGGCGGGAGGAAATGCCGTTCCGGCAGACAGCGGCGCCAAAGCTTCTTCCAACGGAGAGGCTGCTGGTGCGGCGGAGCAGCGGAGTTATGCCGGGGCCGGAGAGGTCACGGGCGCGGTTGAAAATCTGGCTGAGGGGGCTGACAAAGCTGTTTCCGGCGGAGAGACCGCAGGTGCGGAGATGTCGCGGAGTTCTGCCGGAGAAACCACAGGTGCAGCGGAGCAGCGGAGTTCTGCCGGTGCCGGAAAGGTCGCGGACGTGGTTGAAACAAAAGGTGTTAATGATGTCGAAAAGCCGGTGGTGCTGATACCAGGGCAAAAAGACGGTGAATCGGCCGAAACAACAGAAAATCAAACTCAACCTACTGTAACAGCACCAGAAAATATTTCTTCCGAAACTTCCGTATCAGCGGAAGGAGGGGCTGTCGATATGATGAAGGATATTGCGGCGCGTCAGCAGGAGGCAGATTCAGCGCAAAAGTAGTTTTTATAACATATTGAAAATAAATCAATTATTTTACGTTAACTGATTTTTTGCAAAAAAAATCAAAAAAATGAAAAGAAAGTGTTGACTTATTATTTTTTTATCTATATAAACGCTTTTGTTCCGACCAATGGTCCCATCGTCTAGTGGTTAGGACATCGCCCTTTCACGGCGGTAACATGGGTTCAAATCCCGTTGGGATCACCAATTCAAACGGCGCTCTTTTCAGGGCGCCGTTTTGCTATATGGGGACGAGGCTTTCAGCGGGTCTGAATGTTCTTTTGTGAAAATGTCATTTTGGAAGAATTTTCCGAATTCGTTTGCATCTGGCTTGGTAAACAGAGTGTGCAGACAAAGAGTTTGCGCTGATTTTATAACAATTGAAGAAATGCCTTGAAGTTTTAAGTTTTGGATATTACAATGCCCAGCTAAAATGATATATTGGGGTAAACAATGGAAAATATTGTTCGTGTCGGGGTTGGAATTTATATTTTTAATCAAGAACATCAAGTTCTTTTGGGGCAGAGAAAAAGCGTTCACGGATTTGGATGCTGGTGTCCGCCCGGAGGGCACCTTGAATTTGGTGAGACAAACGAACAAGCTGCTATTCGGGAAGTAAAAGAAGAAACAAATCTTGATATTTGCGAAGATGATTTGAGTTTGCGAGGCGTTACCAATGATTTTTATTCTCAAACTCAAAAGCATTATATTACATTGCATTTCTTTTGCACTAAGTTTGTCGGTACGCCGCAAGTTATGGAAAAAGACAAATGTGTGTGTTGGAAATGGTTTGACGTGAATAATCTTCCAGAGAATTTACTTCTATCCAATCAGAATTTTATAAAAAAATGTTCTTTAGAGTGTTTGTAGATGAGCATCAGGGAAAAGGCGTATTTTGAACGCCGGGTTTGCTATTGCTGCGAGAAGGATATTGTGACTCCGCATAAGTTTTATTCGGAAATGTGCGAAAGCTGCGGAGAATTAAATTATCAAAAAAGAATACAACGGATTGATTTACGCAATCATCATGCATTGGTTACCGGCGGCAGAATTAAAATCGGGTTTGAAACAGCTCGTTTGCTGTTGGAAATGGGGGCTGATGTTACGGTAACATCCCGTTTTCCGAACGATACGTTGAAAAGATTTCAAAAACTTGAGAATTTTAATCAGTATCAACCGCGTTTGCATATTATTGGCGCGGACTTTCGTTTTGTACAGTCGGTGCAGAGTGTAATAGAGTTTTTTAAGGGCAGACCGTTAGATATTTTAATCAACAACGCAGCACAAACAGTACGCAGACCGGCTCCTTTTTATAAGCATTTGTTGGAGGCGGAGTTGCAAAGGCCTGCTTTGGAAAATATTGTTTCTTCCGGAATTAAAGTCTTAGCCGATACAAAACTTAATTTGCCGGCTCAAAACAAACGGTTGACTTCAGCGGAGATGTCGCAGTTGGCATTATTGCCGGAGGATCTGATTACGAATGAGAAAATTTTTCCTGCTGGAAAATATGATAAAGATGGCCAACAGCTGGATTTGCGCGATAATAACAGTTGGATGTATGAATTGGAAGATGTTTCTCTGGTAGAGATGTATGAAATTTTGCAAATTAATCTGATAGCTCCTTTTTTGCTGAATACAAAGCTGCTGCCTGTTTTGCAGCAGAATAAAAATATGGCTTTTATTA
>OKXI01000436.1_pt1 | contig 16263 bp, 10 predicted proteins | sample 1607161 | NCBI WGS metagenome assembly OKXI01 (sample SAMN04414078, study PRJEB24778) | human gut metagenome | material: faecal | host: Homo sapiens
GCTTTCTCCGACCTTCAAACATTCAGAACTTTCCTGTTCTGCGATCCGCGGACAAACGCTTTTTTGCTTGCTTGTTATTTGGCTTGTCCGCAAATCAGAATCTCTATCCGGTTTAAACCTCATTCCGGCCGGGATGCACAGGCACGTTTTTCACCGTGAAAAACGGCGGCAACCAATGCGCGGGGAACCTAAAAAACATTTTGTCGTCAAGTCGTAAACGTCCCCGTGCCGGTTAAAAAGACATCCGGCCGCTATTGACAATATACCGGCTGATGTAAAATTACAATACGAAATTTCATTTTTTTCTTTCTCCTTTTTAACAGATTGGTAATAAGTGGCATTTATAATTGCCAAAACTATGGTGGAACAAAACCGGTAATGAGCATACTGAACAACATAACGGCGGCAGGCTGCCGCCGAATACTGATGCTGGCGATGATGGTGCTGTCGGCGGTTTTCCTTTGCGCTTTCAGAGCCGATGCCGCCGGCCGCGTCAGCGGGCTGCGGATCGGGCAGGGCATCGGCAGCGTGCGTATCGTGTTTGACGCCGACGCCGAATTCGACTATAACGTTTTTCTGCTTGACGGGCCGAAACGTTTGGTGGTGGATACCAAAAACGTCTATGTCGGCAAAGCGCTGGAAAAGACCAAAGACAAAAACAATCTGGTCGGCCGGGTGCGGGTGGGTGATATTCATGACGGCAAAACCCGCATAGTTTTCGACCTGCTCAAGCCGGTGGTGGTCAAAAAGGTTTTCATGCTGCCGCCGCAGTCCACTTTCAAATGGCGGCTGGCAATTGACGTGACCGTCGCTTCCGAACGCGAGTTCCGGCAAAAGGCGGGCATCGACAACGCCTACGGCAACAAAAGCCTTTCGCTGGCCGGCAGCGTGCAGGCGGCCGTTGATGCGACGCCGAAGCCCCGTAAGCAGAACGCCAGAAAAATCATTGTGATCGACGCCGGGCACGGCGGACACGATCCGGGAGCGATCGGCTATTCCGGCGTGCATGAAAAGAACATCACCCTGGCCATGGCCAAAGAGCTTAAGCGTCAGTTGGACCGCAAGGGAAAATATACGGTTTATCTCACCCGCAGCACCGATGTCTTCATTCCGCTGCGCAAGCGGGTGGAAATTGCGCGCAAACACAAGGCCGACCTGTTTATGTCCGTGCATGCCGATTCCGCTTTGAACCGCAAGGCGACCGGGCTGTCGGTCTATACCCTGTCGGAAACGGCTTCGGACAAGGAGGCGGCGGCGCTGGCCGAACGGGAAAACAAGGCTGACGTCATCAGCGGGCTCAATCTGGTCGAACAGTCCAAGGAAGTGAGCGACGTGCTGATATCGCTTGCCCAGCGGGAAACCCGCAACCGTTCTTCCGAATTCGCCAAATGTCTGGTGGACGAAATGCGCAAATCGGTCAAGCTGATCAGCGATACCCACCGTTTTGCCGGGTTTGCCGTCTTAAAGGCGCCGGACGTGCCGTCCGTGCTGCTGGAGATGGGCTATCTTTCCAACAAAAACGAAGAACGTCTTCTGCGTCAGGAAAGCTACCGCCGCAAATTGGCCGTTTCCGCCGCCAAAGCGATCGACCGCTATTTTGAAGACATGAAACACAAATCCCTGTTTTGATCCCGGTTGTCGTTTAAACGGCTGATAAATCAAGAATACGGTTGTCGTTTGCGATAAAAACTGTTATGAGTGTGTCATAATATAATCTGTTGGGTATGAAAATGTTTAAAACTTTGTCTTCTTTACTGAGCACGTTTTTCTTTTTTGCGGTCATCCTGATTGTCGTGATCATCAGCAATCTGTGGCGCTTCAGCCAAAGCCTGCCCGATTACCGCCAGCTGGAAAAATACGAGCCGGCGGTCACCACCCGCCTGTATGCCGGCGACGGTCAGCTGTTGAAGGAATACGCGGTGGAGCAGCGGCTGTTCATGCCGGTCGGCAAAATCCCCGATCTGGTCAAGCAGGCGTTCATCTCCGCCGAAGACAAAAAGTTTTATCGGCATTCGGGGATTGATTATGTCGGCATTGTCCGCGCCGTTATCAGCAACGTGAAAAACCTGGGCAGCGGCCGCCGGCCTTCGGGTGCGTCGACCATCACCCAGCAGGTGGCCAAAAACTTTCTGCTTTCTTCGGAAGTGTCTTATGTCCGCAAAATCAAGGAAGCGCTTTTGGCCTGGCGGATTGAACAGGCGTTTGGCAAAGATCATATTCTGGAACTGTATCTGAACGAAATTTACCTCGGCAACCGCTCTTACGGCGTGGCGGCAGCGGCGCTCAACTATTTTGACAAGCCGCTGTCGGAACTGACGCTGGAGGAAGCCGCCTATCTGGCGGCGCTGCCGAAGGGACCCAACAATTACAATCCCCACACCCGTTACGAGGCGGCCGTGGCCCGCCGCAACTGGGTGATCGGTCGGATGCTTGAGGAGGGGTATATTGACGAGCTTGCGGCCGAAAACGCCAAGGCGCAGCCGTTGAAAGTGGTGAAACGCGACAGCGGTTTCGTAAAACATGCGGAATATTTCAGCGAGGAAGTCCGCCGCGGAATTGAACGGCGTTTCGGTGCCGAGGCGCTTAACGAGGGCGGGCTGATCGTCCGCACCACCGTTGATCCGCGTCTGCAGGAAATTGCCACCCGGGTATTCCGGGAAAAACTGCAGGAGTATGACCGCCGCCACGGCTGGCGCGGGGCAACGGCCAACATCGCTCTTGAAGACGATTATATGTCGGTACTGGAGAAAACGGCGCTGCCGGCCGGAGCCGAAAGCAGCTGGGAAAAGGCGGTGGTGACCCTGGTCAACAATGCGCGGGCGGAGATTAAAACGGTTGACGGCGAAACCGGCCTCATTCCTCTTTCCGTTCTTTCCTGGGCAGGCAAAACGCTGCCCGATCAGGGGATCGGCAGGGCGCCGAAATCGGTTAAGGAGGTGCTGAAACCGGGTGACGTGATCTGGGCGGAAAAAATCGGCGAAGAGAAAATCAAAAAACAGAAACTGCCGGAAAACGCTTATAATCTGCGTCAGGTTCCCGACGTCGACGGCGGGCTGATCGCCATCGACCCTCATACCGGCCGGGTGCTGGCAATGGTCGGCGGGTATTCCTACAAACGTTCGCAGTTTAACCGCGCCACCCAGGCGCGCCGGCAGACCGGTTCGTCGTTCAAGCCGTTTGTTTATCTCACCGCGCTGGAAAACGGCTATTCTCCGACCGATCTGATTTTGGATGCGCCGTTTGTGCTGGATCAGGGAGCCGGCCTGCCGAAATGGAAACCGGAAAACTTTACCAAGAAATTTTACGGTCTGATGACTTTGCGCGAAGGAATTGAAAAATCGCGCAATCTGATGACGGTTCGTCTGGCGCAGGACGTCGGCATGGACAAGATTTCCGCCTTTGCCAAAAGAACGGGCATCAACGACCATCTGCCGGAGCTGCTTTCAATGTCGCTCGGCGCCGGCGAAACCCGGCTGATCGACCTCACTTCCGCCTATGCGGAAATTGTCAACGGCGGCAAAAAAATACAGCCGTATCTGATTGAGCGCATTCAGGACCGCTATGGCCGTACCATCTTAAAACAGGATAACCGCGACTGTGCCGGCTGCAATTACGATGTTTGGGAAAATCAGCCGACCCCGCAGCTGGCAGACGGCCGCGAGCAGGTGTTTGACAGCCTGTCGGCCTATCAGATGACTTCGATTCTGGAAGGCGTGGCCACCCGCGGCAGCGGCGCCCGGCTGCGGCGCCTGAAAAAACACCTGGCCGGCAAAACCGGAACCACCAACGACAGCAAAGAAGGCTGGTTTGTCGGTTTTTCGCCGGATCTGGTGGTCGGCACCTACATCGGTTTTGACGAACCGCGGACGCTCGGCCGCTGGGAAACCGGCGCCAGCGTGGCGCTGCCGGTATTCTATGCGTTTATGGAAGAGGCGCTGAAAGATCAGCCCGATATTCCGTTCCGCATTCCCGCGGGCATCAAACTGGTGCGGATCAATTACAAAACCGGCAAACCGGCGGTGCCCGGGGACCAGGTGGTCATTACCGAAGCGCTGAAGCCCGACTTTGACTTTGAAACGGCCGGCCAGCGTATCATTAACGGCAGTTCCGACAACGACAATGACGGAGAAGACGACCGCAACGATTTCAAACGTTTCGGCAATTCCGCCGACAGTGAAAACTTCCAGCTCGGAACCCAGTATTAGTCAACTTTTCAACCTATTGAAAGGAAAAACATGCAGGCAGAAGTATTAACCTTAATTGACGAGATCAAGCAGTCGCTTTCGCTGCTGAGGAGGTCTCTTTGACTACGATAACGCCGTTTTGCGTCTGGAAGAACTGGACGCGCTGACCGCCGCGCCGGAACTGTGGAACGACGCCGCCCGCGCGCAGAAGCTGTTGAGCGAAAAAAATTCGCTGGAAGAAAGCGTCACCGCGCTGAAGCAAACGGAAACGTCGTTAAACGAATTAAGCGAACTCTGTAAACTGGCGGAAGAGGAGGGCAATCGGGAACTGGTTGCCGAGATCATAACCCAGTTGGAGGAGCTGAAGGCAAAAACCCGCCGCGGCGAGTTGGAAGCGCTGCTTTCCGGCGAAGCCGACAAAAACGACGCCTTTCTCGAAGTTCATGCCGGCAGCGGCGGTACCGAGGCTCAGGACTGGGCGGAAATGCTGCTCAGAATGTATACCCGCTGGGCGGAAGCGCATCAATATAAGGTGGAATATGTGGAGGAAGCGGAAGGCGACGTTGTCGGGCTGAAGTCGGCAACCGTCAAAATCAGCGGACACAACGCATACGGCTGGCTCAAGTCGGAAACCGGCGTTCACCGTCTGGTGCGGATTTCGCCGTTTGACAGCAACGCGCGCCGCCATACCAGTTTTGCCTCGGTCGGCGTTTATCCCGACATTGACGACGAAATCCGCATTGAGATCAACGAGTCCGACTGCCGGGTCGATACCTACCGCGCGTCGGGCGCCGGCGGCCAGCACATCAACAAGACCGATTCCGCGGTCCGTATCACCCATATTCCGACCGGAATCGTAGTCCAATGCCAAAATCAGCGTTCGCAGTTTCAGAACCGCGACGCCGCTTGGAAAATGCTTCGCGCGCGCTTATATGAAATGGAACTGAAAAAACGCGAAGACGCGGCGCAGGGAGAAAGGGATTCGATGGGCGACAACGGCTGGGGCTATCAGATTCGCTCCTATGTTTTGCAGCCCTACAAACTGATCAAGGATCTGCGCACCGGCGCGGAAACTTCGGACGCCAAGGCGGTTTTGGACGGCGACATTGATTTGTTTTTGGAGGCGGCGCTGGCCGATAAGGTAAGCAACAAATGAAAAAAGTTTCAAACCGGCTTTATCTGGCCCGTAAAATCTTTGATTATACGGTGGTTTTAATCCTGATTCTGCTGCTTTTGTTCATTTGGCAGCTGTACCGCGGGCCGATTGCGGTTCCTTTTCTCAAGCCTTATATCATCGCGGCCTTAAACCAGGATAACGAAAACGCGGAAGTGACGGTGGACAGCGTCAACATTGAGCTGGTGCGTTCGATCAAACCGATCAAAATCATTGCCAAAAACGTGGTTTATGAAGAAAACGACGGCCATATGCGGATAAACGCGCCGGGGGTGGCCGTTTCGTTCAGTATCCGGGCGCTGCTGCAGGGCGTGATTGCGCCGAGTTCAATTGAAGTGAACAATCCGTCGGTTTACATTTTCACCGATTACGGCGTCAGGGACAAAACCCGGGCGGCGGAAGTCAGCCGCAAGCAGATAGACTATTACGTGACGGCGTTTGAGGAGTTTCTCGAGCGTTTCAATTCGCCGGACAGGACTTATTCGGAAAGTTATATCAACGACATAGAAATCAACAACGGCAAGGTGGAGTTCCATGAGGTCGACCTCGGCCGCAAATGGGAACTTACCGACCTCAATTACAGTTTTGAGCGCCACCTTACCGATATCGAAACCGAAATCAGCGGGCCGGTCAAACTGCGCGACAACCTGGTCAGCGTCGGTATGGAAGCCCGTTATCGTCCTTCCGACAACCGGCTGGCGGCGCAGATTTACTTTTCCGACCTGGTGCCGGCCGACATCGTCGACACATATGTCAACGGCGGCGCCCGCCGCGACTGGTACAACGTCAACCTGCCGATCAACGGCAAAATTGCCGCGCTGATCAATTTCAACGAATTTTTGAAAAACCGCGGCGACCTGATCGAAGCGGTGGACACCGCGCTGGAAAAAATCAAGTTTCAGCTGGAAGGAGGGCGCGGTTTCATCCTGTTTGACACCGGCGATGCCGATTCCCGCTATGACATTTCCTCTTTTATGCTGGAAGGGGAGATCAACGGCGGTCTGGACCGGGTAGCGATCGAAAACGCCGACTTTTATCTCGGGGAGCAGAAGGTAACGCTCGGTTTCAATGTTTCCGGGCTGGAAGATTATCTGCTTGAAGATTCCAAAAAGAATTTGCGGCTGTCGCTGACGGCGGATATCAGAAAGCTGAAATTTGACGACCTTTACACCTACTGGCCGCGCTATGTCGCCCCCGATGCCTGGGAGTGGTGCCGGGACAGCATTTTCGGCGGCGACGCCAAGAACGCCCGTTTTGAATTTGACTTCGGCTATGACGAAAAAACGAAAACTTTCGGGCTGATGGACCTGAAAGGGAAGGCCTATATTGCCGATTCGAACCTCCGCTACATCAATACCATGCCGATGGTCAACAATGTTTACGGCGTTTTCAGCGTTACTCCGACCAGCATCAATATCGCGCTTGACAAGGCGGTGTCGGACGGCATCATGCTGAGCGAAGGAAACGTTCTGATCTATGACCTTGACAAGTACAACAACTATATCGACATCCGGCTTTTTTCCAATTCTTCGATTGCCGACGCTTTGAAACTGATCGACCACAAGCCGCTGGAGTTTACCTCGCAGATGGGGCTGCATCCTGAAGTTATCGAAGGGGAAGCCGACACCGAGCTGGGACTGAAATTTGAACTGAAAAAAGACCTGGACTACGACGACGTGAACGTGACGGTCAACTCAAAGCTGCACAACGTGCGGATAAAAGACGCCGTGGACGGCCGTCCGATAACGGCAAAGGAACTGGAACTGGCTGTTGACAACGACGGCATGTCGGTCAAAGGCGACGCCGAGTTTGACGGCATTCCGCTCAAAATCGTCTGGGACGAGCGTTTCAAGACCGACAAGCCTTACCGCAGCCGCTATCAGGCTTCGCTTAAGCTGGATGCCGCCGGCGCCGAAAAGTTCGGCCTGGATTACGAAATGCTGAAACCGCCTTATTTTGAGGGCAGCGCGGAGGTGGAGGCGACGGCGACCCAGGGCGGCGACGACAAGCTGACGGTCGATCTGAAGGCCAAACTGCAAAAAGCGGTGATGAACTACAGCTTTTTGGGTTTTTACAAGCCTGCCGGCGCGGCGGCGGATTTTGGCGCCAAACTGGTTTTTGCCAAAAAGCAGCTGACGTCGATCCCCGATTTCAAACTGCATAAAAGCGATTTTGACATTGCCGGTAAAATCAGTTTTGACAAGAAAGGCGCGGTCCGCGTGGTCGATATCGGAAAAATCAAAGGACCCAAAACGCAGGCCGGCGCCAAAATAGAAATGCCTTCCGGCAAAAACGGCGTCGTCAAAATCAATATTTCCGGCGACAGCTATGATTTGTCCGAGTTTTTTGACCGCGGCAAAAACAGTTCGGCCGCTGCCGGCGAAGCAGAAAACGATTGGGAAAAAACGCCGGACGTTGACGTCAACATTGCGGTTAACCGCCTGTGGACCAACCCTGACGTGTCGGTGACCGGTTTTGCCGGCAGCGCCAGGCTCAGAAACGGCGTCGGCGTGCATGAAGTGCACATGATCGGCAATTATGACCATAATCGCAGCATGAACCTGAAAGTGGATTATGTTCCGCGGCCGAACGGCGAATGGCTTCTTTCCGTCAGCAGCAACCATGCCGGCAATACGCTGCGCTTTTTGCGTATCTATAACGACATGCACGGCGGCAATCTGCAAATAGAAGCCAAAAAGGGAGCTGACGGGGAGTTTATCGGTCATGCCAAAATCCGCGATTTCAGCCTTCACAACACGCCGCTTCTGGCCCGGCTGCTGACGGTGGCCTCTTTCAGCGGCATGGTGGACATGCTGACCGGGGAAGGGATGACGTTTTCCCATTTCGACGCCCCGTTTAAATACAAAAATCGCATATTATCTGTAAAAAGCGGCAAAACCTACGGTAACGTCGTCGGGCTGACGTTCAGCGGCGCCTACAACACCGCCAACGAGGACATCAGCATCAAGGGGATGATCGCTCCGGCTTACGGACTGAATACGCTGATCGGACGGATTCCTCTGGTCGGCAGCCTGCTGGCCGGCAAAGACGGCACCGTGTTTGCTGCCAACTATTCGATTACGGGCAAGGCAAGTGATCCGAAAGTTCGCCTGAATCCGCTTTCGGTATTGAGTCCAAATTCGTTAAAAGACGCGGTTTCCAGCGTGTTCGGAGGAGAAGATGACAAGTTCTAAATATAAGATCGGCATAGACTTTCACGGCGTAATTACCGCTTCTCCGGCGTTTTTCCGCGACTTTACCGCGCTGGCGTTTGACCGCGATTATGAAGTTTTCGTCATTTCGGGAGGACCTTATCTGGTGGTGAAGAACTTTCTCGATTCCTGGAAGATCCGATACAACAACATTTTTTCGCTGATCGACCATTTTGCCAGCCGCGGACAAGTCAAATATTTTCCCAACGGCAACTTCAAAGTGCCGGACGAATTGTGGGACAAAGCAAAAGCGGAGTATTGCCTGCAAAACGGCATTGACATCCAGATCGACGACACGCCGGGTTACGGCGCGTCTTTTTCCACCCCTTTCTGCTGCTACAATCCGGAAAACCGGACTTGTAAAGTCGGCGGAAAAGTCATCGACTTCAACGCTTCTCCCGAACAGTCGTTGCGGGAAGTGGAAGAGTTTTTGTCCCGCAAACACTAAAGCGCTGCCGCCGGAAAAAGATAAAAACAAAAGGTTCTTCTTTTCGGGCGATAAGAATTTTCAGGCGATAACCCGGGCAATAAAAAAGCCCCCGGCCGGATCCGGGAGCTTTTTTGACGACCTGATTTGCAGATGTAAAATCTTGCCGGTTACCAGGCGTAATTCAACCCGATGCCGAAAGCCGCGGCGTCGTACGAACTGCCGTAAGTGTAGTGCGTCCAACCGTAGAAGGACAGGCGGTTCCCAAAGCCGTAACGGCCGCCGAGTTCGATTCTGCCGAGCGTCTGATTGCGGAGAGAATTGGTCGGCCGCAGACTGTCGATCCTGACGTCGCCGCTGTCGCCGAACGTTTGTATGACGGAAGGACGGATGTAAACTTTGGCCGTTCCCTCGTCGTAATAAAACGTTTTCTCCAGCTTGATGCCGGCTTCCGCTTCAAAGTAGTTCAAATTGTCGTATGCGGCCGTCGTTCCCGCCCGGTCGTGAATGTCGCCGTAGTTGATATGGGCGTAGGAAATGCCGAGCGACGGTTCCAACGTCAGCGTTTTGCCCAAACCGTAAACGTAACCGGTTTCCAGATTGCCGCCGAACTGATCGGCGTCGGTGTCCGTCTTAATGGTACCGTCGTCGGTTTTGACGTCGGCTTTTTGAATGCCGCCGAAAACCGTGCTCATGACATACAGGCGGTTTTTATCGAAGCGGTAATACAAGCCGCCCAGCCAGCTGTCGATGTCAATGCGGCTGCCAAGGGTCGAGTTGTAATACGTTCCTTTGCCGGAAAGGTCATACTGTCCGCGGCGGTATGCGGCGAAAACGCCGAGTTTGTTATGTGCGTCGGCCTGGATGTCGAAACCGCCGGTAATGCCCCAGACGTCGGCTTCCATGTCGACCGGCTTGTCGATATTTGCGTTTTGATAGCCGGCGTCTATCCAGACGTTGCGCAAAACGCTGCCGTCATATGCTTCGTCATAAACGCCGCAGCAGTTGTTGCTGAATATTTTGCCGGCGGCGACTTTGGCGGAAATTATTCTGCTGAGGCCGCGGGTCAGTTCTGCCGCGGCGGCAGGCAATCCGCCGTAGGCAACATATTCCGGCGCCACCGGACGAACGACCGGCGGCTGCGGCTCGGGTTCCGGTATCGGGGTCGGTTCCGCTTCCTTCGGGAACAGCCATTGTTTGTTAACCGCGTCATATTTGACGGAAATGTTATATTCGTACGGGTTGCCGACCATGCGCGAAATGACGAAACCGCCTTTGGTCGCGTCGTCGTCCGGTGTGTTGGCAAAAACGATGTCTTCCGTTTGTTTAACGCTGCTCAGCATATTGAGAATGAGACCGGTGGTGCCGGTCAGATCGCCGCTGATGTTAAGAACGTCGGAAACGTTTTCGGCCGTGTTGACGTCCAGCCGGATGGCGGCGCCGTCGGCCCGGTAACCTTTCAGGTTGACGGTGCCGATGGTGTTGTTGGCAATGTCCAGCGTGGCGTTTGTCAGTTCAACAAACTGATTGTCGAGAAATGCTTCCGATTTCAGCACCAGCGACGTATCGGCAACGTTCAGTTTTTCCGCGTTGTCAACTCTGCCGTTTAGCACCAGGTTGCCGCTGCAGTCGCCGGTAATGTTGATCAAGTAGCCGTTTTCGCCGTTAATGCCGCCGTTAAACGTCATCGTGCCTTTGTTGGTGATGTTGATGTCAAGCCGCGTTCCCTGCCGCATGTAAATGTCGTTGCTGCCGGAGGCGTCGGTATTGCCGTCAAAGGTCATGTTGTCGTTGTCGGCGATCAGCGTCAAGTCTCCGGCGTTGTCAATCGCGCCGCCGTTGCCTTCGGAAGCGTTGTTGGTAAAGTCGGTGTTTTGAATTGTCAGTTGTCCGCGGTTGACAATCACGCCGCCGTGGCCGTCGTTGCGGTTGTTGCTGAAGCTGCTGTCGGTGATGGTGGTGATGCCGCTGTTGTCGAGTATTCCCGTCATCGCGTCATTCAGCGTCGTTTCCTGAACGTCGAGAATTTCGTTTTTCTTGACGATCGATTGCGGGCGTTCCAGGCTTTTGGAAGCGATCACCAGCTGATTGCCCTGCTGCTCGAATTTGTAAGTGAGGTTGTTGTATATCTTTGTGTAGCTGCCAAGATTGTTGATCGTCAGCCCGGCATTGTCAAAAATCGTAATTTTGTCGCCGACGTTGCCGTAATCGTCAAAGCGGATGTTGAAGATGCCGATGCTGCCTTCGGCTTTTTCCGTGTTGATGCTGTCGGATAAGCCTTGGTTAAAATTGGCGCCGAACTCAAACAGCGAATTGCCGGAAACGGTCAGTTCGTTTAACTTCAGACTTTGATATGAATCGTATTTGAGGCTGAGCAGCGAATTGTTCAGTTGCAAAGAAGTTGATTTGTCGCCGAAATTGGCATGATGTCCGTCATAGCTTCCAAACGTCAGGTTGACGTCGTCGGCGGTGACGGAAGAAGCGTTGTTGACGGTGTCGGCGAAAAAGATGTTCCCTTTGCCCGTGCCGGAACCGTTGCCTTTCAGGACAATAGAATATTGTTTGTCATAATTGATTTCCGTTCCCGTGTCGTTAACGTCGCCGCCGTCGATCTGATCAAGAAAAGTAATGTGTCCGCCGCCGGAAACGTCGAAAGTCAGCACCGTGTCGGCGATGTCCGTGTCCATGAAAATCGCGTTGTTGACCCGGTTGCCGTCGGTTATCGTATAGTTGCCGGAAAATTGAATGTTTTTACCCTTGCTGGCCAGCGTCAGGTTGTCGGAAGTGTAAATGGCGCCGCCGAGAGCCATGCCTTTTCCTTCCGCGTAGTTGCCGATAAAGCTGCCGCTGATGACACCGATGGTTGCCAGATTGTTTTTGTTATAGCTGTAGTTGTAGATTGCGCCGCCGTAAGCGTGAGTGTTGGCGTTTGAAGCGTGGTTGCCGATGAAATTGCCGGTAATATCGCCGATGGTGGCTGTCTGTGCCGCGGCATTGGTCGAGTTGTAAATGGCGCCGCCGTAAGACGGCCAGGTCGATTCGGAAACCGCGCTGTTGCCGATGAAATCGCCGGTGATGTTGCCGATGGAGGTACTGCCGCCGTTGAGCGGACGGTTGTAGATGGCGCCGCCCTGCGGTCCGTTGAAGAGATTTCCCTCAACGCTGTTGTTGACAAAGTCGCCGGTAATGTTGCCGATGTCCCAGGAATTGAATACCGTGTCCGTCCGATTGGTGATTGCCGCGCCGTTTCCTCCGGTCTGTCCGAAAAAGTTGCCGGTAATGTCTTGGCCTTTCATGTCTTCGTCAAGCGGTTCATGGCTTACGGCGCCTTCTTTTATGTTGTATTTGTAATAAGTGACGGCAACCTGACCGTTTTCGTCGATTTCAACCAACGAAAAATCGGCCTCTTCGGTAGAAGAAACGTTGGTGATTTCATAGATGCTGTCATCTTCCAAAGTCGGTGTATACGCTGCCCGGCCGGCGGTTGTCGACAACAAAAGGGAAACAGTCAATCCGATAATGATAGTCTTGTTTTTCATTGTGTTCAGTCCTTTTTTCCAAAGCAATGTTCATCGGGTTGAAGTAGACAAAGCGATTGTGAAAAGCAGGTTTGCTCTAAAAAAAACTCATTAAAACGATCCTTTTTTCAAAGCAGGAATTTTTTTCTTTCAACGATGAATTAACTCATTGATAAAAATGATTAATCGGGTATTATACAAAAATGAAAACTGGACAATATGCGTGTTGAAAAAAAAGGATCCTTTTTCTGCCGCGTTTTTTGTTCTTTTGTATTTCAAATATATGAATAAGAATCAATACCTTACTGCATAATTTTTACAAGAGTGGAACGTTCGAAAAAAAGGATCCTTTTCTTCAGGCTTGTTTATGTTTTTTGTGCAAAAGTGCAATAAAATCGTTTGTCTGCCGGGGTATCTGTCTGCCGGAGTGCTTTGCAGCGACAAAAAAACTCCCCGGAAAACCCGGGGAGTTTGATTTTTAGAGCCGGAAGAACATCAAATAAACGGTACCGAAAACATCAGCCCTTTGTTTTTCAACAAGTTGTTTTCGTTGCGTTTGATTTTGAACTGCGAGCCTTCGCCCAGCTCTTTTTCAAACACTTCGCCGTAGTTTCCGCTTTCCTTCAGATAGGTTTGCAGCCATGTCGGCGCCAGCTTGAAACGCTTCCACAATTGTTCGTCCAAGCCCAGCAGGTTGCGGGTTGAGGGGTCTGTCGAACTGACGTGGATGTCGACGTTTTTGGAGGTAAGGCCGGTTTCTTCCGCCTGCTTGACCGCGTTCATCGTCCATTTGATAATGCTTTTTAACATGGTGTTGTCTTTGTCGGCATAAACGTAAATCGGGCGGACGGTAATGGTTTCCGGCAGCATTTCGACGTCGGAAACGCCGGCCGGGCTGTGAATGACGATGTCGCGCAGAATCATCGAATTGCCGGTAAACAACTGGCAGCGGTTGAGCAGAAACGCCTCTTTTGCCCGCTGGATGTTGGGAAACGTCAGAAACGAGAAGTCGAGCTGATATTTGTCATTGTAGACTTTCAGTTTGGCCAGATCGTCGCTGTTGTTGACCACGCAGACTTTTTTGCCCCTGTAGGCTTCCATGGAAGTGGCGCCTTTGACGGCATGCGCCAGAAAGACCTGCCGGTCATAATACCAGACGTCGACCGGCGCGGCGCGGGTCGACATTTCGGTCGTGGCCGAAAACGGCAGTCCGCCGATCATAACGTCGATTTTGTTGGTGTAAAAGGCGTTTGACACCTGGTTTGAAAAAAGCGGCACCATCTCGATTCTGTCGCTTCTGCCGAAAACGGCGGTGGAAAGCATTTTGCACAATTCGACGTCAATTCCCTGCCAGTTGCCTTTTTCATCCCGCCAGGCGAGAATTTTGTTGCCGGTTTCCGTCCCGCAGTAGATTTTGCCGCGGGTGTGAATGTAGTGCAGACCGGCGTTGACGGTCGGTTTGGGGGCGGCGGCAAAGGCCGGTGCGGCGGCCAGCGCCGAGAATGCGAGGCATAACCATAATTTTAGTTTCATTTTAACAACCATTTTGCTATTATGACTTCAGAATGATTGCTAATATAGGGCATTTTTTTATGAAAAGTAACTGTTTTTTACGACTTATCATTTTTTTTGTGCTGCTGACGCTTGCCCTGCCGGCGGCGGCCGAACCTTTGAGCGAAGCGGAAGCGCGCGCGTTCGGCGAAACCAAGGGCAGAGAGCTGTTGAACACTTTTGCCGAAAAAGATCCGGCGGTAAAGTATAAGAAGCTGGACGAGCTTTTTTTAAATTATGTGGATCTTGACTATATTTCGCGATTCGTCGTCGGCAAATACTGGCGGCAGATGAGCGCGGAACAGCAGAAGAAATATCAGGAGCTGTTTACCCGTTATGCCTTAAACGTCTATAAGGGCTTTCCGCTTAGTTTTGACGACAATCTGGATTTTGTGATTTCCGACGTTGAGCGCGACGGGGAATATGCGCTGGTGCGCACCAATATAGATTACCGCGGCATGGACGGCAAGGCGACGACTTTTCTGGTCGAATTCCGGGTGCATAAGAAAAACGGGCGGATTATGATAACCGACATCAAAGTGGCGGAGAGCTCGCTCATCCTTTCTTACCGCGGCCGTTTTTATCAGATGATTGCCGATGCGGACGAGGAAATGGAATGGTTTTTGGAAGATTTTGAGCTGCTTGCGGATTCGGGGGAAAAATTCTATTCCGAAACGGAAGAATAGTTCGAAGAAACATGCCGTTGTTTGCAAATCCCCGGTTTGCCGCCGCAAGCCGGGGATTTCTTTTCCGTTTTTCCTCCGGCCTGAAAAGGCAAAAGCAAAAAATGGACAAAAAATAAAAAATGGCGGAAATCGTTGTTAGATAAAGCTTTTAGTAAATACAACAGGTTGGCAAGGGCGAATGTTTAACAAAAAATAGCCTAAAAAATGTTTTTTTCGCAAAAACCGCTTGCTTCCCGAAAATATTTATGCTACATTAACACTATAAAAAATAATTTTATTTAATTACATTGTCTTATAATTCACAATAACTTTTCTTGAAAATAAAGGAAAGAAAGGAAGAGTTTCGGGTATTTTTTCGGTACGGAGACTTCTAAAGACATGTAATTTTCTAAACCCAGTAAATAACAAAAAAAATAATAATATGGCGCAGAAGATTTTTAAGAACATCTACGTGATGTTCACTTTAGTAGTTATGTCTATCTTTGTTGCATCTTGCGACAAATCTGAAGACGAGTTTTTGTTGAACACCTATAACAACGGTGGCAACAATAATAGCGAGATCACGATTAACGTGAAGCGCGATGCCGAAAACGGTATTATCGAGGCTTCTCGCGAAGTCAACGGTCTCCGTCAGGATACAACCATTACGGTTGCTCTTGGTGGTGTTAATTTCGACATCACTCCGGTTGACACCATTAAGGTGGCTTCCGCAGAAGTAATCCGTTCCAACTTTGCCGAAATCGGTGAAGCCGAGGTAGAAGAGTATGAAGAAAACGGTGTTTATTTCACCAAAACTTCAAAATCCTACCGCGATGAACTCACCGGTTATGCCAAGGATATCAACATCTCTTATCTTGACGCATACACTTACGTATGGGGCAAGAAAGTTGAATTCCCGCAGGCAAACGGCGCAGTTGAAGTTGTTGAGGAAATCAACGTTCTCGACGAAGGTATCAAGGAAAAGATGCATTACTATACGGCTACCACTCAGTACAAAGTCGCTTTCATGGAAGGCAGCTCTGTTGAGAAAGGTCTGGAAGTGTTGGCTATCGACGCCGATGATACTTTATTGAGCACCGAAAAAACCGACGAGGGTTACGAAACCCTTACTTCTACTACAGCTAAGAGCTGGGTTGAAATTACTCGCAACTATAAGATTTCCGGCGCAGTTGCTACTCGTTACGAAGTTGTTCTGAACAACGGCGTTTCTGCTCCTGCTTACGAAGTGATGAATGTTGAGTCTTTCAATCTTTCTTCCAAAGGTGCAAACCTGGAAGAAGCTTCTGTTTCCGGCAACCGCGAAGAAGGTAACATCAAAGTTACTTCCTATCGTCAGAACTATGTCGTAGGTAACAACATTTTCGATCGTACATTTGTTCTCTCTTATGAGACTGCCGTACTGACCGTTGATGAAAAAACTTTCGACATGCCGAGCCGCAAATATGAGAACGTAACCGACGGTAACTTCAATATCACCGATATGGAAGGCATCACCGGTTATGACCGTGTAC
>OKXI01000452.1_pt1 | contig 15717 bp, 16 predicted proteins | sample 1607161 | NCBI WGS metagenome assembly OKXI01 (sample SAMN04414078, study PRJEB24778) | human gut metagenome | material: faecal | host: Homo sapiens
GTCCAGATCCTGCACTCGGCGGTCGGCCCGATTTCGGAATCCGACATCACGCTGGCCAAAGCCTCCAACGCGCTGATCATCGGCTTTAACGTCCGCGCGATTCCGCAGGCTCGCGATATGGCCCGCCGCGACGGGGTTGACATCCGTTATTATTCGATTATCTACGACGTGGCCGACGACGTTAAGAAAGGTCTGGAAGGCCTGCTTTCGCCCGAACTGCGCGAGAAGCTTCTCGGCTATGCGGAAATCCGCAACGTCTTCAACATCACCGGCGTCGGCAGGGTGGCCGGCTGCATGGTCACCGAAGGTCTGGTCAAACGCGGCGCCAAAGTCCGCCTGCTGCGCGACAACGTGGTTATCCACGACGGCAGCCTCGGCCAGCTGAAGCGCTTTAAGGACGACGTCAAGGAAGTCAAGGAAGGCTACGAATGCGGCATGAGTTTTGAAAACTACAACGACATTCAGGTCGGCGACTTCATCGAATGTTACGAAATCGAAACCATCGCCGCCAAACTGGCGTAGGAAATTAACTTCGGAGCAGACCGGAAATCCGGCGCCGCCGGACTTTCGGTCTGTTGCGTATAAAAAAAGAGGAACAACAAATGGCAATCAAAGAACAATCCCAGCGGCAGCTTCGCGTCGGCCAGGAAATCAAAAGGATCATCGCGGCAGAAATCAACCAGGGCCGGGTTCGCAACCTGGAAGGGATCAGCACTCTGGTCACCGTTATGGAAGCCCAGGTATCCCCCGACTTAAAATATGCCGACGTCTATTTCATCACTTCCAACCCGGAAACCGACAAGGAAGTTCTCGAGGGGCTGCAGCTGGCGGCTAACCACTTCCGCAAAATCATCGGAACCAAAACGGCGCTGCGCTTTGTTCCGGAAATCCGCTTCAAGATCGACGACAGCTTTGCCGAAGCCGACAAAATCGAAAAACTGCTTCACGATCCGAAAGTTACCCGGGATTTGAGCGAAAACTGATCCGTTTCCCGGCAAAGTCCGGGATTTTTTTCACGTTCTGCGGAAAACTTTCCGCCGGCAGCCAAGGAGAAACATCCGATGAAACACCGCAAAGGAGACCCCGTCAACGGCTGGCTTGTTATCGACAAGCCGGAAGGCATGGGCTCGACCGAAGTCGTCAACCTTACCCGCCGGCTGCTCAACGCGCAGAAAAACGGCCATACCGGCACGCTGGACCCTTTTGCCAGCGGTATTTTGCCGATCGCATTCGGAGAAACCACCAAGCTGATAGATTTTCTCGGCGACGAAACCAAAGAGTACGAATTCACCGTTCAATGGGGTACGGAAACCGACAGCGCCGACAGCGACGGCAGCATAACCGCCGACAACGGAAGAATTCCGGCAGATGAGGAAATTCTGGCCGTATTGCCGCAGTTTTGCGGCGAGATCACACAGACGCCGCCGGCCTTTTGCGCCGTTAAAATCAACGGCCGCCGCGCCTACGAGCTGGCCCGCAAAGGCGAGGAAGTGAACATTCCCGAGCGTCAGATTACCGTTTACGAACTGGAATTTACGGGCAGCCTGCCCGGCGGCCGCAGCAGCTTCAAAGTCCGCTGTTCCAAAGGCACTTACGTGCGCAGCCTCGGCCGCGACATCGCCCGCCGGCTGGGCACTTTCGGCCACCTCTGCCGCCTGCGCCGAACCCGTTCGGGAATTTTTGACGAGTCGGCAAAAATTTTGCTGGAAACTTTGCAAAATGTAGTGTATGTTGACGAGCGTAAACGATTTTTGCTTCCGTCAGAAACCTCTCTGCGCGACATCGCGGTCATGGCTGTTTCGGAAGCGGAAGCCGCCAAACTCCTTCACGGACAGGCTTTGTCACCCAAATCGCGGGAACATTCGTTTTCCGTCGGGCAGACGGTTGCCGCCGTTTGCGAAGGCCGGCTGGCGGCGATGCTGCGGATCGAAGAAACCAGGTTTTCGCCGGTTCGCGTATTTAATTTTAACCAGGAAAAAAAGGAAAAATAAAGATGTCGATTAGCAAAGAAGTTAAGAACGAATTGGCCAAAACTTACGGCCTGGCCGAAGGCGACACCGGTTCGCCGGAAGTTCAGATCGCGATCTGGACGACCCGCATCAACAACCTGATTGAGCACTTCAACGTTCACCGCAAAGACCTGCACTCCCGTCTGGGTCTGATGAAGATGGTCAGCAAACGCCGCCACCTTCTCGACTACCTGAAGAAAAAAGACGAAAAGAGATATCAGGAAATCATTAAAAAGCTTAACATTCGTCGTTAAGGTTTTGCAAGTATTGCGGAACATCAAACGGGTTCCGCAATACTTTTATCAAAATCCTGTCCTCATCCGGACAGGTGATGTTTAAAGATGTAAGATGAAAAGAAAGGTAAGACAATATGAATAACTTAAAAGTATCCACCCGCGAAATGGAATGGGGCGGACGCAAGCTGGTGTTGGAAACCGGCAAAGTCGCCAAACAGGCGACCGGCGCGGTTGTCGTCACTTACGGCGAAACCAAGGTGCTGGCCACCGTTTGCGCGGCCAAAGAGGCAAAAGCCGATCAGGACTTTTTCCCCTTAACCGTTAACTATCAGGAAAAATATTATGCCACCGGCAAAGTGCCCGGCGGCTTCATGAAAAGAGAAGGCAAGCCTTCCGAACACGAGGTGCTGGTCTCCCGCCTGATCGACCGTCCGATTCGCCCGTTGTTCCCGGATGCTTTTAAGAACGAAGTGCAAATCATCTGCACCACGCTCTGCCACGACCAGAAAACCACTTCCGACGTGGTGGCGATGATCGCCGCTTCCGCCGCGCTGGCCGTTTCCGGCATTCCGTTTATGGGACCGATCGGCGCCGCCAAAGTCGGTTACAAAAACGGTGAATTTATCTTAAACCCGACCATTGACGAACAAAAGGAATCCGAACTCGAACTGACCGTCGCCGGCACCAAGGAAGGCGTGCTGATGGTGGAATCCGAAGCAAACGAGCTCTCGGAAGAAACCATGCTGAACGCGGTCATGTTCGGTTTTGACAGCTTCCAGCCGGTGATCGACATGATCTGCGAGCTGGCTAAAGAAGCCGGCAAAGAACCTTGGGAAACTCCCGTATTCCCGAAAGAGTTCGACGAAATGTACAAACGTATCGCCAAGGCTTTCCGCAGCCGTTATGAAGAAGCTTTCACCGAAACCGACAAGCTCAAACGCGGCACTCTGATCGGCCAGCTGGACGAAGAAGTCAAGGCCGGTATCGATCCCGAAAACGAAATCGAGAACAAATATCTGCTCGACGTTTTGGAAAAATTAAAACATGTTGTCGTCCGCGAAAAGGTTCTTTCGACCGGCAAGCGTATTGACGGCCGCGACACCAAAACCGTCCGCCCGATCTGGTGCGAAGTCGACGTTTTGCCGACCGCCCACGGTTCCGCCATTTTCACCCGCGGCGAAACCCAGGCGCTGGTGGTTACCACCCTCGGCACCGGCGAAGACGCGCAGATTGTCGACGGTTTGATGAGCGAATACAAAGAAGACTTTATGCTCAACTACAACTTCCCGCCGTTTTCGGTCGGTGAATGCGGCCGTCTGGGCAGCCCGGGACGCCGCGAAATCGGCCACGGCAAACTGGCCTGGCGCGCCATCCATCCGATGATGCCCAAAGACAAGGACGCTTTCCCCTACACCATCCGGGTCGTATCCGAAATTTTGGAATCGAACGGTTCTTCTTCGATGGCCACCGTTTGCGGCACCACCATGTCACTGATGGCTGCCGGCGTGCCGATGGCCAAACCGGTTGCCGGTATTGCCATGGGCTTGATCAAAGAAGACGACGGCCGGGTTGCCATCCTCACCGACATTTTGGGTGACGAAGACCACCTGGGCGACATGGACTTCAAGGTTGCCGGAACCAAAGACGGCGTAACCGCTTTGCAGATGGACATCAAAATTACCTCCATCACCAAAGAAATCATGAAAAACGCGCTGGCTCAGGCGCACGAAGGCCGCATCCACATCTTGGGCGAAATGGCCAAGACCATTGCCGAACCGCGTCCGCACGTAGCCGAACATGCGCCCCGCATCATTGCCCTGAAGATCCCGGTTGACAAGATCCGCGAAGTCATCGGTTCGGGCGGCAAGGTCATTCGCGAAATCACCGAAAAGACCAACTCCAAGATCGACATCAGCGACGACGGCGTCATCCGCATTGCCACCGTCAACAGCGCCGACGGTCAGGCCGCTCTCGACTGGATCATGGGCATTGTTGCCGAGCCGGAAGAAGGCAAAATCTACAAAGGCGTCATCACCAAGATCATGGATTTCGGCGCGTTTGTAAAATTCGTCGGTTCGACCGAAGGGCTGGTTCACATCTCCGAAGTAAAAAACGAACGGATCGCTTCCGTTTCCGACTTTTACAAGGAAGGCGACAGCATCTGGGTCAAATGCCTGGGCATGGACAACCGCGGCAAGTTCAAACTCTCTGCCAAACGGGTCAATCAGGAAACCGGCGAAGATTTGGAAAACGCCAAATAATCATCCGCACGGATACCTCAAAAAAAGCCGTCTGAACTTCAGACGGCTTTTTTAGTACTCATACTATATGACTCAATTGATTTTTATCTCGCAAACAATACCGGCAGATAAAACGACCATTTACGAATTTTCGTCTTCAAGCTTATAATCTTCACGGGATTCCAGGTAACTAAGCTTCATCTCATCTCCGTAAATATAGATAACGAGTGCCGTATACGCCAAAAGAAAAACCCATGTGCCGATTGATACTTTAAACTCGTTATAGCCTTTCACGTACCACTCCCAATAACGATCCGGCACAAAACCGTCATAAAACGCTATAATAAGCCACAACGCGGCGTATATGACCATCCCCAACGACGGCATAATGAACAGAAACGGAATTATGAAAAGCATTGTAAAAACACACAGCAATTCCAAACAGCACACGACAATCCTCAGTAAAATTTTAATAACTTCGGTTTTCGTAAGCGATAAAAATTTCATGACTCTTTTTCTTTCCGTATCAAAGCGACAGGTTTATTGAAAATTTTCCGGCAAAAGAGGTTTTAGTTCATCCCGGTAAACAAAACCAACCATCGCGGAATAAGCCAAATAAATCAAAGAAAAAACAATTTTTATTTTATACTCGTTATAGCCTTGTTGCACCCAATCCCAATAACGATCCGGCATAAAACCTTCATATCTCAGCAAAAATACCAACAACACGTCATAGACAATTAATATAAAAGAAGAAGGCACAATAAATTGCAACGACACGATAAGAGCCATCGAATAAATTACCAATAAGGCTAATACGCCTGTCACAACATTAAACAAGAACGTAACAGCTTTTGGATTTTTAAGCGATAAAAATTTCATGACTCTTTTTCTTTCCTTACCACTGATAAAAAATGTTATTTGCCGTCAAACAGTTTGTCAATAGTTTTATCGACAAACGCCCCTACCGTCTCACCAATCACAGGGTTCAAAATTTCCCTCATCACCGGCGCCCCCGCTACACCAAAAAGTTTTCTGTTAATCTCTTTACCTGCCACGCCTCCGGCAATATTACTCAGTACATTTTTAACATAATCGCCGCCGCGATTTTCACTGCTGCCCACACCATAAACTATGCCAAAGTCAATACCAAATAACAATTCGCAAAAAAGTGCCTCCGGGATCGTTAAAAACACGAACGCAAAAACGTCCCGCTTTCTTCCGGGAAAAACTGCATAACCAGCAGCGCCGCAATCGAAAAGGCGATAACGGCATAACAAAACGGCTTCCAATACCGGCTGTCCTTGTAACCGACCAGATAAACGTCAAGCACGGGGAGAATAACGTAAAAGGAAATGTCCCATCCAAAACCGTTATATTCCGGCACGACGAAAATCATACGGACGAGAGCTGCCGTCAGCAAAACCGCCGCGGCCGCGCCCAGAAAAGGCAGTTTTTCCCAACTCAAAGCTTTTCTCCTTTCCTTAAAGTCAGTCAACGGGATACAACAGAATTAACGTTTCAATTTCCGACGAAAAAACATATGTCAGCAACAGAAGAAGCAGACAAACACCGCTGAAAACCGCTGCCATCTTCCGATATTCGGGAGAAGTCAAATTAAATTGGAGCCATTTAAGCATAAAAATCAAGGGAACAAATACTCCCAACTCCACCCAACTCAACCGGTGAACCATGCCGAATTCAAACATCCATTTGAGAATGACCCATAATGCCAAAACGGCAAAAATGACAGCCGGACGCCGGCTGCTTTTCTGTTCTGTATCGTTTTCCATAATGTCACCATAACACACTCCCGTTGAAAAATCCACCGCAAACGACAATCTGTATACGCAAACGGCCGGGCGCAAAAAGGCATTATTTATGCTTGCAATAATGAAAGAGAAGTTATAGGCTGACGGCATTAAGTTGTTTAACCCAATTTAATTATGAGGAATAATATTATGAGATTTTTAAAGAAGTACGGCTGGATTGCCCCGGCAATCACGCTGTTTTTGTGCCTTTTTTCCCAAACGGCGCAGGCTTCCGAAATTGACTTGAAAATTCCGCTGCTCGACGTGGAATACAATTTCTGGGGCCATGCCGTCACCGGTTCGCAGATCCTGCTTTACGGCCTGATCGTCTGCGCCCTGGGAATGCTCTTCGGCTTTTACGAATTTTGCAAAATCAAAAAGATGCCTGCTCACAAATCAATGCTGAACATGGCGTCTTTAATTTATGAAACCTGCAAAACCTACATGAAGCAGCAGGCGGTTCTTCTGGTGATTCTGGAAGCCTTCATCGCCGTCTGCATTTTCTACTATTTCTTTTTCTTAAATCAAACCCCGCTGCCGATGGTCATGAACATTCTGCTGTGGTCGGTTCTGGGTATTCTCGGCTCGTTTTCGGTCGCCTGGTTCGGCATGCGCATCAATACCTATGCCAACGCCCGCACCGCTTTTGCCTCGCTTAAGGGCAAGGCCTTTCCGGTCATGAGCCTGCCGCTTCGCTCCGGCATGTCAATCGGCGTTCTTCTGATCTGCGTCGAACTGGTAATGATGATCATCATTCTGCTGTTCATCCCGCGGGAAAACGCCGGCGCCTGCTTTATCGGCTTTGCCATCGGCGAATCCCTCGGCGCTTCGGCCCTGCGCATCTGCGGCGGCATTTTCACCAAAATCGCCGACATCGGCGCCGACCTGATGAAAATCATTTTCAAAATTGACGAAGACGACGCGCGCAACCCGGGCGTGATTGCCGACTGCACCGGCGACAACGCCGGCGATTCCGTCGGCCCCACCGCCGACGGCTTTGAAACCTACGGCGTTACCGGCGTTGCTCTCATCAGCTTTATCGTACTGGCCGCCGGCATGAGCTACACCGACAACGGCAGCTTGGCGCTGATGGCCGACGGCATTGACATTCAGGCCCGTCTGATCGTCTGGATCTTTACCATGCGTCTGCTGATGATCATAACTTCGGTCGTATCCTACATGATCAACAACTGGTTTTCCAAACTCCGTTTCGGCAACAAACAGGACTTTGATTTCGAAGTGCCACTGACTTCGCTTGTCTGGATCACCTCCCTGCTCTCAATCGCAGTTACTTTCGGCGTTTCCTACGTCATGATCGGCGGCATGGGCGAAGACCTGTGGTGGAAGCTCTCGGTCATCATCAGCTGCGGCACCCTGGCGGCAGCGCTGATTCCCGAATTTACCAAAATTTTCACTTCGTCGAAATCCAAACACGTGCAGGAAATCGTTGACGCCAGCCGCGAAGCCGGCGCCTCGCTCAACATCATTTCCGGTATCGTGGCCGGCAACTTCTCCGCTTTCTGGAAAGGACTGGTCATGATCGGCCTGATGACGGTCGCTTATTTTGCCGCCGCCGAAGGGCTTGACGACTACATGGTCTATCCAACGGTGTTTGCCTTCGGTCTGGTCGCCTTCGGTATGCTCGGCATGGGACCGGTTACGATTGCGGTCGACAGCTACGGCCCGGTCACCGACAACGCACAGTCGGTGTTTGAACTTTCCCAGATCGAACAGATCAAGGACATCGACAAGGAAATCGAAAAAGACTACGGCTTCAAACCCGATTTTGAAACCGGCAAGGAACTGCTGGAGAAAAACGATTCCGCCGGCAACACCTTCAAGGCGACGGCCAAGCCGGTTCTGATCGGTACCGCCGTCATCGGCGCCACCACCATGATCTTTTCGATCATCCTGCTCTTAAACCTTGAGCTGAACCTGATGAACCCGATGGTCTTGTTCGGGCTGCTTCTGGGCGGCGCCGTCATCTACTGGTTCTCGGGCGCTTCGATGCAGGCGGTTTCGACCGGCGCTTACCGCGCGGTCGCCTATATCAAGGAACACATCAAGCTCGACACCAACCAGGCAGCTTCGATCGAAGATTCCAAGAAAGTGGTCAGAATCTGCACCATCTACGCGCAAAAAGGCATGTTTAACATCTTTATGGTGATTTTCTGCTTCACCATTGCCTTTGCCTGTTTTGACGCCGACCTGTTTGCCAGCTATCTGATCTCGATCGCCGCCTTCGGCCTGTTCCAGGCCCTTTACATGGCCAACGCCGGCGGCGCCTGGGACAACGCCAAGAAAGTGGTGGAAGTTGACCTGAAGGAAAAAGGCACCCCGCTGCACGATGCCGCGGTAGTCGGCGACACCGTCGGCGATCCTTACAAGGACACCTCGTCGGTTGCCTTAAACCCGATCATCAAATTCACCACCCTGTTCGGGCTTCTGGCGGTCGAGATGGCGGTTGCCGCTCCCCGCTGCCTGTCGCTCGGCCTCGGCGTCAGCTTTTTCCTGATCGGTCTGATTTTCGTATGGCGGTCGTTCTACCGCATGCGCATCAGTTCGCAGAAATAAACTGCCGCTCAAACGGAAACTGCAATAAAAATCCTCAAAATTGCTCACAATTTTGAGGATTTTATTGCATATTCGTTTTATATCTTATAGTATCGCCTAAAATGAAAAAATTAAACATTTACATTTCCCGCCAGATATTTGTCGGGTTTCTCCTGGTCACTTTTTCGCTGATGTCGATTTTGTGGCTCACTCAGTCTTTGCGTTTTGTCGAACTGGTCACCAACAAGGGACTGCCGCTCAGTCTGTTCATCAAAATGACCTCCTGCCTGATGCCCCGGCTGTTTTCCCTGCTGTCGCCGATTTCCGTATTCGTGGCGGTTCTGTTCGTTTACAACCGGATGCTTTCCGACCGCGAACTGGTGGTTATGCAGTCGGCGGGCATCAGCCCCTGGCAAAACGCCAGACCGGCGATTTATTTCGGCCTGGCGATGTCGGTTTTCGGCCTCTACGTCAACAACTTCGCTATTCCCGATGCGGAAAAGGCCTTTGCCGACCTGGAATGGCAGGTTAAAAACGACGTTTCGCACCTGATGTTCCGGGAAGGGGAATTCACCACCCTGCAAAACGGCCTCACCGTTTTTATTACCGCCCATGAAAAGGACGGCTCGGTGCAGGGCGTTCTGATCAACGACGAGCGCGACCCCAAAGCCAAAGTGACGGTTTCGGCCGAACACGGCGTCATCATTTATACCGAAAAAGGCCCCCGTCTGATCATGATCAACGGCGTCCGTCAGGAAATCGACAATAAAAGCGGACAGTTTTCCTCGCTTTCCTTTGACCGCTATTCAATCGACTTCGGCACCACCTCATCGGGCAAAAAGCGCGACGATTCGGCCCGTTCAAAAACGCTGACCGAACTGTTTGACGCCGGGTCCAACCCCGAACTGACGCCGCAGGAAGCCAACCGCTACATTCTGGAAGGCCACCGCCGGCTGATGAATCCTTTTTACAATCTGGTGATGGCGCTTCTGGCCTGCACCGGACTTCTGGTCGGCAACTTCAACCGCCGCGGCCAGGGAAAAATCATCTCCTGTTCGATCGCGGCAATGGTTCTGATCGAAGCCGGCGACCTCGCTTTCGGCAATCTCTGCGGCAAAAGCCTCTATTTTCTCACCTTGCTTTATGCCAACCTGATTGTGCCTTTTATTGTCTGCCTGTACCTGTTGTTCTTTTATAATCCGGCCTGGTTCACCCGCCGGAATTCAAACCGGAGCGCAAGATAATGTCATTCAAACCGTTCAAATACGCCTTGCTGGCGGCAGGCTTCGGAAGCGCCGCGCTGCTGCCGTTCTGGTCGTTTGCCGAAAGCGCTCCGGCGCCGAAGCGCGAACGCACGGAAATTCACTTCAGCGCCGATCAGGTGGAAGAAAACTCCGAAACCAAAGTGATTACCGCCACCGGTAACGTTAACATCGTCCGCGAGGGCACCACCCTTAAAGCCGACAAAATCACGTATGACCGCAAAAACGACAAAATCACCGCCGACGGCCACGTCAATATCATTCAGCCGGACGGAACCACCGTCTTTGCCGACAGCGCCGAACTGGAAGACAAAATGTCAAAAGGCGCCATTCACGAAGTGAAAATGATTCTCGCCGACGAAAGCCGGGTCGCCGCCCGCCGCATCAAACAGTCGGAAAACAAAAACAAATATTTCTTTTACGGCGTTTATTCACCCTGCGACGTCTGCGAAGACAACCCGTCCCCCCTGTGGCAGATAAAAGCGCGCAAAATCACTCACGACGCCGCCAACAAAGACGTTTATTACCAGGACGCGTTTATCCAGATCAAAGACATACCGGTATTTTATACCCCGTTCATGTCGCACCCCGACCCGACGGTCAAACGGCGTTCCGGCTTTCTGCCGCCGTCGATGCGTTCCACCTCTTATCTCGGCAGCTCGCTCGAACTCCGCTATTTCTGGAACATCTCCGACCATGAAGACCTGCTGTTTTCGCCGCTTTTAAGCGCCGATCAGGGCGTGGTCTGGGGCGGCAGATACCGCAAAATGCTCTATAACGGCGAACTGAACCTGTCCGGTTCTTACATGAAAGACAAAGACACCGACGAAAACCGCTACGGCATCTTCGCCAACGGACGTTATGAGATTAACGACCTCTGGCTGGGAAGTTTTGACATCAACTACGCTTCCGACAGTTCCTATTTAAAAGACCTCTCGCTGCCGGGCAAAACCGAAACCTGGCTGACTTCGCACGCCGCGCTCGAACGCTTCGAAAACCGCGATTATGCCGCCGTTGAGGCCTATTCCTACAAGCTGGTCAGCTATTCCCTCAAAGAGTATCACGCTTCCGAATTTGAAAAACGCGATTACAGCAAACCTTATATTCTGCCGCTTATCACCTATGAACACATCGGCGAGGCCAACAACTACGGCGCCTATTTCAAAAACACCGTCAGCACCGCTTCCGTATACCGCGAACGCGACGAAACCAAAACCCAGCGGGCAACCATGATCAATTCCTGGAACCTGCCTTATACCAGCCCTTACGGCGAAAAATACAAGTTCGTGGCTTCGGTCAAATCGGACGTCTATTACATTGACAAATACGTCAACGACTATGACAACAGCTATACCGGCGCCGTCGGCCGGGTATTTCCGCAGGCGGGGTTGGAGTGGCGGCTGCCGTTCGTTAAAGCGACGGAAAGCTCGCGCCAGATCATCGAACCGATCATCGTGGCCGTGGCAGCGCCGAACGGAGGCAACAAAATCAACAAAATCCCCAACGAAGACAGCCTTAACGCCCAGCTGGACGACACCAACATCTTAAACCTGGACCGCTACAACGGCTATGACCGGAACGATACCGGCAGCCGCATCAGTTACGGTTTCAACTGGAGTTCTTACGGCAACATTATCGGCCGCACCTCCATGTTCATCGCCCAGAGCTACTACTTTGACGAAGACGAAAGCTTTTCGCAAAGCCTTGGCGACAACAGTCATTTCAGCGACTATGTCGGCCGCGTTTACGCCTCGCCGGCCTCATACCTCGACTTCAACTACCGGTTCCGCATCGACCGCACCGACTATTCGCTGAAATACAACGAAATCAACGCCAAAATCGGCCCCGACGTTTTGTCGGCCTACATTGCCTTCACCTCAATCAAAGGGCGCAAGGACGATCGGGCGGACAGCGGGCTTTATTTCTTCGACGACTACCGGGAAAGAAAGGAACTCTACACCTCAATCCAGGCCAAAATTTCCCGCGACTGGAGAATCACCGCCTACAACCGCCAGGATCTGACTAAAGGGTCGGTCGGATCGCTTGAACACGGCGGCAAAATAATTTATGAAGACGAATGCTTTAAATTGGTCTTTGACATTCATAAATACAACTCGACCGACCCCGACTACGAAGACGGCTACGAATATTCCGCCACGTTTCTCTTGAAAACGCTCGGCGGCATCGGTTCAAACTAACCAAGGAGTTACTTATGATCAAGAAAATGCTGCTGGCCCTGTGCCTGATATTCTCCGCCGAAGCCCGGGCTCAGTTTGCTGCCGGCTATGCGCCCGTCCGGCCGGAAGCCGCCCCTTCGGGGGAAGAACAGCAATCGGTATTGTTTCGTCAGGCCCCCGCGCCGGCGGAAGCCGCGCCCCGTCCCGCGGAGCCCGAAAACATCCGCAAACCGACGCCCTATACCGGCTCTATCCGCATTCTGGCGCAGGTCAACGGCGACATCATCACCACCGAAGACATCAACCATCGGGTGCGCGCCTTCTGCATGACCACCGGCATCCCCTACAACCGGCAGACCAAACTGCTGATCATCAACAAAGTCATGCAAAACACCATCGACGAAAAGCTGAAGGCTCAGGAAGCCGCCCGCAGCCAGATCGAAATCGGCGAAAAGGAAATTGACAACGCCGTCGGCGTCTTCTGCCAGAACAACGGCATCAGCCGCAGCCGGCTCAGCCAAATGCTGAAGGATTCCGGCGTCAGTCCGGAGGTTTTCCGTGAGCAGCTGAAAACCGACCTTGCATGGATCCGTGTCGTCCATCGCGGCACCATGGGCGAAACCATCACCCAGCCGGAAATCGAAGAAGCTCTGGCCATCGCCAAACGCGATATGAGCAAACCCAAATTCATGCTTTCGGAAATCGTAATTTCCGCCAAAGACGCCAAACATATTTCCTAACGGGCCGAAAATCTTCGTCAGTATCCCCGTTTTGAACTTTACGCCGCGCAGTCTTGGCAAAGCCCTAGTTCGTCTTCGGGCGGCAAACTCGGCTGGGTTACGGAAGGCCAGCTGCCGCCGGAACTGGAAAAGCATATCAAAAACCTTTCTTCCGGAGAAGTCAGCGATCCGATCCTCTACAACGGCGACTATTACATTTTCAAAGTCGAGAAAAAATTCGACCCGGACAAAGACCGGATGCCGCTGCCTTCAAACGAGGAAGTGAAAAACATGCTGCAAAACCAAAAGAACGAACGCTATGCCGAAGAGCGCATGCAGGAACTGCGCCAGCGGGCGGTTATTGAACTGAAAGAATAAAAAATGCTGCCCGGTCTTCGCGAAACGGTCGAAAAACACGGCTTGCTGGCGTCTAAAGCGCTGGGACAGAACTTTCTGCTCGACCGCAACATTACCGACAAAATCATCCGCCTCAGCTTAAACCGGCAGGGGCTGTCTTCTTTTGCCGGCAGCAACGTCTGCGAAATCGGCCCCGGACCGGGCGGATTGACGCGGGCGGTGCTGGAAGCCGCCCCGGCTTCGCTGACGGTTATCGAGATGGATCCCCGCTGCATTGCGATCATGGAAGAACTGAAAGAACAAACAAACGTTCCTTTCCGCATCGTCAACGGCGACGCCCTCACTTTCGACCTTTCCCGGGAAATCGAAGCGCCCCGCCAGCTTGTCAGCAACCTGCCCTACAACGTTTCGGTGCCGCTTTTGACCGGCTGGCTGAAACAGGCCGGCAGCTACCGGGCAATGACGCTTATGTTCCAAAAAGAAGTGGCGGAAAGGATTACCGCTCCCACCCGCTGCAAAGACTACGGCCGGCTCTCGGTGCTGGCGCAGCTGACCTGCGACGTCGCAAAGCTTCTGAAACTGCCGCCGGAATGCTTTACCCCGGCGCCGAAAATCCGTTCGACGGTTTTGCTGTTTACTCCGAAAACCGAAATTCCCGCTGCCGAAACGCTGGCAAAAGTCGAAAAAATCACCTCGCTCGCCTTCGGCCATCGGCGCAAAATGCTGCGCCAAAGCTTAAAAGCAATGCCCGGTCTGCTTGACAAATGCCGCGATCTCGGCATTGAGCCGACCGCCCGCGCCGAAGAACTGCCGCCGGAAACTTTCCTGCGCCTGGCCGAAAACTGACGACGACAGCCCCCGAACGACGGATTCGCACACTGCCGGCAACTTTCGGCACGGCCTTAAACGATACCCCCGGACAACGGATCCGGCAATTTCCGGCGCGGCAGTAAACGGCGCTTGTTCGCTTTCGACAACCGTATCCCGTATCGCCTTGCTCTGCCCGGCAGCAATTGTTCCCGAAAGCAGCGCATTTTCGTCATGGCGCCCTTTTTCAGACAGAAAAAATAAAATTTTGTCAATTTTTGGCTTGAAAAATTTGAACGTTTATGCTATCCGTAAATTTAGTCAATTTATTATTAATAAAATTAAAAACCGACCATATGAAAAGAAAAGATGTTTTCGCCGCTTTTGCCCGCAAACTCGGCATCAGCAGACAGAATCTGGAAAATTACCGGATTAATGACGGCAGGATTTATCTTCCGTATTTGCAGAGCATTTTTACCGACATCAAAAAACAGCTCCAAAGCGACCGGAAAAACTACAATCTCGTCGACGAATTCAGCGCCAGGTCCGCTAACCCGTGGGCCTATCTCCGAACGGACGCCAGCCTTCTCACTCTGGTGCGGCTGCTTACCCTGCACACCGGACGAACGGCGGCCAAAGTCAGGGCGGAATGCACCCGGCCGCGGATCACGCCCTCTTTGCTGTGGGAATTTCTGGCGGTACAGATGGAAACCTCTGTCGACAAACTGGACAGGGAAATGTCGGTCAGGGACATCAAACTGCCGTTAACCGGCAATGAAAGCCATTCCTGGCTGACGTTCGTCATCTGGGGCGACAATATCTTCGGCGACGGCACTCTGAGCGAGCGCGCCGACGAAATCGCCGGGATGAAAGTCAGCGAACTGTTTTCTTTCTGGACTCGTCCGTAAAGCGGACTTCACGTCTAAAAAAGAGAAGCCTTGAAAGCGGCTTCTCTTTTTTTGTGCTTCAAACGTCTGCATAAACAGGCCGATACGAACATACCGCCCGGCCGCAAAGCTTTACATTTAAGGACAGCACCGGCTAACGCCGTCCGCATCCCCGCTTTGGCCGGCGGAAACTTATGCCGGAAAAACCCGCCTCAAAAGCGGGCGTCCTTTTTTGCCCGTTTTGTCTCACACGCCGTCCGTTTCCGCAGGCGCCGTCCGCATCCCCGCTTTGGCCAGCGGATGATTTTTATTCACCGTATCAACCAACTGCTCGGAAATAACATGAGTATATATTTCGGTGGTGGATATGTCTTCGTGCCCCAGCAGTTTTTGCACGCTGCGCAAATCCACGCGGCGGTTTAACAGATGGGTGGCAAAAGAATGGCGGAGAACGTGCGGAGAAACCCGGGCCGGCGAAATGCCGGCCTTAACCGCCAGATTTTTCAAATTTTTAAAGAAATTGTCGCGGGTCACATGTCCGGAAACCGCGGTGTTGGAAGGAAACAGCCACGGCGATTTGCGCCCGTCAAGATACCGTTCGCGCCGCACCGCATATTCTTCAACCTGTCTCTTAACACCCACAGACGCCGCCGACGCAA
>OKXI01000461.1_pt1 | contig 15526 bp, 10 predicted proteins | sample 1607161 | NCBI WGS metagenome assembly OKXI01 (sample SAMN04414078, study PRJEB24778) | human gut metagenome | material: faecal | host: Homo sapiens
ATACAGAACGTATAGCGGACTTTTGTTCTACAGTGGTTCATCAGATTAGTAAAAAGATTCCAGAGAAATCTTTGGATTTAGCTAAGGCATCCAGAAAAATTACTCAAATACTGCAGAATGATGGTAGAGAAGTAAATACGAATGAATTGATTTCGTCATTAGCAATCGATGATGAGGTGACATCCATGCTGTCATCTTATAAAAAAGAATATGAGGAAAGGAAAGGGGAACTGCCAGAGACTTTTAAAATTGCACAAAATGCTACGAAAAGAAAAGCCATAACGAAAGCAAATATCCTAAGAATTGGTTCTGATTTTGAACTTAAAGTATTAGATTCATCTGCCATTATTGAACAGGGATATGATGATGAGAAGAAACAGAATTTTCTTAAGCTATATTACAGATAGGTATAAAAGAGCATATGACAATTGACGATATAAGGACATTAATTGCAGCAGATGAGTCACGGACTCTGGAACTGAAGAAAACAACCGGTGAACTGAAAGACGGGATGCACTCAGCGTGCGCCTTTCTCAACACAGAAGGTGGCTGGCTGATTTTTGGGGTTGCTCCGAGTTCGTTGAAGATAATCGGACAGGAGGTGACAGACAAGACTCAACAGGAGATTGCTCAGGCTTTGGCAGGGCTGGAACCTGCGGTAGATGTACGAGTGGCGTATGTTGATGCGCCAGAGCGCCCGGGCTACCAGATCATAGCTATGCACTTTGATGGATGGGTATGGGGTGAGCGTCCGCACACCTTCCATGGTTGCCCGTATTATAAGGTTGAGAGTACAACGAAGGTCATGCCGCAGGATATGTATGACGAGCGTATTCGGGCACATCAACCTCAACTGTACGCATGGGAACGACTTGCTGCTGACGGTGTGACTTTGGCAGATCTTAACGAGAATCTGATTCGTAATGGCATCCGTCGAGGTATTGATGGTGGTCGCATCCCAGAGTCTGCTTTATATGAACCTACTGGAGATATTCTCGCAAAATGGAAGCTATTAAAGAATGGCGTTCCGACTAATGGTGCTGTACTACTTTTCTCCGACAAAATAGACGAGTATCCACAGTTTACACTGAGGATGGCGCGGTTTGTAGGAATCGACAAAAATAGGTTCCGTGATAACCAACGAGCCGAAGGCAATTTCTTCCAACTCTTAGATGCCGGAGTTGCATTTTGCTTCAAACATCTTTCGCTCAGTGGGGTAATTACCAACCATAGTTTAGAGCGTGAAGAACAACTTGAAGTGCCCTATCATGCGTTGCGCGAAGCTCTAATCAATGCCCTTTGCCATCGGTATTGGGAAAGATATAATCTAACTATCAGTCTTGCCATCTATGATGACCGCATCGAGATAGCAAGTCCCGGCACGTTCCCTCCGCAGATAACTCCCGAAAATATCAAGAAACCTCATGAGTCATTTCCTCATAACCTAAAGGTGGCGGAGGCACTTTATCGTATGACTTATCTGGAAAACTGGGGTAGTGGTGCGAAACGTATTATGGATGCTTGTAAGGCACAAGGAGTGGATGCACCCACTTGGGCTTCTGATGGCGGTTTCGTGACCGTCACCTTCAAGCGACCTTACTTCAAGACAAACACTCTTAAAACTGACAGAGGGGATAACAGGACAACTAAACAGGACAAGTACCGCTCAAGTACCGCTCAAGTACCGCTCAAGTACCGTCCAAGTACCGCTCAAGTTCAAGAAATAATTTTTTCAATGAGTGAAGACTATCTAACGATGAATGAAATAATGTCAAATATGGGATTCAAACATCGTACATCATTCCGAGAAAATTATTTCCTCCCTGCGTTGGAGGACGGTGCAATTGAACTGCAGTATCCAGAACAGCCAAAGCACCCAAAGCAAAAATATAGGCTCACGGAAGCGGCTAAAGAGTGGTTAAAGAATAATACCGATTCATCTAAATCGTAAAAGCAGCACCGCAGGTTTGAAAAGTTTTCCGACTTCGGAGGAAAACTCAGCCTCCTGCAAGGGCAAGGCGTTTTGAGCTGCTCGAAGTATTTTGAGCTGCCCAAAACATACCTTGCTGTGTTCAAGTGAACACAAGAATCCGTAAGAAACGGATTGATAAAAAAGCTTTCATAAGAGAACTACACCATACAAAGTCGCCTTTGAGTTTAGATGATAACACGTATGTATGGTCATACGTTAATACAACTGACCATAATAATATGTGACCAGTAATATGCTTTATCAGCCATATGTATAATTGATATGTCGTATGACTGATAATACGGCTAACTGATACGATTGATTTATAGTTCATTTTAATACACAAAGTAGCCGAACCTTTCAAATGCGATATAGGACAATGACTACAACATCAGCGCAATATGCTGCCACTTTTGGAAAATCCATTGTCGGATAACGGATTATATATTCCTTTGCGGCAAAAGAAACAATAACAGTAAAGAATGATGTATATGGAAATCGTATCTATCGAAAGAAAGACATTTGAGGCGATGGTCGCCAAGTTCGACCGCTTCGTCCACCGTATGGAAGCCATCTGCCAGCGGCACGACGAAAAGAAAATGAGTGAGTGGATGGACAATCAAGATGTGTGCCAGATGCTCAACATCAGTCCCCGCACATTGCAAACACTGCGGGATAACGGTACGCTTGCCTACTCGCAGATAAACCACAAGATATTTTACCGTCCCGAAGATGTGCAACGTATCGTTTCCGTTGTGGAGGACAGACGTAAGGAGGCGAAGTTCAAGGGCAAGACAAATTAACCACCATCTATAGTAATCCCACTAAATCCAAGTAACATGAATGAGTTAATCAACAAAGACAACGAGTGGATAATCCACTTCATGGGCAGTCTTGACCGACTGCTGGACAGCTACGAGCGTCTGACCGCCAACTATCGTCAGACATTGGGCGGTGAGCGTTTCTTTACTGACAAGGAAGTGTCAGCACGGTTGAAGGTAAGCCGAAGAACGCTTCAAGACTACCGCAACGAAGGAAGGGTAGCCTATATCCAGTTGGGCGGCAAAATCCTTTACCGTGAATCGGACATCGAACGGATGTTGAATGACGGCTACCGCTCCGCCTTCCGACAGAGGGCAACTTGATTAGCTATCTGATTTTCTTGAAGGAGCGCAGTTTGCCGTCTGCCCTATAATTTGCGGCAGCAATAGACTTACAACAAAAAGAAAAAGGAACGGCTTACGGATGAAGTACCAAAACTCTGCTTCGTCTGTAAGTCGTTCCCCTTCTTTGTCTTTTGATTTCCCGTCAGTCGCTTGTTTCCGTTGCTGGATGCCCTTTCTGCGTATGGTTGGCAGAGGCAAGGTTTTCGGGCTGAATACGCTCCGCAGGAGGAAGATTCTGCCCGAAACGGCTCTGCCGCTTGACCTTGTCGCTACCATCTGAACCATGCGCTACCTTTGCATCCGAGCATCGGGAACAAGTGCCTGACGGGATGAACTCAATTATACCATCGGTTGCTTCTTCTGCCACAGGGAAGAAACAATGTTATCGAAGCCTCTTTCTTGGTGATGCAGATTTCATTTACTACAAACTTTCTGAACAGGATACTTTCTCGGCTGCATATCCTGAACGCAACGGCGACAACCATTTCAAGGTTGTAAACATCATAACTGATGCCGTCCGTCTGCCTGATATACTTCTGCGTTTCAACCTCGTTCAGTTCCTTGTTCTTGTAGATGGACTGAATCGCCTTGCGAACAACACTTGAAAATACTCCGAAAAAGTCGGCTATCTCGAATTGGGTCATCCATATAGGTGCAGAGGGAACACCCACCACTCCGTTTTTACTGATTGTGATTATTCCTCTTTCCATACTCATCCCATTACTTTAGCCATCATGTTCTTTACATTATTCATATCGCGCAGGATGGAGGAATCCAATACACGTGCATAGTGTTGGGTCATCTTGATATTAGAGTGACCGAGCATCTTGGCCACATTCTCAATGCTCACACCGTTGGCGAGGCAGACAGAGGTTGCATACGAATGCCGAGCCGTATGTGTGGTCAAGGTCTTGTTTATCATGCATAAATCAGCAATCTCTTTCAGATAACTGTTCATTTTCTGATTGCAGGGAACAGGTAGCAACACATTTTTCTTTTGGCAAGTAGGATGTGTTGCGTATTTACGGAGAATGGCCATCGGGATGTCAAGCAGTGGGATGTTGCACATGTTCTTTGTTTTCTGGCGAGGCTTGCGAATCCAAAGATTCCCGTTTTGGTCTTCCACGATGTGTTCGGGAGCCAGTTGCTGCACATCTATGAAAGCTAACCCGGTGAAAGCGGCGAAAATAAAAACATCACGAACAACGGTGATGCGCTCCAATGAGAACTTCTTGTTGTATATGGTGAGTAGTTCATCCATTGTCAGGAACTCACGGATGACCTCCTTCTCGTGGAACTTGATGCCGATGAACGGGTCTTTGGTTATCCATTCGTTGGCAAGGGCGAGGTTGGTTATCTTCTTCAGACACTTCATGTAGCGGATAACGGTATTCTGCTGGCACTCTTTTTCTGTCTTGAGGTAAAACTCAAAGGCACGTACCAATTCGCCATTGACCTCTGTCAAGGGTAAATCTTCTTTTCCGTATTTCTGCTTGATAAGTTCCGCCAGATAACGCTTGCAACTTTCATAGCGGCGGACGGTAATCAGAGCGTAGTCCTTGCCCACAAGTTCACGGCATTGGTCGTTATGCTCCTGCATCGTGCCGATGATGGTGCGGATAACCTCGGGCTCTTTGTCCTGCCCGAAGAACTTTTCCTGCAACAGACGTGCATGGATGGGAATGCCTTCGCTTTCCAATTCGTTGAAGATGCCATGCAGTTTGATTCTGGCCTCTTCAATATAGGCATTCAAGTCGCAGGACTTGCGGCTTTTGCCTTTGGCGCACTCCTTCGCCTGATTCCACAAAGCCGGGTCGATACTCTTGCGGATGTTGGTTTCCACTCGTGCACCGTTCACCGTGATGCGCATACACACGGAGGCTTCTCCGTTTTTCAGCAGTTTGGCTTTCTTGAGAAAGAAAAGCACTTTGAATGAGTCTCGTTTCATGTTCCTACAGTTTTATTTGTGGTACAAAAGTAGGAAACCATACACGCTTTCTTGATACGCAAAATGCTGCAAATCAGAGAGAAAGAATCTTATTCGGTGGAGATGTTTGCTCCACCTATTTTGCTCCACCTTTTGGAACACCAGAAACGGTAATATATTGCCGTTTTTTGCGTCCCGCCGGAAAACAAAAACTCCCGATTTCGTTTGGAAATCAGGAGTTTGCTGTGAATTGCTTTTCTTCTAAGTGGTGCCACCAGGAATCGAACCGGGGACACAAGGATTTTCAGTCCTTTGCTCTACCAACTGAGCTATGGCACCATGTTTATCTCTTTTGCGGTTGCAAAGGTAGTGAAACTTTTGGACTATGCAATAGCTTCCATAATAAAAAACGCTGATAATTGGCTATATGGCTAATTATCAGCGTTTATGATTTGAGAAAAAATACTGAAAAAGTTTTATAGTTATGCTTTTTCCGCTTCTTCTTCCTTCAAAGGATTCCATCCTTGTGCTTTGAGTTCAAACTCTTGACCGTCACGGGTAATTAGGGCGCAGCCTAATTCCGGTTTGGTGATATGGCCAATCAGCTTGACGCCTTCCATTTCGGCAACCTTTTCATGGTCGGCAATGGGGACGGTGAACAATAACTCATAATCCTCGCCTCCGTTCAGTGCACAAGTGCTCAAGTTCATATTGAATTCTTCTGCCATTACAGCCGTCTGATAGTCGATAGGAATATGTTCTTCGTAAACTCGGCAACCCACTTTGCTTTGGGTACAGATATGCAGTAATTCCGAAGAAAGTCCGTCCGATATATCCATCATGGAGGTGGGTTGTATACCTTCTTCTGCCAGTTTCTGAATGATGTCACGGCGTGCTTCGGGCTTCAGTTGACGTTCCAGAAGATACTCCTTCCCCGAGAAGTCCGGTTGCAAGTCTTTGTCACCTCCTTTGAGCACCGCCTTTTCGCGTTCCAAAAGCTGTAGTCCCATGTAGGCGGCACCCAAGTCGCCGCTGACGCAAATCAGGTCGGTTTCGCGGGCACCATTGCGGTAGACCACTTTTCCTTTCTCACCCTCGCCTATGCAGGTGATGCTGATGGTAAGCCCGGTATAGGAAGCGGAGGTGTCTCCTCCCACGATGTCAACATCATATTCTTCGCAAGCCAAACGGATGCCGGCATAGAGTTCCTCCATGTCTTCTATACTGAAACGCTTGGATATGCCCAAGGAAACGGTAATCTGCTTCGGTGTGCCGTTCATGGCATAGATATCAGAGAAATTGACTACGGCCGATTTATACCCCAAATGCTTGAGCGGTACATACACAAGGTCGAAATGGACGCCTTCCATCAGCAAGTCGGTAGTAACGAGCACTTCCTTTTCGGCCGGGTAGGAGAGGACGGCGGCATCATCTCCGACACCATATCGGCTCGACTCGTTCTTTAGTTCAATGCCTTCGGTGAGGTGTCGGATGAGGCCGAATTCACCGAGGGTAGCTATTTCTGTTCTCATGCTTTCTTATGCTCTATTAATCAATTCACGCATAATCTCTGTCATTCTCGGTTGCGCCTCGTCCGCAGCTTTCTGCACTTCTTCGTGAGAGACTTCTACGATTTTACCTTCTACCCCCAAGTCTGTAATGACAGATACGCCGAACACTTTGATTCCGCAATGATTTGCCACGATGACTTCCGGCACGGTGGACATGCCCACTGCATCGGCACCCAGAATATGGAACATCTTGTATTCCGCAGGTGTTTCGAATGTGGGACCTTGCGTACCGATATAGACACCGTGCTGAACCTTGATGCCCTTTTCTGCTGCAATGGCGTCGGCCTTACGAATCAGCTCTTTGTCATAAGCTTCGCTCATATCCGGGAAGCGAGGACCGTAAGGTATGTTTTTGCCACGCAATGGATGTTCGGGGAAGTAGTTTATATGGGCGGTGATAAACATCAGGTCGCCGATCGCAAAATCCGGATTTGTGCCTCCACTGGCATTGGAAACGAACAAGGTCTTGATACCCAGTTCGCGCATTACACGTACCGGGAAGGTTACTTCCTTCATGGAATAGCCCTCGTAAAAATGGAAACGTCCCTGCATCGCCATGATGTCTTTATGGCCCAGTTTGCCGAAGATAAGTTTTCCGCTGTGTCCCTCTACGGTAGAGACGGGGAAGTTGGGGATTTCTTCGTACCTTATCTCATACTTTTCAGTGATTTCACCGGCAAGACTGCCGAGTCCGGTACCGAGGATGATTGCTGTCTCAGGCTGGGTGTGCATCTTTCCCTTCAGAAAGGCTGCTGTTTCTTGAATGCGCTCTAACATAGCCAATAATGTTTTGGTTAAATATATATTGTTGATTTTGTAAAATTTCTATTTCTATCGGCAGCACGTAGATGTACGGCTTTAGTGTTTCGTCCAGTGCGGGATGGAGTTTCAGCCTTGCCGCATCTTTCTCCGTGGTGATTATCAGTCTTTTCCACTCTTCCAGGTGCAGGAATTGTTCCTTTATTTGCAATAAATCCTTGGGAGTAAAGTCATGATGGTCATCAAATGCCAGCAATTTGACGTGCGGCGTGTAAGATTCCACTTCTTTCTGCAAGGGGGCGGGGGAGGCGATGCCTGTCACCAGCAGTACTTGCTCGTCTCCGGTGAGGGAGGAGAGCACTTCCCAGCTGTTCGTTTTCTCGGGAAATAGCGGTGTCAACATTCCATAGCGGAATCTGGAGAAATACAGTTGTTGGTATGGATAGAGGTGGAGCCGTTTAGCTATGATGTTGAAGTCTATCGGCTTGATATCATCCGGACATTTGGTAACGATGACCATCTGTGCCCGGTTTTTACCGCTTGAAGGTTCGCGGAGTCTTCCGGCAGGGAGCAAGGCATCATCGCATAGTAACCGGTGAAAATCGGTTAGTAGAATGTTCAGTCCGGCTTTTACATGGCGATGTTGGAAGGCGTCGTCCAGGATGATGGCTTCTACAGTGGGATTTCCCAGTTTCAGCAGTTGCTCAATGCCGTGACAACGGTTTTCGTCTACCGCTACCCGTGCATTGGGGAATTTATTTTTAATTTGATACGGCTCGTCACCTATTTGCCGTACATTGCTCTTGTCATCGGCCAGTACATAGCCTCGGCTTTTACGCTTGTAACCCCGACTGAGGGTGGCTACATTCACTCCGTTTTTTTGTAATAGCTTTATCAGATATTCGGTATGTGGCGTCTTGCCAGTTCCGCCCACAGCAAGGTTGCCCACGCATATTACTGGAACGTCAAAACTCTTTGACCGGAGCCAGCCCCAGTCAAAGAGTTTATTTCGCAAGCATACCCCTATTCCATAAAGCCATGATAGGGGATATAGCCAATGATATATCTTGATAAAGTTTTCTTCCATTTATTGAATATTCAGTTCAAAGGGTACACGTGCTTGTATACGGTCACATTTGTCAAAATTCTCCAGGACGCTGAACTGCTGGTATATCTCGCCCATTGTGCCTTTCAGCATGCGTGCTTTGACGTAGTTACCCGGATTGGTGTTCATCAGGCTTTCAAAGAAACTTTCCTTTTTCGGATAGCTCATCACGGTATAGGCATCTACTCCGGCCTTTGCAATGGCAATGTCCAAAGCTTTGTCCAAACCACCCAATTCGTCGACTAGTCCTAGTTCCTTGGCCTTGCTTCCGGTCCATACACGACCTTGGGCAATTTTATCCAGGTCTTCCTTGCTGATGCCTCGGCCATCGGAGCAGCGGGTGAGGAAGAGGTCATATCCGTTGTTCACATACATTTGCATCAGCCCTTTTTCCCCGTCATTCATCGGGCGTGTCAGCATGCCGAAGTCTGCGTATTTATTGGTTTTCACTACATCAAAATTTACCCCGATTTTATCAGTCAGCCCCTTTGCGTTGGGGAACATGCCGAAGATGCCGATAGAACCCGTCAGTGTGGTAGGCTCGGCCACGATGGTGTCTGCATTACAAGAAATGTAGTAACCTCCTGAAGCTGCATAGTCACCCATGGAAACAATGACTGGTTTCTCTTTCTTCAATTCGCTGACGGCATACCATATCTGTTCTGAACCATAGGCGCTTCCGCCCGGTGAGTTTACGCGTAATACTACAGCTTTTACATCTTCGTCATCTTTCAGCTTGCGCAGGTCTTTAATCACCTTTTTAGAGTCGATGCCTTCTTCGCTGGAGGCAGAAGATGAACCACCGTCAATTTCTCCATAGGCATAGTATACGGCAATCACATTTCCACTTTTGTCTTTGGGAACATTCTTCTTTACGTTAATCATGTCCTGCAAACCAAGTACGGGCATGCGGTCGTCTTTGTCGATGCCTACCATCGCTTTCAGGTAGTTGCGCACATCATTCTTATATATTAATGTATCGACCAGTCCGCATTGCACACTTTCTTCTGCGGGATAGAACATCAACATGCGGTCGGCAATGGCGTTCAGTGAGTCTACAGATATTTTGCGTGATTCTGCAACATCATTGGTCACTTGTCCCCAGATGGAGGTCAGGTAAGCGTCGATTTGTTCACGGTTGGCAGGGCTCATTTCGGTAGAGATGAAAGGCTCTACAGCCGATTTGTAGGTACCTACTTTGAATATCTGCATTTCTACTCCGATTTTGGCCAGCAAATCCTTGAAGAACATGGGGGTAGCGGCCAAGCCCCTCCACTCGACCATACCTTGCGGGTTCAGCAACACCTTGTCGGCTACACTTGACAGATAATAAAGACCTTGGGAATAGCTGTCACCATAAGCTACGATGAATTTTCCCGATTCCTTGAAATCCTTCAATGCATTGCGTATTTCTTCGCGTGAAGCAAATCCTGCACCCAGCGAAGTCGCTTCTATATAGATACCTTTAATGTCGTCATTCTCTTTTGCTTTTTTGATAGAAGAGAGGATATCATCCAGGCCATAAGTCTTATAATTGTCTCCCATAAGGGCATCGAACGGATTGTCTTGGCTGCGTTCAGCCAGTGCACCATTCAAATCCAGCATCATAATGGAGTTCTTGCGTACTTGCGTTTCCGACTCCGAAGATGATACCATGCTGAAAACCACCAGAATACTGATGAAAACTAAAACAACGACTGATACGATGATGCCGGTAATGGTGGCAAACGTAAACTTCAGAAAATCTTTCATTGTACTTTATTGTTTTTAGTATGCTAACTTTTAAAAGCTAACAAAGATAAATAATTAGGTTGATATTTACCCTATCTGTCGCTGAGTTTTTCGGTTTGTCACAGTATTATGGGAGATTTCATTCTCTTTTCTTTTATCTTTGAAGTATGTCATTTCGTTCTTTATGGATAGTTAGTTTGTAAAATGCCAGAGTATAATTGCTGTCTTCTTACTTTCTGAATCTATTTCTCCTAAGAACTAATCTTTCCACACCCGTGTTTCTTTCTTACCACAGCTGTGGTAAGAAAGAAACACGGGTGTGGAAAGAAAGCAACATATCTGTGGTGAGAAAAGTTGTTCATTAGTTCCCGTTTAGTTTCCGTGCTTTCCGGATGTAGCCTTTCGCAGGTTTATTGTCAGTTCTCTTTGTGATTCGCAAGCGCGGTGCCGGCCGTTCAGTGGTCTATGTCAAGGTATGAATTGGAGCTTGTATTTCGCGCGCGTATATATATAATGTGTCCCTTCCTTTCCTTATCCCAGTTTTCTTTAAAAAACATGCTTTAAAACATATCTATCAATCAGTGAGTTATGAAAAAGTTCATGGAATCTCTCAAAAAAACCGTGTATAAATTTTGCAGATGTTCATAAAAGGCCTACTTTTGCATCCGCTTTCGGGAACGAAGGCGGCGATGTTTTGACATTCTGACAGTAAAACGGAGCGGTAAGCTTCCATTTTTCTCTTCTTTGCCATCGGTTTCTTCCGGAACTTCGGTCTTGGAAAAGAAAAATGAAAAAAAACTTCCGAAAATATTTGGAAGTTATGCTTTAAAGTTCTTACCTTTGCACCCGCTTTTGAAAATGAAAGCAGCGCGAGTTGACATTCTTTTAAAAGAAACGGTGCCTGGTTCTTCTTCCTTTTTCTTTTTGCCTCCCTTTCGACAAGAGAGACGACGAGGAAAGAGAAAAGAGAGAAAAAAAGAAAAAAAAACTTCCGAAAATATTTGGAGGATATACTTAAAAGTTCTTACCTTTGCATCCGCTTTCTGAAAAGAACAGCAATCGTGAAACGAGCGATCTTTGAACAGATTTACATAAACAATACAAGTAGTACAAGAGCAAGGCTTTTCCTTATCAATGGGGAATTGCCTTGGGTAAAACAAGAGAACCGTCAATACTTATTTTATATAGGTAAAGATAAACTTTTGAATTCGAGCGTCCTGAACAGATAACAAGCTGTCGCACATTAATTTTTTTTAATTTGCGCAGTCACGATACTTTTACAATGAAGAGTTTGATCCTGGCTCAGGATGAACGCTAGCTACAGGCTTAACACATGCAAGTCGAGGGGCATCAGGAAGAAAGCTTGCTTTCTTTGCTGGCGACCGGCGCACGGGTGAGTAACACGTATCCAACCTGCCGATGACTCGGGGATAGCCTTTCGAAAGAAAGATTAATACCCGATGGTATATCTGAAAGGCATCTTTCAGCTATTAAAGAATTTCGGTCATTGATGGGGATGCGTTCCATTAGGTTGTTGGCGGGGTAACGGCCCACCAAGCCATCGATGGATAGGGGTTCTGAGAGGAAGGTCCCCCACATTGGAACTGAGACACGGTCCAAACTCCTACGGGAGGCAGCAGTGAGGAATATTGGTCAATGGACGAGAGTCTGAACCAGCCAAGTAGCGTGAAGGATGACTGCCCTATGGGTTGTAAACTTCTTTTATACGGGAATAAAGTTAGGCACGTGTGCCTTTTTGTATGTACCGTATGAATAAGGATCGGCTAACTCCGTGCCAGCAGCCGCGGTAATACGGAGGATCCGAGCGTTATCCGGATTTATTGGGTTTAAAGGGAGCGTAGGCGGACGCTTAAGTCAGTTGTGAAAGTTTGCGGCTCAACCGTAAAATTGCAGTTGATACTGGGTGTCTTGAGTACAGTAGAGGCAGGCGGAATTCGTGGTGTAGCGGTGAAATGCTTAGATATCACGAAGAACTCCGATTGCGAAGGCAGCTTGCTGGACTGTAACTGACGCTGATGCTCGAAAGTGTGGGTATCAAACAGGATTAGATACCCTGGTAGTCCACACAGTAAACGATGAATACTCGCTGTTTGCGATATACAGTAAGCGGCCAAGCGAAAGCGTTAAGTATTCCACCTGGGGAGTACGCCGGCAACGGTGAAACTCAAAGGAATTGACGGGGGCCCGCACAAGCGGAGGAACATGTGGTTTAATTCGATGATACGCGAGGAACCTTACCCGGGCTTAAATTGCAAATGAATGTTCTGGAAACAGATCAGCCGCAAGGCATTTGTGAAGGTGCTGCATGGTTGTCGTCAGCTCGTGCCGTGAGGTGTCGGCTTAAGTGCCATAACGAGCGCAACCCTTATCGATAGTTACCATCAGGTTATGCTGGGGACTCTGTCGAGACTGCCGTCGTAAGATGTGAGGAAGGTGGGGATGACGTCAAATCAGCACGGCCCTTACGTCCGGGGCTACACACGTGTTACAATGGGGGGTACAGAAGGCAGCTACACGGCGACGTGATGCTAATCCCTAAAACCTCTCTCAGTTCGGATTGGAGTCTGCAACCCGACTCCATGAAGCTGGATTCGCTAGTAATCGCGCATCAGCCACGGCGCGGTGAATACGTTCCCGGGCCTTGTACACACCGCCCGTCAAGCCATGAAAGCCGGGGGTACCTGAAGTGCGTAACCGCGAGGAGCGCCCTAGGGTAAAACTGGTGATTGGGGCTAAGTCGTAACAAGGTAGCCGTACCGGAAGGTGCGGCTGGAACACCTCCTTTCTGGAGTGACGTCTCGACTCGATCGTTGGTTCTTGAAGTTATGCTTCCATAAGAACCTCTTGTACTGCGCGTACTTGTTTATTAAAATATACGAGAAAAGTAGAAGCCGAGCCGTAAGGCGAGGGTTTGACTGACAGTCCTATAGCTCAGTTGGTTAGAGCGCTACACTGATAATGTAGAGGTCGGCAGTTCAACTCTGCCTGGGACTACTTCAAAGTTGAAAACTGAAAATTGAAAACTGAAAATCGGGAACTCTCCGGATTTTCCACTTTCCACTTTCCGTTTTCCACTTATAAGAAGGGGGATTAGCTCAGCTGGCTAGAGCACCTGCTTTGCACGCAGGGGGTCAACGGTTCGAATCCGTTATTCTCCACTCCGTTTTGATTATTGTTTTATAATTGAAACACCGTTCTTTGACATGATGTGACCAAAAAAAAGTAAAGTTAAAAGCTGAAAGTATATATCGACCATACGTGATCGGTAAGACAAAAAGTAAGTAAGGGCACATGGCGGATGCCTTGGCTCTCGGAGGCGATGAAGGACGTGATAAGCTGCGATAAGCTGCGGGTAGGTGCAAATGACCTTTGATCCGCGGATTTCCGAATGGGACAACCCGGTACCTTGAAGAGGTACCATTCCACAATGTGGAAGGCTAACGCAGGGAACTGAAACATCTTAGTACCTGCAGGAAAAGAAAATAAACAATGATTCCCCCAGTAGTGGCGAGCGAACGGGGAACAGCCCAAACCATCCATGTTACGGCATGGGTGGGGTTGTAGGACCACGCCGTGGCAAGAAAGTTGGTGAGCAGAATGTTCTGGAAAGTACAGCCATAGAGCATGACAGCTGCGTATGCGAAGCCAAGCGAAGCCTAGTGGTATCCTGAGTAGCGCGGAGCACGAGGAATTCTGCGTGAATCTGCCGGGACCATCCGGTAAGGCTAAATACTCCCGAGAGACCGATAGTGAACCAGTACTGTGAAGGAAAGGTGAAAAGCACTTCGAACAGAAGAGTGAAATAGTTCCTGAAACCATGTGCCTACAAGCGGTCGGAGCACTTTTAGTGTGACGGCGTGCCTTTTGCATAATGAACCTACGAGTTACTTTTTCCGGCGAGGTTAAGGATCTCAGATCCGCAGCCGAAGCGAAAGCGAGTCTGAACAGGGCGTATAGTCGGAAGGAGTAGACGCGAAACCAAGTGATCTACCCTTGGGCAGGTTGAAGGATGGGTAACACCATCTGGAGGACCGAACCAATAAGCGTTGAAAAGCTTCTGGATGACCTGAGGGTGGGGGTGAAAGGCTAATCAAACTTGGAGATAGCTCGTACTCCCCGAAATGCATTTAGGTGCAGCCTTGACTTATACTGACATGAGGTAGAGCGACTGATAAGATGCGAGGGCTTCACCGCCTATCAAGTCTTGACAAACTCCGAATGCGTGTCAGTTCTATGTCAGGAGTGAGGGCATGGGTGCTAAGGTCCATGTCCTAAAGGAGAACAATCCGGACCAACAGCTAAGGTCCCGAAATGAATACTAAGTTGAACTAACGAAGTCAGATTGCTAAGACAGCTAGGATGTTGGCTTGGAAGCAGCCATTCATTTAAAGAGTGCGTAACAGCTCACTAGTCGAGGAGTTTGGCGTGGATAATAATCGGGCATAAGTATTCTACCGAAGCTTTGGGATGAGAAATCATCGGTAGGGGAGCATTCCACTCTGCGTCGAAGGTAAGGCGTGAGCCTTGCTGGAGCGTGTGGAAAAGCAAATGTAGGTATAAGTAACGATAAAGGGGGTGGGAAACCCCCTCGCCGAAAGACTAAGGTTTCCTGATCAACGCTAATCGGATCAGGGTAAGTCGGGTCCTAAGGCTCAGCCGAACGGCGAGGCCGATGGCAGAACCGGTTAATATTCCGGTACTACCTTAAGGAGTGACGTGGAGACGGAGTCGTGACAGCGCCGCGGACTGACGGAATAGTCCGTTGAAGGGTGTAGATGTTGATTGTTCCAGGCAAATCCGGAACGAGAGTCGAACCTGACAGTATGGAGCGTCCTTCTGGACAATCCAATAGTGCGTGTAATCATACTTCCAAGAAAATCCGCTAAACTTAATCCTTACGGTACCCGTACCGCAAACGGACACACGTAGTCGGGTTGAATATACTAAGGCGCTTGAGTGATTCACGGTTAAGGAACTAGGCAAACTGACCCTGTAACTTCGGGATAAAGGGTCCTCAAGCAATTGAGGCGCAGAGAATAGGTCCAGGCAACTGTTTAACAAAAACACAGGGCTGTGCAAAATTGAAAGATGAAGTATACAGCCTGACACCTGCCCGGTGCTGGAAGGTTAAGAGGAGACGTCATCGCAAGAGAAGCGTTGAATTGAAGCCCCAGTAAACGGCGGCCGTAACTATAACGGTCCTAAGGTAGCGAAATTCCTTGTCGGGTAAGTTCCGACCTGCACGAATGGTGTAATGATCTGGACGCTGTCTCA
>OKXI01000474.1_pt1 | contig 15218 bp, 13 predicted proteins | sample 1607161 | NCBI WGS metagenome assembly OKXI01 (sample SAMN04414078, study PRJEB24778) | human gut metagenome | material: faecal | host: Homo sapiens
ACGTATTGGGTCGGCGGCATCAGCAGATTGGCAAAACGGGAAAACAGGTCGTTTTTGACTTCCAGCCGGTTAGAGGCCAGAAATCTGCCGAAAGCGGGACTCCAGGCCGTCATGCCGAAGTCGCCGAAAATGATTACCGGATCGTCCTCGGCGGCAACGAAGGCATTGACGTAGCCAAGCGCTTTCTCTTTATTGCGGCGGGACATGCCCGACAAATCAAAGCTTAAAAAAACATAGCCGCGGCCGCCGATTTCCAAACTGACGAAAGCCGCGCTGCGGCCGCCGCCGAGACCGATGCGGCCGGCCGAACGCGGCGGCCGGGAGGAAACCATAAAACTCTTTCCTTCGTCATTATCGGCCAAGTGATAACCGGCAGGCACCAGCCCGGAAGGACTGACGCCGTTTAAAACCGGATCGATCACCGCCAGCAGATCCGCACGCCGGCGGTCGGCAGTTTCAAAAATGTCGAGCAGCGACGACGGACGCGGCTGATAAATCATCCCGAAAGCCGTTTTCCCCTTTCCTTCCCCGCCGGAAAAAAGCACCGGCACCGACGAGGAAACGACAAAGAAATTAAGCAGCAAAAGCAGCAGCGCCAAAAAAGAATAGAGAAAAAAGCGGTTGAACAGGGCATAAAACATTACCAGCAGCGACAGCAGGTAAAACTGAAAGCGCCATTGGTTCAGAAACTGGCCGAAGGCGTTGCCGGCAAAGGCCGCCGCCGAAAAAAACGCCAGCAGGACAAGCAGGCTTTTCAATATAAAATCCGTACGGAGGTGTTTTTTTCGCTGTGCAAGATAACCCATTGTTTCCGACTTTTCTTTTTTGTTGTTTTTAAAGCTTGTTTGCATATAATATGTTTTTGAGCAAATGCAGTTTATACCGAAAATAATCTTTTGTAAATGGTGCCTTGAAAAAAACAATGACAGACGAGATCTTTGACTTTTCCGCAATATTCAACCGCATCGCCGCCGCTTTTCAGGCCGGAGAGGACGGCGTCGGCGCCTATCTGGCGGAACTCGGCAGCGTCAAAACAACCGCCCTCATCCTCTTTCTGATGACTCTGGTGCTGGCAATGTGCCTGATCCTCGTCTGGTACGTCAAGTCGGTCGTCGCCTCCATCCAGCGCGAACGCATGCTTGAGCGCGAATACCGGGCAAAAATCGATAATCGTCTGGACAAGAAGCTGGCGCCGGGAGAAGAAACCGGCGGCGAAAACGTCCGGACAATCGACAAAAGCGAGCTGGAAACGCCCGGCAACCGCCGTTCCAAACCGGGCAAAAACGCCCTGCCGCTTGATTTCGACTGGAAAAAAAGCGCCGTTAAAACCGGCAAGGAGGCCAAAATTCCCGCGCCGGACGTTTTTCAATACCAGTTCAAACCACAAAAACTGGTTACCCTGACCGCGCTCATCATGGACATGCTGGAAAGAAGCGTCGACGAACCGAAAATCGCCCAGACGATCATGTACAAGAACCAGCATCTGAACAGTGAAGACGACATCATCCAGACCATTACCGCAATCAAATTTTTCATTTATCTCTGCGTCAACGGACGTTTTCAAAACCTCAACCCGCACAAAACGCTGCCGCAGGAAGACGCGGCGCTGTTTCACCTGGCCAACGGCGACAGTTCACTGGCATTGGTGCTGATGGAAGAGCTGATCGACCGCAAAATCGCCAAGATCAGGCTGATGGGAGAAGGACGGGAACGGGACAAAGCCTGGTGCGAGGCTTCCAACTGCGCCACCATATTCGGTTCGCTCGCCGCGCTCAGCCACAACCGGCTGGCGGCGGCCGCCTTTGAACTGGCGATTGAGATGAACCCCCGCAACGTCACTGCCTGGGGAAGGCTCGGCGACATGTATTTCCGTGAAGACATGCAGGAAAAGGCGGTATGGGCTTTCAGCAACGTCTTGAACATCGCCGACGAAGGCATTTATACCCAGCAGATTGCCAACGCCAACAAAATGATGGCTTCCTATTACGGCGAAATCGGCAGCCGCGACATTGCCGCCGCAATGCTCAAAAGCGCCAACTCCTTTTATGATTCGATCGGCGTCAACCGGCCGCTGACCGAACAGGAAGTAAAAATCGTCGACCTGATCGAAACCAAGCAGTTTGAAAACGTTGAGAAAATCATTGACAATCTGTTTACCAGCAAAAACTTCCGCCAGAACGGCTATTTATAGTCCTTTTTGCCCGCCGTTCCTTTCGTCGCCTTTCGGGGCGTTTTTTTACCGTTCGCGCTTATACCCGTCCGGCAAAAAGCCCGTCCGAAACCGTGCCCGCTTTTTACGTCTGCCTTAAGACAAAGCTCAACCGACACGAACATATTTTTTCAGAGCTTTTTATTAACCGTCGGATCAGGAGTTTTTTATCACGACAGAAAGCAATGCAATTTGCAAACATTATTAAAACGGCCGTTATTATCAGCTTATCGGTACCGACAAACATTCTGAAAGCTTAGAAAATATGCCCAATGCGCTTCTGCAGATTTTCCCGAAGGGCAAATTCGATGCAGACCGGGCAAAATGCGGAAAGAAATAAAAGGCGGGGATCTTCGATTTAAAAAAACGAAATCGAAAACAATATTCAAATAAACTTCCACCGGCTAACATCGGTGGTATTAAGCATTCCGAACCTCAAACGCCCGGCCCGAAGCTACGCAAGCCTTACGGCTGGGCTGGTATGTCTGCCATCTACCTGCTTACGCAGACGTTCGAATCATAAAAATACATTCGTATCGATTGAACCAAAAGATTAAATAAAAAACGGTATTCCAAAAGGTACGTTTATATCAGTTGAAGTTAAGGCAAAAAACACCTCAGCGTTCGCGATCCTGATACATTTTGATTTGCGCTTCCAGCGCCTTTTGGTATTCCTTTTCCGAAAGCCGCGTCTTGTCGATTTGCTTTTGCGGACGGCGGTCGTTGTAGGTGCGGCCGCTCTTTTCCATGATCATTTCCTTGACCTCTTTGTCTTTTTTCTTATCCGCTCCGGAGTTCGGCTGCGGTTTTTCTTGCGCCTTTTCCTCAACGATTTCCCTGGCGTTTTCCTTAACGATCTCCTCGTTGCGGGCAGCGGCTTCGCGCGTTTCTCTCACCGCCTCGGCCGGTCGTTCCTTCATTTTTTCTTCCGCCGCCGGATTTTCCTTTTCCGGCTCTTCTTTCCGCGGCTCGGTTTTGTTGATTTCGTCTTCGTTCACCTTGTCACCGGTTTCTTTCGCCGGTTCGTTTTTTTCCTCGCGGACGGCGGCAATTTCAGGCTCCGGCCGTTCGACCGCCGCCTTTTCGTCGGCCTTGACGGAAGAAAGCTCGGTTTTGACGATTTCCTCATTCTTTGCGTTTTCGGGCGCCGGCTTGGCTTCTTCCGGCTTAATTTCCGCTTTTTGCTCCGCTTCCCGCTTCTTTTCCGCCGCCAGTTTTGTTTCCGCCCCGGCTTCCGCCTCATTTAACCGGCGGGCGGCCTTTTTGCTTTCCTCGTCACGGCTTTGGGCTATTTCCTTGGCGGCGGTACGGGCTCTGCGTTCTTCTTTCCGCGGATTTTTCGTTTCCGTCCGCGATTTTTTGGCTGCCTTTTGCTTGACCGCTTCGGCCACCACTTCGTCGACGGAAACTTTTCCCGCCTTCAGGCGTTCTTCGTTCAAAACCCTGGCGTCCGCCCGGCCCAGACCGGCCTGCATTACCACTTTTTCCGCCCGCTCGATCGCCGCTTCCCTGCCGACGTTTTCCTGCAGACGGACATTGTTGATGTTTTCGTTCTGCTGCAAAATCTTCTTTTCTTCTTCGCTTAGGGCGCGCATCAGCGAACTCTCGCGCATATCTTCAAAAACGGGTACCAGAATATAATCGTCCTCGTCTTCTTCTTCGTCCATGGAATCGCGGATTTTGCGGCTTACCTTCTTAAACCCCTTGGGCACGTCAAGCGGCGTTCTGGCCTTGTTTTTGGCTTTCAGGTCGTTTGCCTTGGCGGCATTGTACAGGTTGGCCTCCCTGACGTTGATCTTCAAAGTCAGCCGTTCGTGCTTGTCAATGCCGCTTTTTTTCCACTCAATGTTGGAATCGCCTTCCTTTTCGGCGTCGTCTTTCGGATCTGAAAAAATGTCGTCCATTAAACTACCTCTGATGCAAGCCTTTCTGCCGATTTTAATTTAGATTTTTTTTGCAATTTTGTCAAACGTTATGCGGACGCGGTTTTGTGCATCAGCACCATAATCGACTCATTGGAAAGAAGCGAAGAAAAACACTCCACCCGCACCCCGTCGCCGCGGTTTAAGCTGAAAGCTTCGGTCGCGCTGCTGAAGATATGGTTTAAAATGTCCTTTTTCAATTCTTCCCAATCGCTTACGCGGCTGAAAAAAGTTTTCTGGGTTTCAAGAATTTCGGCAAAGGAAGGTTCCTTTTGCAGCATGATCTCGTCGGCGTCCCAGAGATTGACGTAGGCCTGATTGTAAAACTGCAGCCTCCCGTTGGAAGCAAAAATCAGCACCGCCTCCTCAATGCTGTTTAAAATTTCCTGCTGAACGTTCATCAATGCGTTATATTCGCGGCGGGCGGTCAGGCGATCGGTAATATCTTCATAAGCGAAAATGAGTCCGCCTTTCAAGTGCGGCGCGCGGATGCGCCGGAGGCTGCGGCCGTCGGGCAGATGGAGCAGGTCTTCCCCGGGCGCGGTCACGGCGGCAAACATTTTATGCTCCTCGCTGCGGAAATAGGGATAATCGGGCACCTCCGGCAACAGCCGCCGTTCGCGCAGATAATCGAGAAAAGCGCCGTACGACGGATGCTCTTCCGGCCAGTTATCTTCCAGCTGCCAAAGACGGACAAAAGCCTGATTGTAAAAAACCAACTTGTATTCGGCGTCAAAAACCGCAATCGCGGTACCGAGGGAAGCCAGAATCTCAAGATGGGCATTCTGGTTCTGTTTGAGGTTGCGGCGGAGATTGTCCAGATTGCTGACGTCGATCATGGCGCCGACGGTGGCGATCCGGTCCAGATTCTGTTCATAATGGAACGGCGTTTCCATTACCTCAAAGCAGCGGCGTTCGCCGTTTTGATTGAGGTAAACGTTTTTCTGCCGGGTTTTGTTGGCGTCTCGGGCCGCGGCGGCCAGTTCCCTTATTTCGCCGCCGCCGAGTTCTCCGCCGGCACCGGCATATTCCCGGTATTTGCGGTTGACGGTTTTTATTTCCGAATCCGGCGTGCGCATCCACACCGGATAGGGAAGATTGTCGACCAGGTCCCTTAAGTCGCGTTCCCTTCTTTCCGCTTCCTGTTTTTCATTTTGCAGGGCGTCGATCTTTACCGCAATATAGCTGATGTCGCGGAACCACACGACGTCACTGTAGACGCTGCCGTCCGCGCCGCTGATGCGAACACCGTTCAAGATGAGCTTGCGGCCGTTTTTCAAGTCAAAACGGTCTTCAAACGAAACGCCGTCCTCTTTCAGCAGCGCCACGTATTTCGCGATTTTGTCGGCATCGTCTTTGTAAAAGCTTCTGAGCACTTCGGCAAAAGGGGTTTCCACGCCGCCGTCAAGGTTAAGCAGCACCGCCAGCCGGCGGGAACAGCGCTCGGAAATGCCGGAAGCGGCATCGTTCACCCGGTCATCGGGATAAATGAAGGCAAAATAGCCGTCGCGGCAGGCATAAAGCATTTCCTCGTAGCGGTCGCGGTCACGGCGGATGAAATAGTTTCTGCGTTTTTCCTGCAACAGCCGCACATATTCCGCCGCCCCCCAAAAAATCAGCGCGGCAAAAACCGCAAATACCGAATACCACAGTTCCGGCGCGGCAAAAAACATGTCGGAAAGCAGGCTGCTGTTCATTTTTTTGCTTTTTCCAGTTAAAATTCGTTGTCTGTCGGCTCTTTTTATAATATAAAAGCAGCAACAAGTAAAATTTTAAAACCAAACGGTAAACAAAAAAGATGCTTAATTTAGCTTTTGACACCACCGCCGGCAGCTGCTCGGTCATACTGACCGAAGACGGAAAAACAGTCGGCAAAATCATCGAAAAAATGGACTTCGGCCAAGCGGAAGCCCTGTTTCCGGCAATTGAAAAAATTATGAACGAAAACCGGCTGAAACCGGCCGATCTCGACCTGATCACCGTTTGCACCGGTCCCGGATCGTTCACCGGCGTGCGTTCTTCGCTGGCGGCCGCGCGCACGCTCGGGCTGGCGCTGCCTTCAACCGGACTGACCGGGGTTTCCGCCTTTGAGGCTTACATTCATGATCTGGCGCCGGACGAGCTGGCCTTTTACAACGCGGTCATTATCGAAACCAAACGGGAAGATTTTTATTTTCAGTGTTTTGACGCCGGCAAAAACAAAATGGGTGAACCGGAAGCGCTGGAATATGACGCCGTCATCGACCGCCTGCGGCATAAAAAGGTAACGCTGACCGGCGACGGGGTCGAACGTTTTCTGAGCCGGCCGTCGGGCTTAAGCCTGCATGTCATCCGGACGGAAGACTGTCTGCCGGTTGAGGCGCTGGCAGCCTGCGGCAGCGAAAAATACCGTTTGAAAAAACTTGATTACCCCAAGCCGCTTTACCTGCGCGCACCGGACGTCTGCGTCAAAGCCTGAAAACGCTTTCCGTCGGCAATTTCAAAACCGGAAAGCGTCCGGCAGATGACGGATTTTAAACGGCAGGCAAACCGTCACCGCATCAAAACGGACGTCAAAAGCCGCATATTGCGGATGTTTCTGCAAAAAGGCCTCTGCCGCCCGCCAGATCCGCCGCTGCTGGCGCGGTTTGACCGCATAGGCCGCCTTTTCAAGGCTTGAACGCTGTTTGACTTCAACAAACACTATAACATTTTGCCGGCAGGCGACAAAATCGACTTCACCCGCGTTGGTGCCGCGGCCGGTCACATAATTGACGGCAACGATCCGGTAGCCTTTCAGACGAAACAGCAGGCGCGCCAGAAATTCTGCCCAATGCCCTTTGGCGTCAGCCTTCATTTTTAATTTCCACCGCGCGGCGGTAAACCTCGTTTTTGTTCAAACCACAGGTTTTGACCGCTTCGTTTACCGCCGATTTCAGCGGCATGTTTTTCATCAGCTCTTTTAAAACACCGTTCAAATCGATATTTTCCTTATTTTCCGCGGCCGGCGGGGCAACCATCAGGACAATTTCCCCTTTCGGCGGATTCTGCGTGAAATGCGCGATCAGTTCTTCGGCGCCGCCGTTTACGCATTCCTCAAACATTTTGGTCATTTCGCGGGCAACCGCCAGTTCCCGCCCGCGGAAAAATTCCGCCGCGGCAGTCAGGGTTTTCGTCAGCCGCGGCGCGGTTTCGTAAAAAACCAACGTGGTATTGACGCCGGCCAGCTCGGCAAACAGGTCCGCGCGCGCCTTTTCGCGGTTGGGAATAAACCCGGCAAACATAAAGCGGTTGGTCGGCAGCCCCGAAAGCTGAAGGGCGGAAATGACGGCGCAGCAGCCCGGCAGCACATAAACCGGCACCTTCTGCTCGCGGCATTTGCGCACCAGTTTGTAGCCGGGATCGGAAATGAGCGGCGAACCGGCGTCGCTGACGAGAACCACCGCCGTTTCCTCGCGGTTGATCAGGTCAATGATCTTCTGCGCCCGTTCCTCTTCGCTGTGGTCTTCGTAGGCGATAAAGGTTTTGTCCTGTCCGATGCCGAGCAGGGAAAACAGTTTGCGGGTTACGCGGGTGTCTTCGCAGGCAATGTATTCCGCCGCTTTCAGCGCTTCTTTCGCCCGCTCGGAAATGTCACCCAGATTGCCGATCGGCGTTGCCGTCACATACAGTCCCTTTTTCATCATTTATTATTCTTCTGCCCCTTTACAACAAAGCTTTTTTCATTTAAATTAACCGGCATAATTGTTTTCGATTTTGGGAAAAAATGCAAGTGTTTAAAAAGATTTGTGCGCTGGCGCTGGCCGGGCTTCTGATCGGCTGCCGCTCAACTTCCGTCACCACCGACAGCGGAATTTACGACAGTATTTCCGACATTGACGAAGCCGCCTTTGAAGCGCCTTCGAGTTTTCGCGTCGGCGTACTGCTGCCGCTTTCCGGCGACGCCGCCCGTTACGGACAGGGTCTGAAACAGGCCGCGCTGATGGCGCTTGAAGACATGAACAATCCCAATCTTATTTTGCAGTTTTACGACACCATGAGCACTCCCGAAGGAGCGCAGGAAGCGGCTGAAAACGCCCTTAAACAAAAAGCGCAGATGATCATCGGGCCGCTGACCGGCACTTCGGTGCGGGCGATTTCCGGCGAAACCAAAGCCGGCGGCGTTCCGGTAGTGGCTTTTTCGACCGATTCCGGCGCTTTGCAAAACGGCGTCTATACCCTCGGGCTGCTGGTGGAAGAACAGGTCAACCGCATCATCGCCTATGCCGCGGGCAGAGGCCGGCGCAATTTTGCCCTGCTGGTGCCCGACAACAGCACCGGCATTGCGGCAGCGCAGGCGGCGGTCAAAGCCACGGCCGGCAGCGAAGCGAGAGTGGTTAAAATCGCCTTTTATCCGCCGAAATCGACCGACTTTTCGGAAATCATCCGCCAGCTGAGCGACTATGACCGCCGGACCGGCGGCACCAACCTGGAAAAAAACCGGCTGAAGGCACTGGCGGCCAAAGGTGACGCCGAAGCTGCCCGGGCTTTGAAAAAACTGGCAGCCAAAGGCGCCGAGGAAAGCGTCGACTTTGATGCGGTGCTGATTCCCGAATCCGGCGCCAGACTGAAATCGGCAGCGGCAATGTTCGGCTATTATGACGTATTTTCCCCGCAGGTCAAATTCCTCGGCACTTCGGTTTGGGAAAATACGCGCCTTAACAGGGAATCGACGCTTATCGGCAGCTGGTACCCGGCCATGTCGCGCACCCACAACGCCTATTTCAACAAAAAATATCATGCGCTTTTCAACGAATATCCGCAGAGCCTGTACGCTTTCGCCTATGACGCGGTGGCACTGGCCTCGGCTCTGGCCAGAAACAACCCCGCCGACATTGACGCCGCCATCACCACCGGAGACGGTTTTGTCGGCATCAGCGGCATGTTCCGCATTTTGCCCGACGGCAAAAACGAACATAGTCTGGACATTATTGAGGTGACCCGTTCCGGCGACGTGGTCGTCGATCCGGCGGCAAAGAAATTCTCTGCCGCCCTGCCCGAAAACTCGCCGGAAAGCGCCGCCCAAGCTTACGACGCCGTTCCGCCGATGATTTTCGGCAAAGACAAGTCGGAAGCCGAACGCCTGATTTTCGGCCGGATGCTTGCGGGCAATTATGATTACGGCGCGCCGGCCGACGGACAGGACAACGGCGGCGGATACGGTTTTTCGTTTTAATCATGTTAATGAAACATTTTTTGCTTGCAAGTCGGACGGAAATTGACGATAGTAACTGATGTATCACGGAGGGCGTCGGGTCAGGCATTCGCCAACCCGGTCAGGTCCGGAAGGAAGCAGCCGTAACGAAACCGCCTGAGGTCGGCCGCCCTCCGCCTTTTTTAGATAAAGACAAGATTATCGATGGCAGAAGAAGAAAAACAGGAACAGTATGTGGTTCTCGCCCGCAAATACCGCCCGCAGAATTTTGAAGATCTGCTGGGGCAGGATGCGCTGGTGCAAACCCTGACCAACGCCATCAACAACAACCGCCTTCACCACGCTTATATTCTGACCGGCATCCGCGGGGTCGGCAAGACCACCACCGCGCGGCTGATTGCCAAAGCCCTCAACTGCACCGGTCCCGACGGCAGCGGCGGCCCCACCACCCATCCGTGCGGCATCTGCGAAAACTGCAAATCGATCGCCGCCGGCCGCAACATCGACGTTTTGGAACTCGACGCGGCCTCCCGCACCGGGGTTGACGACATTCGCGACATTTTGGACGGCGTGCGTTACAAACCGACCAACTGCCGCTATAAAATATATATCATCGACGAAGTGCACATGCTTTCAAAAAGCGCGTTCAACGCCTTGCTGAAAACGCTTGAAGAACCGCCGGCGCATGTCAAGTTCATCTTCGCCACCACCGAAATCCGCAAAGTGCCGGTTACGGTATTGTCCCGCTGTCAGCGTTTTGACCTTCAGCGGCTGTCGATTGAAGACCTGCTGAAACTGTTTAACAAAATTATTGCGGCGGAAGACCTGAAAGCCGACGACGAGGCGCTGCACATGATTGCAACGGCTGCCGACGGTTCCGCCCGCGACGGACTGTCGCTGCTCGACCAGGCGATTTCGCTCGGCGGCGGCAAAGTGCGCATTGACATCGTTAAGGAAATGCTGGGCATGGCCGACCGCGGTCAGACTTTTGAACTGTTCAATCAGATGGTGGGCGGCGACATGCAGGCGCTGCTCGGCAAATTGCAGGAAATGTACAGAAACGGCGCCAACCCGGCGGCCGTTATCGGCGATCTGATCAACCTGACCCATGCTTTGACCAAGACGCTGCTGCTGCCGGGGTTTGTCAACGACGCTTCGCTGTCGGAAAACGACCGAAACTTCCTGAAGGAAACTTCGGGCAAGCTGAGCATTGCCACACTTTCCAAAATCTGGCAGATGCTGATCAAGGGAATGAACGAGATGCAGACCGCACCGGTACCGATCGACGCGCTGGAGATGATTTTGATCCGTATCGCCTACTCCGCCAACCTGCCTTCTCCCGCCGAACTGCTGGAAAGCGTAAAAAAAAAATCTGAATCAGGTACCCTGAGACCGGCAAACTTCAGCGCCGGCAATCCGTCCGCGGCAGCGCAAACGGCGGTAGCTCCCGTTTCTGCGCCGGCAGCGGTTTCAACTCCGGCCCAAACGGTCGTCAACGCGCCTTTTTCCGACATCAACGGGCTGATCAAACACTTGGAAAATCAAAAACAGCCGCGGCTGGCTTATGCTCTGCGTCATGACGTCGAGGTGGTGGAATTTTCTCCCGGACAGATCAAATTCAAAGCCGCCGACCGGGTCGGCAACGACACGCTGGCCGCACTCAACAAAATTCTCGAAGAAACGACCGGCGGCAAATGGGCGCTGGACATCGTACCGGGCGAAGTCGGCCGCACCGTTGCCGACATTGAAAACGAGCAAAAGGAAAAAGACAAGAAAAACGTTGCAGAAACCCCGCTGGTAAAAGCTATTTTGGAAGAGTTCCGCGGCGCCAGAATCGAAAACCTGACCCGCAAGGTCAAAGCCGGAGAAGATGACGGGGACGAAAGCGCAAACGAAGACATTTTCAACACCAACAGCGAAGATTACTTTAACAGTGAGGATTAAATTGCCATGATGAACATGCAGGGACTTATGAAACAAGCGCAGATGATGCAGAAAAAAATGGAAGAAGCGCAGAAAAAACTGGCGGAAAGCGAAGTAACCGGCAGCAGCGGCGGCGGTATGGTCAAAGTGACCTTAAACGGCAAATTCGAGGCCAAAAAGGTGGAAATTGACAAGAGCCTGGTCAACCCGGAAGAAACCGACATCCTTGAAGACCTGCTGCTGGCCGCTTTCAACGACGCTCAGGGCAAAGTGGACGCCATGATGAGCGACGGGATGAAAGACATCACCGGCGGACTTAATCTCGGCGGGTTGAAGCTGCCGTTTTAAGGAGATTTCGCCTTGTCCGGACAGGAAATTGAAAAACTGGCGAAAATCATCGCCAAATTGCCGGCGCTCGGCACCCGTTCTTCGCGGCGGATCGTTCTTTATCTGCTTAAAAAGCGGGAAACCGCGCTGCTGCCGCTGATCGAAGCTTTGCAGGAAGTGGCGGCCAACATCAAAACCTGCGAGGTCTGCGGCAATTACGACACTCTTTCCCCCTGCTCCGTCTGCTGTTCGGAAAAACGCGACGGACATACCGTCTGCGTGGTACAGGACGTCGCCGATTTGTGGGCAATGGAGCGGGTCGGTTTCTATAAGGGAAAATACCATGTTCTGGGCGGCGTGCTGTCGGCGCTCGACGGTGTTTCGCCCGATGATTTGAACGTGGACAAACTGCTGGACAGACTTCCGAAAGAAGAAATCGGAGAAGTGATTCTGGCGCTGCCGGCAACCGTCGACGGGCAGATAACCTCCCATTATCTGGTCAGCCGTCTGAAAGAACACAACGTCAAAATTACCACCCTGGCACAGGGCATTCCGGTCGGTGCCGAGCTTGATTACATGGACGAAGGGACCATCCAGCTGGCCATTAATTCGCGCAAGGAAATGTAACCGAACAAACGGCGAGCAGCTTATGACGGATTTGCAAAACAAAAGAAACAAGCAGGCGGCAAAACAGTCGGCAATGCCGTTTAAAACAGCGTTCACTGTCTTTTTTGCCGCCGTTTTCTGGCTGCTTCCCGACACGGCAAAAGCAGTTTCTTCCCGCACTTTTGATTCCATGTATGCAGCCGCAGCCCGAGGCGACGTTCCGGCTTTGCGGGAAGCCATGCACCGGGGTTTAAGGATTGACGCGGTCAACCGTTCCGGCGACACCGGCGTCTGCGCGGCGGTCAAACGTCAGGACTACCGGGCATACAACGCTTTCGTGCAGGCCGGCGCACGCACCAACCCGCCCTGCCTTGCCCGCATCAACCGTGCCGAATATGAAGAATTTATCAATTCCGACGAAATTGTCGTTTATGCCCGCAACCAATATACGCCGCCGGCCGGAACGCCGGCGCCGGGCAACTATTATTCCCCTTCCGGCTATGTTTCCGACCGGCAGATGGGCATCATCCAGCGGGAACTGGACTATACGGCACAAACCGGCAACGCGTACAACCTGCTTTATCTGCCGGTTTCTCTTTTGTTTTCCTTTTTTCCCTGAAAATCATATAGATAAACACATATTCCCAAGTAATCAGAGAATTCCGGAACATCAGTAAAACTCAATGTTTGAACGGATCGCCGGCAGCAAGCGGCATTTGACACATCTTGGTTAATCCCGAAAAAAGCAGTTTTTTATGTGGCGCACAATAAAAACAGCGCCTTTATTTTATTCAGACAATCGTCAGGACGTTTCTGTTACAGGCGAACAGTGTTTAATCACAGAAGAAAAGGGATAGAAAGTGAAAAAAGAGCAAAAAGAAAAAGGGAGAAGGAAAGAGACCGGAAAAAAAGGGAAGAGAGACAGGAAAAGGAAAAAAACGAAGAAAGAAAATAATGAAAAAGAAAGAAGAAAGGGAAAGGACAAAAGAAGAAGGTGAAAAGGAAGAAAACGGAAATCAAACAAAGAAAAGGAAAGAGAGGGGGAAAGAAGAAAAAGAGAAAAGAGGTTAAAAAAAAGGAAAAATAGAAAAGAAAAAGAAGGAGAAGAAGAAAGATAGATAAACAGGGAGTAAAGTGGAAAAAGAAAAGTAAGGAATAGGAAAGAAAGGGAAAAGGAAAGTGAAAAGAACAAGAAAAAGAAGTTAAAGAAAGAGAAAAAAGATAAGAAAAAGAAGGAGAAGAGGAAAGAAAAAGAGATAGAGCGGAAGGACGGAAGAAAGAGAGAGGAAAAAGGGAGAAAGGAAGATGGGACGAAAAGGCGGAGAAAGGAAAAAGGCAGGGAGAGGAAACGAAAGAGCCATAAATGCTCCTCAACCGTACGCCGGGCGCGGGGTTGCGGGGTTTTTGTTTCGCAAAAGCTCAACCGATGCGAATATGTCTTTTTAGAACTTTTTATAAACCGTCGGATCAGGAGTTTTTTATCACACCAAAAAACAATGCAATTTACAAACATTATAAAAACGACCGTTATTATCAGCTTACAGGCATCGGCAAATGTTCAATACGCTTCTGTTGATTTCCCTGAAGGAAAAATTTGGTGCAGACCGGGCAAAATCCGGTAGGAAAAATAGGAAAGAAAAATGCGGAAAAAAAATAAAAGGCGGGAATCCGCGATTTGAAAAAATTAAATAAAAAAACGGTATTCAAAAAAATACATTCGTATCGGCTGAAGCAAAAGATTAAATAAAAAGGTATTCCAAAAGCTACTTTTATGTCAATTAAACCTTCACCAAAGCCGACGCCTTGATGACGGATGAATAACAAAGCACCATGAACACCGTCGTTATGACGGCTGTAAAGTCAAATTTTCGGGCGAGCTGCGAATAAATAAGGAAAATCCGTTCGCGAATACCCGTTTATTCGATGGTTTCGATCAGCCGGTCAAGGCTTTTCTGTTCCGACTTGTCATAGCCGACGGCTTTGTCTTCTTTTTCTTCCGCTTTCTTCTTTTTCTTTATCTCTGGCCGGGTCAGCTTTTCAAACAGATCGTCCAGATCGCTGTTCAGTTCGACGCCGGGAGCGACTTCCTTCTCGACGCCGGCCTGCATGTGCACCTTGTCGCGGGCAGACTGCGGAATCAGCTTTTCGATCGGTTCGGCAAAAGACCCCGCCAGCTGAAAATACTTCGACTGTTTAAACATATCCGGCTGGCTTTCCGGCGGGATAATCCAGCCGATCAGTATGTTGAGCAGGATAACCAGCAAAAAGGCTCTCAGCACGCCGAAAAACAGCCCCAGAACGCGATCCATGCCGCTCAGTTTACTGTCGCGCACCTTACCGATAATTATCGAGGTCAGATAGATCCAAATGACAAAAAACACGATCAAAACGGCGAAGGCCGATGCCACGATCGCCATCATTTCGCTCTCAATATGCTCTTCCATCAGCGGCTGCACGTACGGCAAAAGGTAAATAACGGCAACCACGCCCAAAAACCAGCCGATAATGGAAAGGACTTCTTTGATCAGACCGCGGTTCAACGCTATCAGGGCGGAAATCAAGACAATGATTAAAATAACGACGTCCAGACTGTTCATATTTTTGTCCTAATTAAACCAGTTGATCAGCTTCTGCACGTTGCCGATCTCGTGGATGTTGATGTCAAGGTTGCTTTTCTTTTTGTCTTTGCTGTACTGTGAAGGCACGATTGCGCTTCTGAAGCCGAGTTTGTGCGCTTCCTTCAAACGCAGGTTCGGCTGACTGACGGCGCGAATCTCGCCCGACAGGCCGATTTCGCCGAAAATGACCATGTCGGCCGGCAGCGGATGGTTGGTCAGCGACGAAACGATCGCCATTGCCACCGCCAGATCGGCCGCCGGTTCGGAAATTTTCAGCCCGCCGGCAATATTGAGATAAACGTCCTGAGAACTGAGGTTTAAACCGCCCCGGGCTTCCAAAACCGCCAGCACCATCGACAACCGGCCGGAATCCCAGCCGACCACCGCTCGTTTGGGGCTGGCATAGCCGATCTGGCTGACCAGCCCATGCATTTCCACCA
>OKXI01000477.1_pt1 | contig 15168 bp, 8 predicted proteins | sample 1607161 | NCBI WGS metagenome assembly OKXI01 (sample SAMN04414078, study PRJEB24778) | human gut metagenome | material: faecal | host: Homo sapiens
TCATTATGGAAGACTACCGCCTAAGCAACGACTACTTCAACATTCCCAGCGCTTCCAGTTATGCCTACAACCTGCCCACACGCTCGCAAGAGGCCATTACGACCATCTATTCGGCAAGGGAAGATTTCCTGAACGCCGCCAAGGAGGAAATAGAGCGTCGGTACGGTGATGTAGACACGTATCTGCAAAGAGCTATCGGACTCACCAAAGAAGAAATAAAGAAGCTGCAAAGCATTCTGCTGGTAAAAAACGATTAGTAATAAAAAAATAGCACTGTTATTCAATTTTATCGCTGATAACTAATCACTAATCACTAAATTTGTTCTATCTTTGTGCCCGAATATAAAGATATACAAAGATTTAATGAAGAATTTTGAAGAGCTCGGTCTGTCGCCGGAGATACGCCGCGCCATTGAAGAAATGGGATATGAGTGTCCCATGCCGGTACAAGAGGAAGTGATTCCTTACCTTTTAGGAGAAAATAATGATGTTGTAGCACTTGCACAAACAGGAACGGGGAAAACCGCCGCATTCGGCTTACCACTTATCCAGAAAATTAATGTAAAGAACCGGATTCCACAATCCCTTATACTTTGCCCTACACGCGAACTTTGCTTGCAGATTGCAGGTGATCTGAATGATTATTCCAAATACATCACCGGATTGAGGGTATTGCCTGTATATGGTGGTTCATCCATAGACAGCCAGATACGCGCCCTGAAACAGGGTGTACATATCATTGTCGCCACCCCGGGACGCTTGCTCGACCTGATGGAGCGCAAAACGGTATCCCTCACCACCATCCAAAACGTAGTGATGGACGAGGCTGACGAAATGCTGAACATGGGATTCACGGACAGCATCAACGCCATTCTTGCCGATGTACCGCAAGAACGTAACACCCTGTTATTCTCCGCCACTATGAGCCCGGAAATTGCACGCATTTCAAAGAAGTATCTGCGTGACGCCAAAGAAATCACCATCGGACGGAAAAATGAAAGCACAAGCAATGTGAAGCATGTGGTTTTCACCGTTCATGCCAAAGATAAATACGCTGCCCTGAAACGCATCGTAGACTATTACCCGCAAATATATGGTATCATTTTCTGTCGTACACGAAAAGAAACGCAGGAGATTGCCGACAAGCTGATGCAGGACGGCTATAACGCTGACTCACTGCACGGAGAATTAAGCCAGGCACAACGTGATACCGTCATGCAGAAATTCCGTATCCGCAACCTGCAAATCCTGGTTGCCACGGACGTTGCCGCCCGCGGACTGGATGTGGACGATCTGACCCACGTCATCAATTATGGCTTGCCGGATGATACCGAAAGCTACACTCACCGTAGCGGACGTACAGGACGTGCCGGAAAGACAGGTACTTCCATCGCCATCATCAACCTGCGCGAGAAAGGTAAAATGCGTGAAATCGAACGGATTATCAGCAAGAAGTTTATTGTTGGTGAAATGCCTACCGGTAAACAGATTTGCGAGAAACAGCTGCTGAAAGTAATCGATGACCTGGAAAAGGTGAAGGTGAATGAGGAAGATATGGCTGATTTCATGCCTGAAATATACCGTAAACTGGACTGGTTGAGCAAAGAAGACCTGATCAAGCGTATGGTTTCTCATGAATTCAACCGCTTCTCAGAATATTACCGCAATCGCGAAGAAATAGAAATGCCTACCGACAGCCGTGGCGAACGCAACAGCAGAGGCGGCAGCGAACGCACCGGTGATCGCAACAGCCGCAAAGCAGATCCGGGATTCACCCGACTGTTCATCAATCTGGGTAAGATGGATAACTTCTTCCCAAATGAGCTGATAGGCCTACTGAACGGTAATACCCGCGGACGCGTGGAGCTGGGGCGCATTGACCTGATGAAGAACTTCTCATTCTTCGAAGTAGATGAGAAAGAGGCAGGTAATGTAGTGAAAGCCCTGAACCGTGCGAACTGGAACGGCCGAAAGGTATCTGTAGAAATTGCCGGCGAAGAAGGCAAGGAAGCTCCCAAAGGCAGACGTAAGAGTGAGGGCAACAACTACGGCAAGAAGGAATTTGAAGGCAAGAAACGCAGCTTCAAAGACGAAAAGCGTAGTGATGCATCTGGAAAACGTAGCGATGCCCCCAGAAAAAGTAGAAGTAAATCTGAAAGTGTTCCGGCTGACAAAAAGAAAAGCAAACCAAGCCGCGAAGAGCGTGGCTATACCGACGCCCGCGGCAAGAAAGACGATTGGAGACAGTTCTTTCAAGGCGACAACAAGGAGTTCCGTGATAAAGAACCCGATTTCAGCGAAGAAGGCTGGGCAAGACGGGCACCTAAGAAGAAATGATTAATAGTGATTAGTGGTTAGTGATGAGTGATTAGTGCAACTGCTAATTACTCATCACTAACCACTAATCACTTATTAACGTGAACAAAGTAAACGGATTCTTATATGGCCTTCTCTCTTCGGCGAGCTTCGGACTTATTCCGCTGTTCACCATTCCTGCCATGCATCAGGGCATGCAGTTCTGGTCCATACTGCTCTACCGTTTCCTCTTTGCCATGCTGGCACTGGCCTGTATACTGTTGCTCGACAAGCAGTCTTTCCGCATCCGCCGGAAAGAGATACTTCCACTTCTCCTGCTGGCATTCCTGTATGACTGTTCCGCTGTTTTCCTGTTCTGGGGATATAAGTTCATGTCAAGCGGAGTAGCTACTACCATTCATTTCATGTATCCGGTGCTGACTACGCTTATTATGATGATTTTCTTCCGCGAAAAGAAATCCCCTTGGCGTATAGCAGCAATCGCTTTAGCGGTAAGCGGAGTTTTCTTCCTTTCGCATGGAGATACGACAGGGACTGTTACTTTACTGGGTATTTTTATCGTTCTGCTCTCTGCTTTGGGCTACGCGCTCTATCTGGTCACCGTCAGTCAACTGAAATCCCTTGAAATGAAGGGGCTGAAAATGACATTCTATGTTTTCCTTTTTGGCGGAATCCTTCTTTTCACCGGAATGACAGTGACAGGAGTCGGAGTACAGGCCATCCCGGACCGGATAACCCTGGGAAACCTGGTGATGCTGGCATTGGTACCGACCGTAATATCTAATCTGGCACTGGTACGCGCCATTAAAAACATAGGCTCCACACTCACCTCTGTATTGGGAGCCATGGAGCCTGTGACTGCCGTCTGTGTAGGTATTCTCATCTTTGGAGAACCTTTCACTCAAAGCATCGCCTTAGGCATCGGATTGATTATTTCGGCGGTTACGGTGATCATACTGAAAAAATAGAATGTCCTGCTTTCAGCCTGCTCTTTTTAGTATCTATATATGGGTGGCGTTGGATATATAGATACTGCATGTCCGATATATAGATGCTGTACATCCGATATATAGATGCAACACGTCCGATATATAGATGCAACACGTCCGATATATAGCTATAACACAAGATTTCATCTACCTTCACAGGCAGATGAAATCCTTGAACATCCAATTCAACGTTCTTATCTATTTTTGAATTTAATATATTAATACCCCGGATTCTGGTAATAGCCACCACCCTCTTCCAGATTCTCCAGGAATGACTGCGGGAATGGTCTTACCTCATGTTTACCATCTACAAAGTATTGACCGACATCAGGATTTGTAGACTTCAGATAGGTACTTGTCAACTTCCCTGTACGCTTCAAATCATAGAACCGTACATACTCCCCACACAATTCTCTGGCACGTTCATCCAATACTGTTTCTACTGTTGCCGCACCGGACAGAGCCTTGGCACCGGCACGCTCACGAACCTGATTTATGTATTGCATCGCATTTGCTCCGCCATTTACGTAGATATCGGCCTCAGCAGCTATTAAGAAAACCTCAGGAGTACGCATCATAAAGGTAGCATTCAGATTTCCAAGACGCTTCTTGCTCAAGTTATTAACGTAATAATTGCTGCTGTTATGCTTCATCAACGACGGATAGAAACTGAGCCAAGGGCTGACTACATCCGTATTATCATAATCTCTGTGATAATCCATAATCACCGTGTTGTCCTCAGCATACAAATCCTTGTAGTCAACATACAGGATTTTTGAGTCCTTCTTTACCGCTACCTTTTCCGCATATCCGTCATCTCCCGGACGGATAAATTCGAGCGCCGCTTCACCAAACAGAATTTTGGTATACTGACGTACCAACTCACCGGTTATCGGATCAGGTACCATTGCTGATATTTCAGGAGAATCCAGATTCTTATCAAACTGCTTCACTTGTGATTCGCTCCATGCCTGACCTTTGTCTTTATTCCCTGTCCAGGAAGTTTGAAAATACTCATGATATCTGGGGTCCAAAGTGCCATCTTCCTGTACATACAAGTCCAACAGATATTTTGAAGGCATAAAACTTCCGCCTGCACGTCTGCCCCATATCTGATAATCGGACAAACCATCATATTCATTACCGGAATGTAAATCCGTCTTAAACTGAATGGCTGAGAAAGCTGTAAGCGGACAATAGAACTGCTCATCATTCTGGTTCATGATCCAAGCCTGGTTGCTTACACCTCCCACCACATAACGGTGTTTCCATAGGGCTTCCTTATTCTCAAAATTGTTGCTTTCAGCGAAAACTTCCTCTATATTATCATACATAGATACTCCCAGAGTCGCTCCTCCCGCTTTGCAGTCTTCCATCATTTCTTTGGCTACCTCTAAAGCCCGTTGTGCATACTTTTTAGAAGAATCATATTCTATGGATTGCAGACAGGCTCTGGCCAGCATACCCATTGCCGATTTTTTAGAAGGACGGGTAGTCCTTTCTTCCACCGGTAACCATTGTGCCGCAAACTCTAAGTCCGGAATAATACACTTCTCATAGATATCCAGCGGAGTATCTTTACCGGGATGTAAATCTACATTTTCTACTGGAGCCATTTGCAATTTCAAACCACCCAGTTGTTCCACCAGATTATAGTAATATACCGCTCTCATAAAATGAGCTTCCGCAACCTTTTTGTTTCTTTCCTCATCGGTAGTGAAAGGAACTTTATCAGCCTTCACAATTGCCTGATTGCAATAACAGATACCATCATAACAACAGTTCAACGTGTTAGCCATCATGTTATTAGCAAAGTCAGAACCCATACCATATTTCAGGTAGAGGTTATCACCATTTTTCTGTGAAGTCCAAATGTCTGTTCCCCCTTCAGTCATGAGCATGAACTGTCCATATCCATACAGTGCTCTTTCCATACCGAAATAAACATTATTAAGTATGGTTTGATAGCCCTCTACCGAAACGGACAACGCATCCATAGTGTATCCCGAAGGATTATATTCATCAAGTGTACAAGAAGCATTGCTTATCGTCACTGCCATTACTGTTACAGTCAGCCAGTTTTTTATTTTCGTAGTCATATCTATTCTTATTGAATTATTAGTTAAAAAGATACATTAAGTCCCAAGAGATAAGTTTTGTAAAGCGGGAAGGTATCAGAACCGTTGTTTTCAGGGTCTGTATGCTTCAATTCGCTCTTAAACGGCAGGACAAATACATTATATGCAGTTCCATAAATTCTACACTTTTCAATTCCCAGGCGCTTACACAGCTTGTTCGGGAAAGTATACCCTAAGGTTATGTTCTTTATCTTGGCATAAGAACCATCAATATACCTTAAAGACTCTATTCCCGTAGTACTGGCAATACCCGGCCGGGGGAAATAAGCGGTTTGATTCTCAGGAGTCCAGTAGTCAGTACCTTTGGGTTGGTTATTGTTTTTAGTAGAGTACCATCCGATAGTTTTACTATCTATCATTTGTCCATATCTTAGCATAACAAAAGCACTCAGATCAAAATTTCTATACTTAAATGTATTGTTTACGCCTAAGATGCCATCAGGCACATTAGAACCTAATATCTGAAGGTCACGTGTATTACTGTAAGTATGTACTCCACCGTCTCCCACAAGGTTTCCATTCTCATCTGTAGTGAATTGTTCCACTGTCTCTATTTTCACATAACCCGGTTGACACCCGTATTTTGCGGCTTCTTCCTCTTCGGCAGTTCCCCATATTCCGGCATATTTATAGTCATAGAATGTCTTGATAGGATGTCCTTCAAACAATTTCTTGGCAATAAGGTCACCGTCAGGCAGACTTACAATCTTTTCATCGTTGTGAGTATAGGATATGGATGAAGACCACTCGAAGTTCTTGTTCCGTATATTCACAGTGGACAACTGTATTTCATACCCCTTATTGCTGGTTTCACCAATGTTTTGCCAAGTAGTCATGGGAGATCCCCAGGCCGTAATAGCAGAAGTTATAGGTAATGTACGGCTGAATAAAAGGTCTTTTGTCTTTGAATCATAAAAGTCTACACTCAGATTGATGCGATTATTAAACAGCCCCAAGTCCACACCATAATTCCATTGGTATGTCTTTTCCCAACCAATAGACGGGTTTCCATAAGGAGAGACAAGTTGGCTCATAGAACTCAACACACCGTCGATGGAAACAGCCGAATAAGTCGCTGCTCCGGTCTGTGAAGAATAGGCTCCCATACCTCCGGAGTTACCGGTAACACCATAACTCAATCTGAGTTTTAAGTTACTCAGCCATTTTTCCGTACTCTGCATAAAAGGCTCTTGTGAGATACGCCATGCCAGTGCACCAGCAGGGAATGACTCCCACTTATGTCCATCAGCCAGATGGGATGCACCATCCCAGCGTGTGGTGAATGAAGCAATGTATTTATCCTTGTATACGTAATTGAAGCGCAAAGCATAAGACATCTTCTGATTCTGGGAGTAATAGGATTGTACACCATGTTTCGTAATCCCCGAAGCCATATTATGAAACAAATACGAATCAAGTGGTTGTCCGGAAGCTCGCATATTGTTGTAATCACTCTGTCCATGGCTCCATGAAGTCACACCGGTCAACGTCACTTTATGATCTTTGAGGAAGTCAAAGTTATAGGTCAGGATATTATCCCATAAGTAGCTATACCCATAATTGTTATTGATGTATGCATAAGGTGACGAATACCCGTTTTCAACTCCTTGCAAAGAATGTTCTCCAATATACTGTCCGTTACGTGAACTACTCAGCGTGGTACTGATCTGCGAACGGAATGAAAGTCCTTTTAATGGAATAATTTCCAGATACCCATTGACATTGGCATAAATCGTGCGGGTTTCATTGGCATACTGATTCTCTATTTCATCTCCGAATGGCGAGGTTTCTCCTTCGATAAATTCAACATTGATGTTGCCGTTATCATCATAGGGCTTACCCAGAGGAAATGCAGTCAACGATTTAGTGAAGATATTCTTGCCTCGCGAATTCTTGATTGTATAAGTAAGCGCTGAACTGGTACCTATCTTCAGCCATTTGCGAATGTCATAGTCCACATTAAACCTCATTCCGTAACGCGTCTGATTTTCATTAGAAAGCAAACCTTCCGTATTGTTATAGCTAAAAGAAGAATAGACCTTGATCTTATCACTTCCGCCCCGTATGGATAAGTTCACATCTTTCTGAGAAGCATTTCCTTGTGTAGCCTCATCAATCCAGTCTATCCATTGGTTATTCTCATAAGCCTGTTGTATGGCTTCAGAGTTATACATCTGAAAGAAATTTTCCGGATAATCACCATTCTTAGTACGGTAATATTCCCTCTGATACTGATACCACTCATCACCTATCATACCATGCACAAAGTTAGCTCCGCCCGAGATACTGTACTTTGTATCCAGATTCACAGTCACCTTTCCGGCGGCACCGCGTTTTGTAGTGATAATAATAACACCGTTGGCACCTGCCGAACCATAAATGGCAGTTGACGATGCATCTTTCAATACATCAATTTGTTCAATGTCACTCGGGTTCAGCTGATTGTAACTGGCTCCCTGCACACCGTCAATGATAAACAGAGGTTCATTGCTACCGTTTATAGAACGGGAACCACGCAGCAAAATGTCCACATCCTCGCCTACTGCACCGGACCCCATCATAATATCGGCACCTGCAATCTTACCTTGAAGGGCCTCCATCACATTGCTTGTCGGAGTACCTTTGATATCCTCCTTATTTATAGATACGACAGAACCGCTAAGGTCAGCTTTCTTCACTGTACCGTAACCGACCACAACCACCTCATCCAGTGTTTTCGTATCTTCTTGCAGAATAATGTTCAAAGAAGTTTTGCCTTTCAGATTTATCACCTGCGTCATATATCCTATGTATGAAACTTCAATAGGATACTTTCCTGAGACTTTCAAAGTAAATTTACCGTCTACATCGGTAATCGTTCCATTGCTTGTCCCTTTCTCAACTACGGAAGCACCAATAGCGGGTTCTCCCAGATTGTCCTTTACAGTTCCCGTAATGTTCTGTGCAACAGCATTGACACTCAGGAAAACGAATAGCATACTAAGCAATATTCGCATGTTTTTCAGATTAATAGATGTTTTCATCAATTCCAAATAAATTAATTAATAAAGGTTATTTGTCGCAAAACTACCTAACGAATGTTTTTTAACTTTGTATGAGCGTACAAGAATTGTGTTTGTCCGTCTATTACATAACGGCATATCAGTTTTTCCGATTAAAAAATCAATAAATACAAAATGAAATTATACCTGTCAATACTCATACTCACTTTTTGGTTCTGTCCGCCGGTTTTCGGGCAGCCACAACATGTTATTACCCGCTACAGCATTGAAGACGGACTACCGCAACAAACCATAACCGGCATCACGAAAGATAGAAACGGATATATGTGGTTCACCACCTGGAATGGAATCTGTCGTTTCGACGGACATTCATTTGTAACTTACAGAGTACTGCCCGGAGATTCGAATGATTTAGCTACCAACCGGATTGATGATATAAAGATAGACGCTCATAATCAGCTGTGGCTATTAGATGATGAGAACTCGCTTTACCGTTTTTCTCCGGAGAACAGCAAGTTCGATCATTTTGCTTCGCAAACGGCTCCTGTCCAAAATATATTTACCCTTTCCGATGGAGATACCTGGGTATTCCAGACTGACGGACGCCTGTTAAGAATCAGACCCAATGAAGAAACGATGGATTGTCTGCAAATTCTTAATAGTTCATCCCAAGTCCGTAGTATCATAAGTCTTGTTCAAAATCAGGATATCATTTGGATTATCGCTGACAGGGGGATTTACAAATTCTCGAAAGAAGACGGCAAACTCACACCTATTTTATCTTCCCCCAACCGCTTTTATAGTTTCAGAAAGTGGGAAGGTATGTTTATTCTGGGATCAGACAACGGGCAACTCTACATCTACGACCCTAAAAAAGATACGCATTCCATACTGAAGTTCAATACCACCAGCCCCCTAATAAGAATCAAAGCTTATGATTCCAAGCATTTCCTTGTCATAGCAGAAAATGACGGCTTCTTTCTGACGGAAGGGTATCAGGGAGAGGGTACCCACTATACCACCTCGAATCAACTGTTAAGCAACCAGATTAATGCATTATACGAAGATAATAATCAGAAACATATATGGGTGGCCTACAAAAACACAGCAATGATTACCCGCATCAAACCATTCAGCACGTACTATAAGCATTATCAGCTAAAAACACAAGAATATAACAACTCGCAACGTTCCCTGTCACAAGACCGCAACGGAAGACTATGGGTATTCTCCAAGAATGAAGCCCTGAACTATTATGATGAAAAGGCGGATGAGTTCCTTTTATTCTCGATCAGCAGAAACAGCCAGGAATCAAGGCAACCCAGAATAAAGAAGATCTACTTCGACAACCAAAACAACCTGTGGATTGCCAGACAGCCGAAAGGACTTATAAAGGTATCTTTCAAGAATGATCTTTTCACTCTCTCGGTGCCTGACGTCAAAGGATATCCGTCCACGAACGAATTGAGAAGTATAATGGAAGATGCTGACCACAACATTTGGGTCGGAGGCAAGAATGGGGATATTCAAGTATATGACAAGGATAAAAACTTCCTTGGCTTCTTAAATTCCACCGGAAAGTTGTCTCATCAGGCAGAGTATCTTGGTGCCATATATGCTTTGCTGCAAGATAAAGAAGGAAATATATGGATGGGAACACGCAATGAAGGAATTATAAAATTAGTACCTCAAGGCAAACTGAACTTTCAACTCAAATACTATAAAGCAAATCCGGCTGACATATTCAGTCTGAACTGTAACTTCATCTTTTCCCTGAAAGAGGATAAGCAGGGCAGAATCTGGGTAGGTACATTGGGTGGCGGACTTAACCAGATAACTAAAGATGCAAACGGAAATGAGCGCTTTATCCATTCGGGCAATAAACTATCAGACTATCCGTCCCGTTTTTCAAGAATCAAGAATATCTGCATAGATCATCTGGATAACATCTGGCTGGCAACCACATCAGGTATATTGCTTTGCAGATGGAGCAAAGACAAGTTGACCTATACCCCCATCGTGCGCAACGGTAATGCAAAGAATAGCCTCAGCTGCGACAATGTTTATGATATTTTCGAAAGTAGCAAACATGAAATCTATGTAGCAACCTTCGGTGGAGGCCTCGACAAGCTTACGGGCTTTGACGAGCAAGGCAACGGGATATTCAAAAACTATTCATCTCCACAGATGATCTCCAACGTTCCTCTGACGCTGGCGGAAGATAATGAAGGTAATCTGTGGATTCCATCGGAAAACGGACTGTACCGTCTGTTTCTGGAGAATGATTCAACTGAAATATATGATAACAGATTTCTACCCGAAGGGCTCCTACTGACGGACAGCAGGGCTTGTCGCCTCTCAAACAATGAAATGCTGTTTGGAACAGACAGAGGATTATTATCAATAATCCCCCAGCAAATGAAGAGGAACAGCTATACCTCCAACCTCATCATTACAGATATCCACATAAACGGAGAAAAAAAGGAACCCTCCTACCGGTCTTCCGGCATAACCCTCAGCCACAAGGAGAACTCATTCAGCATCAATTATGAGACACTGGACATGAAATTCCCCAATAAGATAGAGTACGCCTACCGTCTGAAAGGATTTGACAACTGGAACTATGTAAAAAACAACCGTATGGCAGTCTATACAAACATTCCTAAAGGGAACTATTGTTTCCAGGTTAAATCAACCAACAGTGACGGAGTATGGAGTAATAAGATAAAGGAGATTTCCATCACCATATTGCCTTCATTCTGGGAATCCATTTACGGTACCATATTGTATTTCATTATATTTATCCTCATTGTTGCCATTTCAACCTATATTCTGTTTGTTATCTATAAACTCAGGAACCGGGTTGCAATAGAGAAGCATATCTTAGATATAAAAACCAAGTTCTTCACAGATATGATTCATGAACTACGTACCCCTTTCACACTGATCGTAGCCCCCATAGACCACATGCTCTCACAAAAGGACTTGAGTCCTGTCATTCAGCAAGACCTGGCTCTGGTAAAACGAAACACCAAACATACACTGAAAATCATCAATCAGGTACTCGATTTGCAGAAGATACAGAATGAATCCAAACTTACAGTACAAAGAATAGAAATAGCCCCATTCATCGAACATATTATAAATAATTTCCAGTCAATTGCCATCCAACGGGAAAGTGAAATCACCTTTGAATCTAAAGAATCGCCTCTATTTTTATGGGCAGATCCGGATAAATTGGAAAGCATTCTCTTCAACCTGATCACGAATGCTTTTAAATATTCACCCAAAGGAACAGTCATACATCTGTCTGTTCAAGAAACTGATACCAATATCATTCTGCAAATATCCGACCAGGGATATGGCATCAGTCAGGAAAAACAAAAAAGTATCTTTAACCGGTTCGAGAATTACGTGAGTTCCGACATCTTCAAGAAACAAAGTACAGGCATAGGGTTGTCTTTAGTCAAGGAACTGGTAGAGTTACACAAAGGCAAAATCACTTTACAGAGCAAAATAAACGAGGGTTCCACTTTCACCATCTACTTCCGTAAAGGAAAAGAGCATTTTGCACCTGAAACGGAGTTCATTCTATCAGATTATGATGAACGGCCTCAGCTGTCCCAGAATGATACTCTCTTTCTGAGAGACGATTACGAAGCAGAAGAAGAGGCTTGTAAGGACTGCGGCAAGAGTTCCATTTTAGTGGTGGATGATAATCAGGAGCTTCTTTTCTTCTTACATACGATTCTTTCCGAAGAGTTTCGTGTGATCACGGCTTCCAATGGAAAAGAGGGATTGGAAAAGGCAATCAAGTACCTGCCGAATATGATTGTCAGCGATGTTGTAATGCCGGAAATGACAGGGATCGAAATGGTCAAGAAGCTACAAGCCAATACTTATACCTGCCACATACCGATTGTTTTACTGAGTAGTAAGGCAGATGTGGAAAATCAAAATGAAGGTTTGGAATTGGGCGTGGATGATTACATAACCAAGCCCTTCAGTGCGAGTTATCTGATAGCCAAGATATGGAATATCATCAGACAAAGAAAGCGGATTCAGGCACTGTATTATTCAGAACTCATACAAAATAAAGAAGAAAGCAATATCGATTCCGAAGAGCAAGAAGAGCTTCGCTCACTTCCGCAAGCCGATAAAGACTTGCTGAACGGGATTGTCTGTTTCATCAACAAACATCTGGATCATCCGGACTTGAGCGTAGACACGCTTGTTGAAGAAGCAGGAATCAGCCGCTCCGCCCTATTCAAAAAGATAAAGACGCTCATAGGCATCTCACCGATGGGGCTCATCAAAAACATACGTTTGAAGAAAGCGGCAGAGCTGATAGAAGAGGGATCGGATAACTTTACCCAAGTGGCTTATAAGGTCGGCTTCAAAGATTCACAGCATTTCAGCAAATGCTTCAAGCAGATTTATGGGGTGACACCTACGGAATACAGGAAAAAACATTTGGGTTAGCCTACATAATTCATACGCAGGAGTTAAAGGAGTTATCACTTCGTTTAGAAGTTAAAAGAATTAATTCATAACTGTACAGTAATGAATAAAATGCTGAACAATACTATCTCAATTCTCCTCCTCCCGGGAGGAGGGGAATTGAGATACTCTATTTACTCAATATTGAGATACTCATTTAATTCATAACCCGTCAAAAATACACAAAACATAACCAATAGAAATTTAACTCATATTCTGAATATTAGCTATATACACCGGACGCATAGCATCTATATATCGAACATGTCGCATCTATATATCGGACATGCAGTATCTATATATCCAATACCACCGATATATAGATGCTAAAAGAACAGGATGAAAGAAATGCGTTCAGCCTTTCCGATACAGATAATTGGACGCAGGCTCCGGAAGTTTCTGGTAATCCGCCATTCATCCTGTCAATCACGAGGTTCATGCAGTGTAAGGAAACCGGAAAATCAGTCATTTCTCCTTTTACAGGAAGTTAGGAGTTTGTTGGCAAGAACTTAACTTCCTGTCGACAAACTCCTAACTTCTTGTCGACAAGAAATTGGGAATTTGTAACATATTGATAATCAGAGATGATTTTCCTCTTGTACAAAAGGGCATTCGTACACATATATTACTTGTTTTTTTACGTGCCTCTTACATATCCTGTGTCTTAATACAGATTTACTTTACACCATTTTAACACTAAAAAGCTGTAAAGATGAAAAAAGACTCACTCTCCAAACGTACGTTTAGCTTAGATTTTAAGCATCAGGTATTAATAGACTACTACCGTAGCGGTTCGACAAAATATTTCATAGAAAAGAAATATGGTCTGCACTGCGGCACGATGCACAGATGGGAAAAAGCCTTTGTCTTGTCTGAAAAAGATTTATCTTTGTCGGATGAGTTACTAATCCGACTATCGAAGATGCGTCAGAAGAAATCCCCCAAGCCTGAAAAGGCATGCCCCCCATCGCGCGAGCAAGAAATGCAGGCTGAAATCCTTCGCCTACGCCAGGCTCTGGAATATTCCGAACTTCGTAATGAAGCTCTGAATGAAGTTCTCAAAATCGGTCGTGAAGAATATGGCGTCGATTTATTAAAAAAAGCTGGCGCCAAGCAGTAAACAGCCTTCGTCACAGGCATCCCAAGACCTCCATAGGATGCCTGTGCTCACTGTTTGGCAAAAGCCGGGAAGGATATTATTCGGTAAGTTCCAGGGTTCTTTCGGAGAGAATTCTCACGGAAGTAAAAGTCATCGGGCTTGTGCAGGAAATCCGCACATTGGCACCCGGTATTGGCGCTTACAAGCTGTTTCTCATTTTGCGGGATATATATGAAGGCAAGCTGATGGGGCGTGACCGTTTCTACCGCCTGCTGCGTCGCAAGGGGCTCATGCTTCCCGCCTTAAAACGCCGTCATACCACCAACTCCAACCATAACTACCGGATGTACAAGAACCGTATAAAAGGATATAAGCCTCCCACCTTGAACCTGTTATGGGTGGCGGACATCACCTATATTGAAACGGACGACGGCATCTGCTATCTCCACTTGCTTACTGACGCGTTTACCCATGAGATAGTAGGCTGGACCCTGTCCGAGAGTCTTGTAGCGGAGAACACTCTGCAAGCACTCAACCAGGCCATAACCATGTTTCCCGAGGCTGATTTCACACGACTGACCCATCACTCGGACAGAGGGGCACAATATTGTTGTAATAGATATGTGGACAGGCTCAAGGAAATGAATATCTCCATTAGTATGACAGAAGACGGGAATCCCACTGACAATGCGATTGCCGAGAGGGTAAATGGAATTATAAAACAGGAGTGGCTATACAGGGAGAAACGTCCCGGGAATATTGTCGAAGCAAGAATCAGGATAGCCCGGATTATTGATTTCTACAATAATATACGCCCACACAGGAGTAATAATATGAAAACACCCAAGGAAATGAGGGTTAGCGCAACAGCTTAACGCTCTTTGGAGGCTTCACGCCTCCAGCCGCTAAGGCAAACCACCGTGGTGTTTTTCATAATATTCCTTGTCGGATATATAATTAATGGCTAATTGGGTCATGGAAAAATACACATCTATAGAAGATGTATATATTTATAACCGGCAGGGGAATGTGTGAAGTTTATCAGGAACGTAAAATCCAAGATGTAAACTTAAACACTATATCTTATACACATCTAACGCTGCCTACGAGCGATAGAGTGTAAA
>OKXI01000478.1_pt1 | contig 15036 bp, 15 predicted proteins | sample 1607161 | NCBI WGS metagenome assembly OKXI01 (sample SAMN04414078, study PRJEB24778) | human gut metagenome | material: faecal | host: Homo sapiens
CATATATCTGATGGTTGTCCGTATTGCCATCGTCGTCGCTCAAATAGATATACCGACAGGTTCGCGATCCGGCGCAGCGACATGGCGTTTACGGGAGCTTTCATGGTTGGGTTGGTTTTAAAATCCTGATTTACGAATACAAATTTCGTAAATTAAAATTTTTTACCTGCCATATTTTGATCAGAAAAAAGCAAGATTTAGTCAAAATGCCCCGCAGGGGTCCGGTTGGCGAAAAATTGTCGTCGATTGGTCAAATATTGGTGCCCCGGAACGGCTGATGTATTTATATTTGTATGCCAATCGAAATCGTGCATTATTTCATGCTATTCTTCAAACGCCCGGCTTTCGGCCGAATCTACGCCTTCGAGGTGGACGGCTACGGGAACCGCACCGGCCTGCTCAACAGCATTACGGTCGAGTAGGGACCGGTATGATTCCGATGAAAAAGCGGGGCCGCACACATTGCGGCCCCGCTTTTTTCACAGGTTGTGCGACAGCGGTGCCGGAACCGCTTCGCTCAAATCGTAGCCGCCCCAGCGGCAGGCGATCTCGTCGAGCGTGGCGAACAGCTCGGCGGTGTCGAGCGATGTCACGAGTTTCAGCCGTGTGGACTTGAAGTCGGGCAGCCCCTTGAAATAGTTGGTCATGTGACGCCGCATTTCGAGGATTCCGACATGGTCACCCTTGATTTCGAGCGATTTCTGTAAATGTTCCTTCGCGATGGCCACGCGTTCCGCGACCGACGGCTGCGGCAGCGCTTCGCCCGTCGAGAGGTAGTGCTTCACTTCGCGGAATATCCACGGCCGGCCGTAGGTCGCCCGGCCGATCATCACGCCGTCCACGCCGTAGCGGTCGAACATCTCGCGGGCTTTCGGACCTGAATCGACGTCGCCGTTGCCGATGATCGGAATGCGTATCTGCGGATTGTTCTTCACCTTGCCGATCAGCGTCCAGTCGGCCTCGCCGCGGTACATCTGCGCCCGCGTGCGCCCGTGAATGGTGAGGGCCGCAATGCCGACATCCTGCAACCGCAGGGCTATCTCTTCGATGTTTTTCGACTCCTCGTCCCATCCGAGGCGGGTTTTCACCGTCACGGGCTTCTTCACCGCCGCGACGATCCGGCGCGTCATCTCGACCATCAGCGGCACGTCGCGCATCATCCCCGACCCGGCTCCGCGGCCGGCGATCTTCTTCACCGGGCAGCCGAAATTGATGTCGATCACGTCGGGACCGGCCGCCTCGGCCATGCGCGCCGCCTCGACCATCGGGTCGATCAGGTGGCCGTATATCTGAATGCCCACGGGGCGTTCCGTGTCGTCGATTTCGAGTTTCTTGAGCGATTTCGCCGCGTCGCGGATCAGCCCGTCCGACGAGATGAACTCGGTGTAGACCATGTCGGCGCCGAAGCGTTTGCACATGTAGCGGAACGACGGGTCGGTCACGTCCTCCATCGGAGCGAGCAGCAGGGCGCGTTCGCCCAGTTCTATATTTGCTATTTTCATGGCTGTTGTTTCTGGCTGACGAGGATTTTGTCGATGCGCGCGCCGTCCATGTCCACGATTTCGAACGTGAAGCCGTTCCATTCCAGTTTCTCTCCCGTGATGGGAATGTGGGCCAGTTGGTCGAGGATCAGGCCGCTGACGGTGTTGTAGGCGTTGCAGGGCAGGGCGTTTTCCAGACCGAACCAGTCGAGAAAGTCGTAGAAAGGGCATTGCCCGTCGACCAGACAGCTGCCGTCCTCGCGCCGGACGATGTCCGGCTCCTCGCGCGGGTCGGGCAGTTCGCCGACCAGGGCTTCGAAAATGTCGCGCAGGGTGATGATGCCGCGCGTCACGCCGAATTCGTCGCAGATGATGCCGTAGCCCAGCTGCTCCGTGCGCAGCTGTTCGAGGGCGTTGTAGACCTCGAACCCTTCGTGGAAGAATTTCGCCGGAGCGACCAGCCTGCGCAGGTCGAATTCCTCGTCGCCCAGGTGCAGGAAGAGGTCTTTGAGGCAGACCACGCCCAGCAGTTTGTCGAGACTTCCCTCGCCGACGGGGTAGCGGTTGTGGGGCGCTCGGGCCACCGTCTCGCGGATCTGCGCTGCGGACGCCGCCGCGTCGATCCATGCCAGTTCGCTGCGGTGGGTCATGATCGACTCCACGGTGCGGTCGCCCAGCGAGAAGACGCGGCCCATGATCTGCTGTTCGACCGCCTGCACCTCGCCGTCCTCGGCGCCTTCCTGGATGATCGAACGGATTTCCGCCTCGGTGACCTTGCTCTCGGCCCGTTGCAGGCCCAGCAGGCGGGCGACGCCCGCCGTGCTTCTGAGAGCAGCCACACGAAGGGCGACGCCGCGACCGAAAGCAGCCGCATCGGCTGCGCAACGATTTTTGCGGCCCGCTCGGCGGCGTTCATGCCGATGCGTTTGGGAACCAGTTCGCCGAAGATGATCGTGAGGTAGGTGACCGCGATGACGATAGTGACCTGCGCCGTGACGGGCGCCGTGCGCAGAGGAATGCCCAGTCGGGCCAGCTCTCCGCCGAATTTCGCCGCCAGCGTGTCGCCGGAGTAAATACCCGTGAGAATGCCGATCAGGGTGATGCCGATCTGTACGGTCGAGAGGAACCGGTCGGGGTCTTTGGCCAGTTTCAGGGCCTGGCGGGCGCCTGCGCTGCCTTGCCGGGCCTGCATCTCCAGATTCGAGCGGCGGGCCGATATGAGCGCGATCTCCGACATGGCGAACAGACCGTTGAGCAGGATCAGCAGCAGAATGACGAGAATTTCCATGGAATGTCTTGTCGGTTTGTGTCGCAAAGATAATGGATGTCGGGCTAAAACCAAAGAATATGGTCCCGGGGGAATTGCTTATTCGCTGAAAAACGCTAAATTTGCAGGCAAAATCTATTGGATATGAATATCGAAACCTTTATTTCGGATGCGGTCCGCCGGTCGGTGGAGGCGCTTTACGGTGAGCTTGGCGACGAGCAGTTGCAGATTCAGAAGACCCGCAGGGAGTTCGAGGGCGACTATACCCTCGTAACCTTTCCGCTGCTCCGGCGAAGCCGCAAGTCGCCCGAAGCCACCGCGACCGAAATCGGCGAATACATGGCGGCCAACGTCCCCGAGATCGCGTCGTTCAACGTGATCAAAGGTTTCCTCAACCTTTCGCTCGACAGTGCGTTCTGGGCGGCCCGCTTCGCCGAGGTCGCCGCAGAAGAGGAACTTCGAGGCGCGCTTGTAGACGCCATCGAGATCCGTCGGCGTGATCGTCTCGAAGAATTGCCGCACGACGACCGGATACTCCGTGATCGTTCCCAGGATGTAGTTCGTCTCTTTAAGGCGGGCATAGATATACGAACCGAAGCCGCACGCCCCGGCGGCCTTGTCGATATGGTCGTTCAGCGAGTTTATCTTCACTCCCACGATACGGCGGGCCGGCGGCGTCTGCCCGACGACCCTGTACTCGTATTCCTTGTTGTCGGTCATCTTCTTTTGATTTTAGAGGTTTGTATCCTGCTGAGATTGCGCTGCTCGATCACGTCGTTCGTCGTCGACTCGAAGGCTTCGTAGACGACGCTCCACTCCATGCCGTAGACCGACGCGGGCGATACGGCGCCGTTCATGATCTGCACGTACTTGCGCACCACGGCGGCGATGCCTCGGTCGGGGCGGTCGATCTGCGCCTGCCGCTCCTCGTCGGTCGGTTCGATTTTCAGATCGGCGAATCTCTTCGAGATGGCCGCGAGCGTGTCCATGCAGTGCAGAAAGTAGCGGTACGCACGGATGAACCGCAAATCCGCGACCTTCTCTTTCGGGATGCCGAGCATTTGCGACAACACGTTGACGAAGTAATCGGTGGAGCGGTTCGTCGCGTTCAGCACCGCCAGATCGCGCATCGTCATGTGTTTCGGATCGCGGGCCGCAATACGCCTGTCCGGCAGCCACCGCCGATGCAGTACGCAGCATTCCGGTTCCGCCCGTCTCCTGATCTCTTCTGCAAACCTACGGCTTTCGAGGTTGAACAATGCCGCCCTGCCGATGATGATGTCCCGAACGGTGTCGGTCGATTTGACGATCATAATCCGAATAAGTTTGCGGGTTCGAAAATTGCCGAACAATAGTCCGGCACGGCCCCCAGTTCGACGAGCTTCGGCCGCAGAGCGCAGCATTGGCGCACCATATCGTTCCAAACCTCTACGGCGCGGATGCGCGGACTCGCTTCGTCCGAATATTCCCCACGCTGCACCTTCTCGCCGGCCGGTGTGCCGACCGTAGTATGCGTGCGCAGCCAGTAGAAATAGACATAGTTCGCAATGGGCGAGGTCTTGACCGCTTCGTTTCTGAGCAGCGCAACGATCTGCGGATTCTCCTCCGCCGTCTCTGCCAGTGCCTCACCCAACAGATTGCGGAGGAATCTCGGCTCGTAAATGGCGATGTAGGAGTTCGCCGAATCGATGAGTGCCTGAGCGAGCGCCGTCGGCTTGTCGTCCTTCCGATTGGCGATGCCGGAGATGTAGATCGGATCCTTTTCGAAATAGGTATTGTCGATAATCATGGAAAATGTATTTAGCGGGCGCAGGGGCGATCAAACCCCTGCGTCCTGAAATTACTTCACCGTTTCTCGGTGGCGCGGCCCAACTTGATGAGCGTCTTGGCATGTACGGGATGCACCTCATAGGCTTTGCCCTTCTCCAGCGTATTGCCGGGGCCGCCGGTTCCGTAGACCGTCACGCGATCGTTGAAGTCCACATTGGTCTTTTCTTCTTTCGTTGCCATATTCTTGTTCGTTTAACGTGTTTGACTTAGGCTGCCACCTTCGAAGACTCGGCAGCCGGTTTCTGCAAGGCGGCGATAATGGTCGCGAACGCGCCTTTGACGAACGCCCCCTGATCGACCGATGCGAAGTACGAGTGCAGACGCTCCTCGCAGATGACCGTGAAGAGATTCTTCTGGAAGTCGTCGTCGACCCACCCGAATTCGACGCGAATGCCTTTGTACGGGCGAACGTTCCATTTGCTCGTATCGGCAACGAGGAAATCGCCGGCCTTGACATAGGTAGATTCCACGATCTCCACCCCGCGGATGAGCCGGAACAGCTCGTCCGAGATGTAGTGACCCGTCGAATCCTTCGTCAGGTCGATGGAGGCCCGATCCGAAGGGTTGAGCATCACCACGTCGGGATAGAAGTTCAGGTTCCGCATCTGGAGGATCGCTGCGCGGATCGCATCGGCCTTGTTCGCCATTTCGACCGTCCCGTCGAGCGCGGTGGCCGTATAGGTAGCAGCAGCCGTGAAGATGCCTTTGAGATTCACGCCCGTGCCGTCACCGGTGAGCAGCTGTTTCGTGCGTTCCTGAACGAGCGACGTGCGCAGCATGTTGTCGATCTCCGACTGCATATAGTCGAAATCGTCGCGCATCTCGTAAGAGATTTTGGCCGATACGGCCACTTTCTTCGCCGTCGACGTCTCAGGGACATACGACCAGTCCATAACGGGCTTCAAGGCCCCCTCGGCGATGAATGCAGGAGCGCCGTTGCCGGGCTTGCGATCCACCCATGTGATATTGGGCGAGTTGGTCGAGCCCTTGAACAACCGTTCTACGACGCGCGTGTCTTCGCTCGGCGCGTAATGGATAGTGCGGTCTACTTCGGTGTTGAGCGCTGCAACCGCCGCGGTATTGGCCGCCACGGTGATCGTCGTAGCAGCCGCTTTGATCTCCAGTTCGAGCGCCGTATTGCGTTTCTCCGCGAAAGCGCGTTTCGCCTCGTCGCTCGAAAGGAACGCCTTGATCTGCTCGCGGATCGTGCGGCCCTTGCCGGCGCTGCCGCTCATCGAACGGCGAATCTCGCTCCCCTGCTCCTTGAGAGCCTTCTCGATCTCCGCGATCTTCTCGGCCGACACGCCCAGTTTCCCGAGCGACGATTTTACCGACTCGACGATCTCTTCCTCCGATTTGATCCCCTCGGCCAGCATTTCGAACTGGTCGTTGATGTGCTTGCCGAGCAATTCCATGCCCTTGCGATCCACATCCGAGAACTCCCCGCTGTCGGGCAGTTCGAATTTCTTGAATTTGAATGCCATGTTTTTCAGTTTTTGATTTGACCTAATTTTTCGAATACCGAACTGCGTGAAGTGAGTGGCGCGGGGGCCGGCTCGGCTTTGAACATCGACAGTATTCTGCTGTATACTTTTTCGTATTCATCGGGCGCGGTCTCCCGTAATGCCTTGACATATCGTTCCATGTCGTCCAAGGCTTTCATGTCGCCGATATACTCCGTGTGCTCGTTGGCGCCGAAGGTGACGACCGAAATCTCGTGCAGAATAATCTCCTTCACGATCAGGCAGTCGAGATCGGGATCGTAATCGCATTTGTCCCATACATACCGATAGCCGATCGAGAACTGGTTGAGCACCCCTTCGTGCATCTGCACCCATGCGCGGCGAGCGTCCGGCACGGCATCGAAATCCGAGAGCTGCACCGTGGCGTATCCGCCGTCGTCCTTCTCCTCGATCGACAGGATACGGCCGATCGGGTTCTTCGTCTCGTGCTGCCACAGGAATTGTATCTTCCGGTTCGTCGCAGACGCCGGCCCGCGCTCCTGAATACTCTTGCTGATGCAACCCTTCATCAGCATGTCGCCGTCCGAATCGACCGTTCCGAACGAACAGAACTTCACGAGAATGATGTGTTTCTCCTCGTCCACGACATCGGCCTTCAATATCGGCGCTTGCTTGAAAGCCCCGCCGCGGCTCATGACTTTTTTATACAGTAGTTTGTCCATTATTCCAGAATGTTTGCAATGATGTTTTTCCCCTGTTGCTCGGTAATGAGACCGGAGGCGATCGCGTTGCTGGCAGCCGTCACGGCCGCCGTCAGCGAGTCGGCATACAGCCGCTTCGCTTCCTGGAAGATCGACAGGTGATCGAAATAGGGAACGATGCGGAATCCATCGAACCCGTGCGCCGCGTTCAATACCTCCGATATTCGCTCTGCATCCGGTTTGATCGCATCGTTGTACAATTTGACCTCGGCCGCCGTAAGATTCGCATAGGTCGTACCTTCGGTGTCGATCAGTACATACGGCACTTGATAGGCATCGGCGATCTCCTTCTTGGCATTGCGCTGCACCTCCGTGAGATTCATGTCCTTCATGTTGGCCGAAATCTGCACGAAAGCAGCCTTCAATCCGGTCACGATGTACTTATATTGGCCCTTCATCACGCCGTATCGCCGCAGGGCCGCTTGTGCCTGCTCCCGATCCTCCTTGTTCTCCGGCAACACGGATGTCCGGAAATCCTCGCCATTCAACGAGATGATACCCAATGCCCCTCTGTTGATGATGAGTTCGTTCTGCGCCTCGAATGACGACACGAAAGGATTGACGGCGTTCTGCAAGGCTGACAGACGCGACTGCGATGCTCCGAAGGTATTCGGATTATAGGCCGAATCCCGCACGACGAACATTTGATCCCGATCGACACGAATTTGATAATCGTTGATCGAAACCATATAATAATCGATCTGCGGATCGGGCCGGAAACCGGTGAATTCGGAGGTCGTCACCTCCTGAACAAGCGGATTCGGAATCACGTAGAGTTCGTAGGCCGTGGGCACACCGACCGGCTCCCAGCGAAGAATATAGGCTTTTCCGTAAATATCCTTGAAGGCTTCGATCATCGCCGTGAAATCTTCGATCGTTTGAAAGTCATTCGGATGCTTCCACCTGTTCAGTTCCTCCGTGCGACCTGCGACCTGGCGAGCGTCGTCCGACGGATCGACAGCCCACCAGCGGGCGTTGCGAATTGCCGCGGATTTCTTGGTCACGACCGAAAACAACGCGCTGCACCGAGCGTAAGCGATAGTCTGTCCGGCAACGGTGTCGCAGTCGATCGTACTACCGCTGCCCAATCCCATTGCCGAGAGAAATCGCGCACAGAGACGAACCGCTGTTCCTCCGCTGTCGGAGTTCCGCACTCCGATTTCGTCGTCAAGTCCTGACTCTTACTTCGCCACTTCAAGCTGAATCTCATTGCACATAGCCTTTGAAGCAAATGTAAGGGCGATAAAAGAGGGTTCTCCGAACTTTTCGCTGTTTTTTACCTTTTGCGTCCGGCGTAGCGCGCCGTCTCATCCTGCACCTTGACCCGCCGCTGACCGTTGTTTATATCCCTGACCGTCACGACAGGGTTCGGAAGCCGGCGCATCACGCGCTCGAACATCTGTTCCATCTGACGCATCCCCGAACTCTTCTCCGGAAGATGCCGCGTCGGAATGGCGTTGCCGCCGCTCGACACGTTCATCATCGAGAGCACCGGCCCCCAATCCACGACCGCACGGGCCGTCATCACGGCCTCGCCGTTGGACAGCCGCGCAGGGATGCTGTCGCTCGTACCCGTACCGGGGCCGGTCACAAGACCGCCGCGGGCATAGTGGTATTTCGCGCCCTCCTCGGCCGCAGTACTATTCAACGACTTTATTTGAGATATAATGGTTGTAATTGTCGATATGGCGGCGACAGCACCCGCAATACCGTCCCAAACAGTTGCACTGGATGAAAAAGCCTTGCTTAACGCTGCACCCATTGACGCGATAGCCTGTGCGATACCTAACATTGCAACAACCGGCGCGCTCGCCCCAGCTTCTTCTGCCAAGCCACCCAGCGCACCCGCGAGATCGCTGGCGGCTTGGAAACTCATTTGCATGCTCTGCGCCTCTTTTTGGGCGCCTTTATTCATTTCGTCATGCAGGCGAATGAGCATTTCAAGCCGGCGGTTGTCTATTTCGATAGCCGAATCCCCCATTGCTCGGTACGCTGCGGCATACGAATCGAATTCGGCCAACTGTTCCCGAAGAATGGCAACGGTTTTATTCTGCGCGGCTTCGTCCCCACCGGAAAGTCGGGCCGAGAGGATGCGGTTGTTGTATTCATCCTCTTTCGCCTTGAACGTCTCTTGCATACGTCGGGCCAAGTCCATATCGATACCGTCTGCCTCCTTCGCAATATCGGCCGCCAACTTCTCGAACTCACCCGCAATTTTCACGTTCCCTTTGGCGATTTGCTCCCGCACGCCTTCAATCCAAGCATCTAATTCCGCCCGCCAGTTCGGCAAGTCGGGGGCTTCTACTTCCGGTGTGGCTGTTACGTTCTGGGGTGAATTTTTATTCAGTTCGTCGGGTGTGAGGGTAGTATATAGCTTCTCAGCCTCTGTCGAAAGACGTGCATTGGCTGCCTCAAGCGATTCCACGAACCGCCTGATGTCGCCGTCGAACTCATCCTGAATACGATCCCACACGGCCTGTCCTTCATCTCCGGCCTTTTCGAGACCGTCGCGTATGATTTTTGTAAGATCGTCAAGACGGGATTTTGTCTCGTCATAAATAGCTTTTTCTTATGATTGAACGCCAAAAAGATAGGCGCCAGCCCTTTGTTCTGGAGATAACCCTTTTGTAATTTCGCCCATCATCTTGTAATATTCTTTCTGGGCGGCATTATATTTATCTAAAGTCTCTACATACTCATCGTATGCCCCAGCTTGGCTTTTTATCAGCAGCAGGTTCTTTTCGTTTCCCTCCATGAGAGACTGTGCCGCCCTCGCCTGCGCAACTTCTATAATAGATGCCCGAAGTTTGTCATACTGCGATTTTAGTTGTCCCGTCATGATCAACTCGGTATCCATATTGCCGAAATACGCCGGATATTCCTCCCGCAATTTTCGGACAGCCGTAGCCCGTTCCTCGTAAGGCTTTGTTAGGTCAGTGGCCGCATTGTAAAGGAGGTTGAGTTTTGTAACCTCCGACTGTGCGTTCAACCGACCTTCCGACATTGCCGCATTCATCTGATTCATTGCAAAGGTCGTGGCGTCTATCGTCTTTTTCCCCTTGAACAGGTTGCCTATCCAATTTACGATGTCCTTGCCATATACCGTGAGCAAGGTAATGCCGACGGATATAAGGCTGTTCCAGCTGAACACAGCAGCTCCCAGCTGTTTGAGGATCGGTACCCCCTGCTTACCCTCCTTCATGGCCGATTTATTGGCCGCACGAAGTTTGTTGATCTCGTCGACGAGCATCGGGATATTGTTCGAGATGGCGAGGAAAAACATATTCGCTCCCATTGTGGCCGACGGCAACTCGCGAACGATCTGCGACACCGATACATTCAGCCCGTTGAATGCCGACTGGTAATTACCTACATTCGAACGGAAATTCCCCAGCCGTTGTTCGGCCGCACTGACTTGCGCCTGCATCTTGGATATTCGCTCCGCTATCCCATTGCCTACGGAACCCTCTCGATCGGCGGCCGACAGTGCATTATACTGTGCCGTAAGATCGCGAATGGATTTACGCAGCCCATTTACCGAACCTTCGAGATTCTTCTCCTCTTTGATGTTGTCCTGAATCTCGCGTGAGTATAATCGCATCGCCGATTGGAGCGCCTTTACCTCTTCCCTGTTCGCAATCAACTCTTGCGCCGTTTGGGCTACCTGTTCATTATAGGCCTCCTCGTCGATCGTTCCGGCTTTGCGTGCGGCTTTAAGTCCCTTCAAACCGGACTTCAATTCGGAGATACGGTCGTTGAGCGTATCGATACGTTTGGCCGATTCGGACATTCCCTTGATCAAATCCGAGTATTTTACGCGGATATTGATAATTTTATCAATGTTTTCCATTTTGACAATTTGTTTTATTTTTCATATCTTTGTTCTTAACCTTATCTCAAATCATCATGGCTGACATCTATGCAATCATCGGAATCGTAATGCTGGTATTCGGCATTCTGTAAATCGTTCTTTTCTTCAAACTCTGGGGAATGACGAACGATGTAGGTCAAATCAAGGGTTTACTATCTAATCTTTCAACTCAAAAAGCTACCGCTGCAATGAGTTCTCATGATTTAGAGCAAACATCGTCCGAACAAAAAACCGAACAAAAAGTTGTCGGGGAATGGCCCGTGGGAACTCTTGTTGTTCATACGGCTACGTGGCAACAGATGCGCATCAAGGAAATCACGCCCGACCATAAATATGTGTGCACACAAGGTAATCTTGTTAGGGGGACATATGCAAAGGGATGTTTGATGTCATATGAAGACTACGTTACTACCATTTTAAGTGAAAACAAATCCAGCAGCTCCGTAGTAGGCATTGTGATTGCTCTTATCTGTATTTTAATCATCGCTATTCTATTTTTTACAGCTTGAACAATTTGCACTCGCATATACCGTCCTCGCCGGTGGTGACGGAGTAGATGGCGAAATAGCATCCGTAGACATCGAGGTAAACCCGCCGCGTATAGTCGAGATTGCAGATGTCGGCCACGGTCAGTTTGACGTAGACCGTAATCATGCGGAACTTTTTCAGGATCCGCTGGTAGTCTGCATACCGTTTCGCCACGATACCCTCCGACCCGCCGAAATACATCGTGCGGGGGAAGTATCCGTATTCGAAATGCGCCAAACCGTCGGATGTCGTTATCTTCAAGGCGAGAATCCGAGGTGAAGGCTCGTTATAGGTTACATCGGTGGTATTTCCGTCTTTATCCTTTTTGACATCGTAGCATGGAACTACGGCAAATGTCGTCTTGTCGTGGATGCTGTCCGTATTGTTGATGAAACGATTGGCCGAAGCCGAGAAATTCAATGATACCAATTCGTTCTCCAGCTCGATGTTCTCGTTGTCGATGGAGATGATACCCTGCGTGTTCAACATCTCGGCGTCCTCGTCGTTGTCGTAGTCGAGCGTGTTGGTCTGGGCATAATCCCCCATCGTGAACTCCGTCCCCTCCGGCCGCCAGATTTCGCCCCGATCGTTCAGAATCACTTTGCGGCTCCAATCCTGAATCGTTGCGTCGAGATGACTGTCGACGATTCGTCTGTCGGTTTGCGTGCTCGGCGTCCGGTTGTCTCCCGAATCGACGATGCGATAGTCGTAGTCGATCGTGCCCGTCGAATTATAGAACCGATCGGGCGACATCATGCGGATCGTATTGCTATCCGAACTGTCCGGATAGGCGAAAAGTCCGGCCATTGTCATCAATGCCGACAGGAACTCCGCGTGCGTGATATCCGGCAGGTTCTCGGCAATCGGAAACGGAGAGGGAAACGATATATCGTCGAAATGGGGCGTAATGATGAACCGGGCCGAAACGAGAGTTTGATCGCCACCGTTCGTAACGAAATTTTCCAAACTCCACCAGATCACATTGTATTCCTCGACGTCGACTTCTTCCTTGTTGAATATATCCGACAAGGCGAAAACAACTCTGTTACCTATTCCGCTTCCCGAATCATAAACTGACAGCAACACCTGCTCTGTGCCATCTGTTTTGCGGCCGGCAAGACGCAATTCGACCGGTTTCGTCGCATCCTGTCGATGTCCTTTAAAAACAATAGGCCTCCCGTCATAACTAAGTATCGACACGTCTACTACTTTTGTATTGGCAATATAGAACTCTTTATATTCTTTCACCTCCGAAGGCAAGCCCTTATTTATTACATCTTCGACAACAATCCCTCTCTTATCCCATACCATATTATCCTTTTGATAAAACAGCGGATAATATCCATTATCGCTATTCGTAAAATAGGCGGAACTTGCCTCGAACCGATCCGAGTACCAGCTATCCGGCCCTGAGTTTTTCGACACGAGCGGAATTAACAAATCATGACCGTCTATTCGACTTAGTGTAGTTTTGCCTTCTATTATAATTCCGTGGTACCGTTCTATTGCGTTTAATACGGCTTCCACGTAGATAGACGGATGCGTATATTTCCAGTATTGGCGGCTTTCTCCGGGTATGTACCAGTTACCGGAAGAGTCTTTTGCATATTCGATAAGCGATGCGCCGAAATCAACTGCGATAAAACCGGTATACGGAGAAACCGGGCTATTCCTAAGTAAATAGCTTGTATCTTCGTTCCACTCGACATAATCCGCTCCTGCCACCTCGATGATCTGCTCGCGCAGATCGCGCAGCGAAGCGTCGAACAACGGCTGGAAGTTGTCGATGTTGCCCCACACGAGTGTGATGTTGATCGTGTCGGTTACGTCCGTAACCATCGCATACCCCCGCGTGAAGATCGGGAATCCGCCGAGGTAGTACGCTGCCGAATGCTTCCTGTATGCCGCCGAATCGTCCAAGATGTCGATGCGGTCGATCAGACCGAAGGCCTTGCGGTTGCGGGGCGTCAGTGGCAGATTGATCTCCGCGCTGCGGTTGCTCTGGATCACGTCGAGATCGTTGAAGACCGGCGACTGGAAGATCAGCGACGGAGTATCTTCCAGATCGCACAACTGACCGTTTATGTAGAGTTCCTTCGTCATAGCGTCAAGTGCTTTATCGAAAGTTCTACCACGCAGTCCTGCATGCAGGCATTCGTCCGCGAGATGTCGCCGTCTTCGACATAGGCGTCGATCCACACCTTCCGCCGGGCGTCGTACAGCTGCACCTCCCGTCCGGAGAGAATCGATGCGCACAGGTCGAACAGTTCACGGTCGACCAGTCCGCTATGGAGCGTATGGGTCGTGGTCGCCGTGATCGTGCGGTGGCGTTCGGGTGTCAGTTTCTCGGAGAGCGTTTCGAAGGTCTCGTCTTCGGATACGTCGTCGACGCGCTCGGTCGGATGCCAGAGAAAGTAACGCATCAATCCCGTTGCATCGCGCCAGCGCACGAACGATCCGCTGTCGCAAGGATTCACCACGACCGTCAGACGCGCGCTCTTCACGGCGCCGGTCGTGCCGCCCGTCGAGACGATCAACTGCCGCTCGCCGCCTCCGAATTCGCGGAAGAAGGTCATCGGAAGGGAGAACACGGGATCGACACGCGAATAGACCTCCCGCCGGCCGCTGTCGGCATCGGTGAAAGCGAAGTCCTGCATGGCGCCCGTATAGGAGTTGACGAGGATCTGCTCGCTGTAATCGAACGCCGGAAAGACCACGATCTTCGACGGCTGGGGCCAGCTGATCGGGGTATCGGCCTGCGCATTGTTCGTCATCGCGCGCGCCGACGCCCCTTTGAGCAGATAGAGCGGCGACGAGGCAATCACCTGCCCGCCTACTTCGAGGCTGATCGTCGTTTGCGCATTCCCGTCCTGTGCGATGATTTCGAACAGATCGTCCATCGGGAATACGGCCGAACCGTTGATGATCGAACGCACCAACGTATAGCCGCCGACTTTGACAACGGCCGCATTGTATGTCGGCGCTCCGCTGACTCCGACCGTATTGTAGTTTCTCGCCAGCGAAATGGCGGGTGTTAATCTATATTTAGGCATAATCACTGATTGTTTCATTCAACATCGTAAACACGCTGCGGTCGAGCTGCTCGGAGAGTTGCCGGTCGATGTCGTCCACGGCCGGCTGCAACAGGTCGAACAGAATCTCCGTACCGCCGCCCTCGCGGTAGAGCACCGTGCCCTTGCTCCATACGTTCGCCGCCACGGCGTAGGCGTCGATCTCCTCGATGCCGTAGAGCCCCTCTTTGGCCTGCGCCCATCGTTCGATCGCAAGGAGAAAGGCATCGAAGGAGGCGTATTGCGCCTGCACATCGCCCGCAGAATACCCCTCATCGACGCCGGCGATCCCCTGCCGGCCGACGAACGCCGCTTCGAAACCGTCGTCGTTCTGTTCGACCTGCGTTTGGAGCGATGCCGCCGTCGCGCCCGTGGCCCATTCCGGCACGCCGAGGCTGTTGACCCGCTTTCCGCTGCTGCCCGTCTTCGTTTGCAGATTCGCCACGACCTGCGTGCGCAGCGTATCGAACCGCGCTTCGCACACCTCGATGAATCGCTGCGGATCGAAATAGCGCAGTATCTTGTCGATCCTATCCATTGTTGCAGGTCGAATAGGTCATCGTCGCCTCGCATTCGACTCCGCAGACCAGCTGATCGAATCGGGCGGCGACAACCTCACCCTCACCTTCAGCCCCGCGCTGGTGGACTTTTTCATCTACGTGATCGACGTGGCCGCAGGCGACAAGATTCCACGCAAGGACGGACCGGGGATATCCCAGTCCGATATTCTGGTCATCAACAAGACCGATTTGGCCCCCTATGTC
>OKXI01000516.1_pt1 | contig 14158 bp, 10 predicted proteins | sample 1607161 | NCBI WGS metagenome assembly OKXI01 (sample SAMN04414078, study PRJEB24778) | human gut metagenome | material: faecal | host: Homo sapiens
CACGCCATGACGCTGGGCTTTGTCCATCCCCGTACAGGCGAAGAGATGTTCTTCACCTCTCCGCTGCCCGAGGATATGACAAACCTGATAGACAAGTGGAGAAACTATATCAGTAACAGAGAAGAACTATGAAACGTACTATTGCCATAGTAGCCGGAGGAGATTCCAGCGAACTTGTCGTTTCCTTGCGCAGTGCACAGGGACTTTACTCTTTCATTGACAAAGAGCGTTATAACCTATATATAGTAGAGATGGAAGGGCATCGGTGGGAAGTAGTCCTTCCGGACGGCTCCAAAACCCCGATAGACCGTAATGACTTCAGTTTCATGGAGAACGGCGAAAAGAAACAATTCGACTTCGCCTACATCACCATCCACGGAACTCCGGGGGAAAACGGTATCCTGCAAGGTTACTTCGACCTGTTAGGAATCCCCTACTCCAGTTGTAACGTACTGGTATCGGCCATGACTTTCAATAAATTCACCTGCAACCAATACCTGAAAGGCTTCGGTATCCGCGTAGCCGAATCACTGATCCTGCGTAAAGGATTTGAAATTACAGACGAAGAAGTAATCAACAAAATCGGTCTGCCTTGTTTCATCAAGCCCAACGCCGGCGGTTCCAGCTTCGGTGTCACCAAAGTAAAGACTAAGGAAGATATACAACCCGCCATCGAAAAAGCTTTCGAGGAAAGTGACGAAGTAATGATTGAAGCCTTTATGAAGGGAACGGAAATCACCTGCGGCTGTTACAAGACCTCGGACAAGGAAGTGGTATTCCCCATCACCGAGGTGGTAAGTGCCAACGAATTCTTTGACTATGGAGCCAAATACAACGGCGAGTCACAGGAAATCACACCTGCCCGCCTGCCCGAAGATACAGCCGAGCGTGTACGTCTGCTCACCTCGGCCATTTATGACATTCTGGGGTGCTCCGGCCTTATCCGCATTGACTATATCATTACCGAAGGCGAAAAAGTAAACTTGCTCGAAATCAATACCACTCCGGGCATGACAGCTACCAGCTTCATTCCCCAACAGGTGCGTGCAGCAGGATTGGATATAAAAGATGTGATGACTGACATTATAGAAAATAAATTTTAGTGATATCACTGACTAACCTTTATAAATTATGAACATACCAGCTGAATTTAACGAGATTCGTCCGTACACTCCCGAAGAGTTGCCGCAAATCTATGAAGAATTAATCGCTGATCCCGCTTTCCGGACAGTGGTAGAGTCTGTTATGCCGGGCGTACCTTTCGAAGGTCTTGCCATGAAGATGCGTCAATGCAAAACAAACCTGGAATTCCAAAAAGCGTTCTTTTACGGACTATTATGGGATTTAGTGAAAAAAACAGCCAACGGACTGACATTCGACTGTTCCGCCTTGTCCGACTTAACCCGGAACTACACTTTCATCTCCAATCATCGTGATATTATTCTGGACTCGGCTTTTCTATCTATCCTACTGATAGACAACGGAATGACAACCGTAGAAATCGCCATCGGCGACAACCTGCTCATCTACCCATGGATTCATAAGCTGGTACGTGTCAATAAATCATTCATCGTGAAACGCGGCCTCAACATGCGGCAGAAACTGGAAGCATCTGCCTTGATGTCGCGCTACATGCATTTCGCCATGAAGGAAAAACATGAGAATTTATGGATAGCGCAACGTCAGGGACGTGCCAAAGATTCCAATGACCGTACCCAGGACAGTGTATTGAAAATGATGGCCATGGCAGGTGAAGGCGATGTTACCGAAAGACTGAAAGAACTGAACATCGTTCCGCTAGCCATTTCTTACGAATACGACCCGTGTGACTTCCTGAAAGCAAAAGAGTTGCAGCAAAAACGCGATGACGAACATTTCCAGAAAAGTCCCGAAGACGACCTGATCAATATGCAGACCGGCCTTTACGGATACAAGGGACGCATCCATTTCCAGACTTCCGCCTGTCTGAATCATGAACTGGACGAACTGAAAGAACTCAATTTGCCGAAATGTGATTTGTTTACCGCCATATCGGAAACCATAGACCGGCATATACACAGCAGTTACCGCCTGTTTGCAGGTAATTATGTGGCGTGTGACCTCTTGATGGGAGACAACCGTTTCACGGCCGAGTACACAGAAGAAGAAAAAGAGCACTTTGAAAAATATCTGGAACAGCAGATTGCCAAAGTCGATCTTCCCAACAAAGACACCGCCTTCCTGCGTCATGCTTTGCTGACTATGTATGCCAATCCGCTCATCAATTACCTGAAAGCGGCAAAAGGATAAGAACGTTTACCGTAAAGGGTGGATGTTACAGTCCACCCTGAAAAAGAAAATAATAAACATGAGGAAAGTCGTTATTTTATCTTTTCTAACCTCTTTGCTTCTCGGCGCGTGCGGTGAAGACGACTATGTATATCCTAATGTTCTGACAGATATGATCGACTTGAAAACCGACCATACAGGAACCGGACGGTATCTGATAACGAATGAAGGGACAGAGTGGCGCATCCAGTCACGTACCGGTCTTGACGGACTGGCACCAGACACCACGTACCGCACGGTTACCATGTACGCTCCATTGACAGACTCGGAAGAAGCAGAAAAAGAAGCCATGCTTTACAATACCCAACTGGTTATTTCTCCTGTTCCCTTGTCCGAATCTAAATTCAAGGAGATAAAGACCGACCCGGTAGCCATTCAAAGCATTTGGCGGGGTGGGAATTACCTGAACCTGATTTTACAAGTCAAAGTCAAAGACCAGAAACACGGTTATCACTTTATTGAGAACAAACTGGAGAACAAAGACGGAGAACAAACATTATACTTGACACTCTATCATGACAGGAATAATGACATCGAAGGTTTCAACCGTAAAGTCTATCTGTCTGTTCCCTTGTGGGCATACGCCGGCAAACTGCATAAAGGCGATAAGATTGTATTCAACATCCGTACTTACAAAGAAGGTATGACCAGTCGTATCTTTTATTTTTAGCAAACAAAAACATCAAAACATTCCATTTTATGATAAAGACCATCTATTTTGTATTCTTCATCTGCGCATTCTCACTAGGATTATGGGCATGTACCGGCAAAGACAGTGACAAATTCAAGAATCTTTCCTCCGACCAGTTTGAGGAAATGATACAGGACAAGACCATCCAACTGGTTGATGTACGCACGGTAGCCGAATATTCCGAAGGCCATATACCGGGCAGCATCAATATCAATGTATTGGACAATGAGTTTGGCACAAACATCGAGGAGCTTCTTCAAAAAGACCGCCCTGTAGCCGTTTACTGCAAAAGTGGAAGACGCAGCCGCAATGCCGCCAACATTCTGGTAAAAAAAGGATTCAAGGTGTATAATCTGGATAAGGGTATCCTGGACTGGAAGGAATTAGGGAAGGAAATAAGTTTTTAACCGTTTTTTTCCTTCAAATTCTTCTATAATCTGCTGAATAGCTTAAAATGAGCGATTTATAAGTGTTCAACCTCAATAGAGGTAATGATTTGGCAATAGTCACAACTTCTGCAATATGCATATGTTTGCTTTGCCTAACAACTCTTTACAGTTGCAAAAATACAAAATAAAAATGAAACCACACTATGTTGGTGCAAAAAAACAATAGTCATAAAACAAAGATTAACTTCGCCTTATGACTATTGTTGTCCACATTAAACTTATTTATCATTTAATTGGTTCCGCATGCACATAGTATTCACTGTTTATAGGGTCTTCCCCGTCAGTTTTAAGTATCAGTACCATGCGAGAATGTTTTGTACGCCAATATGCTTTAATATCAGCATCTTCGGGTAGTGCCTTAAACGTTTTACACAGCGAAGCCTTTTCTGTTTCTTTTATAGTACTATGTGCTTCATAGTACTGGTCCATAATCTTCAACAGACCTTCTCTTTCACGTTCAAGCACGCCTAACATATATTCCTTGTCGTTTTTGTCTTTTGCTCCTTTCAGTACAATACGTAACTCTGCATACGGTTTTGTAATGTCTTCTTTGTAGGCAGTAGGTGGAGTTAGGATAAACTCACGGCTCTTGTCCAGCAAGCAATATTCTGTTAGTTCGGGGTTCTTGGAATTATACCTTACGTTATCCCAATCGTAACCAAAGAATCCATCATTCACCAAATAGAGCCTCTTTCGGGCTTGATAGACAATACGGCCATCTTTATAGCCATTGGCATAGACAATAGTATTGTCATGAGGCGTGAAGAAGTATGTGCTCCACCAATAGGAAGTATTCAAACAGTTTGTCTTACGTTCCATGATTCCAAAGCTATCTGGCATATCACGACAATCACTCGTCCAAGTAATTGAATCGTAGTAGTTGTAATAGGCATTATCTGAAGAGTTGAAACCATATTCATCGGTAAGCTCAAATGTTACAAGGCAGAAGGTCTGAAACACAGGGTCTGTGTTGTCTTTGTCGTCTTCTGCATAGTATGCCTTAATCTTAAACTTGCAGTTGTCGGGAACAGAACGGTCAATATCCGTATCATACGTGTAACTTTTCTTCATCATTTCCAAATCGGTTTCGGTCATGCGTTTATATACAATCATGCCATATATAGACTTGTAACCATTGCTGCCATCACTCGTCGCTCCCAATTTTTGTATGGTGTACATTAAGGTCTTGCCATTCGACTCGTCAAGCTTAAGAATCTGCATGTATCTGCTGTCTGTTGTCTGCTTGTTGCTGCCAAACAGTATGAAGCCTTTGTCCATGTCATAAGTCCATGATACACGACTGAAACAAAAGGCTGGCAAGGCATCACTATAAAAATAACTAAAAGCTTGCTGTGATGTCTCAAACCAAAAGTGTGTAGGGCTGCCACCAAATCTGTCTTTCCAAAATTCCTCCTTGCTCAACTTTCCGTTTTCCTGTACCTCATAAGTGGCAATACTCTCCCAACCATAGCCCTTGACCTTACTCTGTATTTCTTCTGCTGCTATTGGCTTTCTCCCTTTTAGCACACAGCACCCCTCATCATTAACAGTATAGGTTTGGTTGAATAGATTCATATCCAACTTACATTGCTCAACACTCAATTCCTCAGACTTATCGCAACTGCCAAATACAACAGTGCAAGCTACGATGAGTGCTATTAACCAAAACTTCTTAGTCATAATAATCCAAATTTAAAGATTTTACATATAGACAGATTACGGATTTTCAGTGTTTCAAATTCTGCTGTCCAAGATAACTGAGTGCAAAAATACAAAAGTATCAACGTAATAGTGCATTTTTTTATTTTTTATAACACTCAAAACATACTTTTGTGCAAATAAAGGAAGAATAAACTACACCTGACAAATCTATTTACATATTTCTATGCACTGCCTACAGTTGGTACACTCACTTTCTGCAACCGTTGGGAGCAAAATTTCTTCGCCCTCATGGTGGAGCGAGGCGTTTTGGGGTTCCCAAAACATAACCTCGCTCCCTCCTCCAAACATAATAATCGACACTCTTGTCTTTCGATTCTCCAAATCCAAAATTGCCGACCTTAAATCTCACAATTTGCATGAAACATCAAAAGCTGCTGCATTGATAAAGAACAAGGGAACAGACACGACCTGCTTTGTTCTTGAAGTTTGCAAAAGACAAGGTAATAATATTCTGTGCGCAATTTGCCAAGTATAGTAGTTGTATATTGTCGTTTTATTTCGTAAGCTATACCGAGTGTGTTATGTGCGCTGTGTGTCCTCGGTATAGGTTGCATAAATCTAATGCCATGCTAAAACACTGCGGAGGTTCGCCCAAGTGGCTGGAGGCGCAAAGCCTCCAAGGAACGTTGCAGCAATCATTTCGGAGAATAGAGCGGTAGCCAATAATCCACAAGTACATTTTACAGCGGAACAAGTGTTGGGCGTTTTTCAGATGAGCAGTTGAAGAGATATGGTATTGCTATGAAAATCAAACACTAAACCTGTCAACAAGTTCTCAACAAAAGTTTCGACACAACAAATCACTGGGCAAAAGAGAAACATAGACATGGACATTGAGGGCTTCTCTTTCCATCATTACCTTTCTTTTGTTGAGATATTTGTTGAGAGTATGTAGAGCCATAAATACTTGATATTCAATACGACTTTCTGTATATTCAACAAATCAACAAAAATATGGTGATTTGTCAGATTTTTATACAATATGACAAATCCCCAACAAGCAAAGTATATGCTTCAGTACTTATTCACGACAGTACGACAGCGACAAACAAACCAACAAGCAAGAGTACATTCAGCTAAAGGCGGTTGTTCCTCCACTGAATTGTAGGACAATGACACTACTTTTCTCTTTTGCCCCGTACAACTTCTTCATGATGGTGTCCCGAAACCGAACAGCACCATAAGAGCCTATACGGAAACAAAGGGCAACAACCATCGGGAAACCATACATCGTTTGCCAAATGCCCTTGGAGGTTTCCTGTTTCTGTTGTACCTCCGACATGGGCAACAAACCTTCCTCGTATATCGACCTTATCACAGCATGGAGTTTCGGGGCGGTGACATGGAGCATATCCACCAATTCGCCCTCGCTCATCCACAAGTCTTTCAAGTTGGACGGAATGGAAAGTTCTCCATTTCCGTCCACGGTGATTACAGTCCTTTTCATGCCATTCCCCCCATTGTCGGCATATGCCCCTTGATTCGACTTTCAAAAGCTGATATGTCATGCTCCAATTTAGTACTTGTCACCTTTGCGTAAATTTGTGTTGTGGCGATGTCCGTATGTCCCAGTATCTTGCTTACACTCTCTATCGGCATACCGTAGTTTAAAGCCAAAACTGCGAACGAATGCCGGCTTACATGAAATGAAATTCGCTTCTTGATGCCACACATTTTTGCCACTTTCTTTATACGTTTGTTTACCATGTCAAGTGAGCCAATATTAAACAAGTGCATATCTTTTCTCAATGGCTTGTAACGTTCAATTATCTGTATGGCTGCATCTATCAGTTTAATTTTGAATGGTACGCCTGTCTTTTGACGCTGAGAAACTATCCATGGAGACCCACTTATAATGGCAACATTGTCCTCTGTAAGATTCTTGATGTTCAACGAAAGAGATACCTGTCCAACAACCAAACATAAACAAGTCTCTCGCAAAAGCAAAGTTGGGATTTTCCAACTCTATTCCTGCAAATATGTCCAATTCTTCCTCTGTCAAGAACTCACGCTCCTTGTGGTCTGGGTCAACGTGGTACATGGCAAACGGATTTCTCTGTATCTTGCCGTTGTAGTGTGCTGCCGTGACGATATGCTTCAATGGTATGGAGTATATCCAAATAGTAGATTGCGTGAGTCCAATGACATTCTTCAAATACAGACAAAAATCACGGATGAACTCCTCGGTAAGCTCATTCATGGACATATCGCTGCGCTTGTACTGAAATTTGATGAACTCGGCAACGTACTTTCTTACCGTCAGATACTTGCGGTAGGTTCGGACAGCTCGGTCTTTTCCCACGCGTTGGGCAAAGGCTGCGTTCTCCTTGTCAAAAGCTCTGAGTAATGTCTCATACTCCGTACCTATGCCTTGATATGCGTTTCTCACCATTTCAGCGGTAACGAACGCCTCACGGTCGGAAAGCCGTTGGTAATGCTTAGCGATTTGAGCCTTGATGTTATCAAGCGCAAAGTTCACCTCATTGGCTTCCTTGCTTCTGCCTTTGGCTCTGTTGCCCTTGGCATCCCATATCGCCTTGGTCACGCTCAGCTTGCAACTGAACTGTGCGATAGTTCCGTTGATTGTCACACGTCCCATGATAGGGACAATTCCGTTTCTCTCCTTGCTTCCGTTTACATAGAAGACTGTCTTGAATGTACTTCTCATAATTCCTTGCTTTTTGTTCTGTGCAAAATTAAATCATGAGAGTTGCATGGCAAATTCACAACCTGTGCAGAATTGAGAAGTAAAAACCGAAGCCGTTAAAAATGCTTATTAGAGCGTTTCTTTGAGGTAATGACTTGAAAGCGTTTCTACTTCTCAAATCCGCCATTTTCGCATTTCCTCACGAATGCCACAAAAAGCCAACGACTGCCACAACCACTTGAAACTCAAAACAAAAGCTCAAATCTGCTATTTTTTGCTTTTTTAGTCATTCTTTTTCCTTAAAATCCTTCATTATGGCTTAGCAAGTTGATTTACTGCCACTTATTATGAAGGATTTTTTTTCAATCCTTCATAAATTCTTCATCTCTGTAAGTTTGTTCCAGACTCCCCCCGCCCGGTCTTCTATTTCCGAGGCGAGACCTTTTCCTCTTGAATGGCAATCTTGCCACGCGCTATCTTATATAGTCAAGCCAAGGATACACACAGTTTTTCGTCCGATAGAAATCGTTGCGCTGCCCTTTTCTGTTTATCGTTTCACCTTAGTGATGAAGTTTTATCACTAAGGTGATCAATTTTCATCACATGGGTGATACGGTTTCATCACTAAGGTGAAACGATAAATTGAAAAGGAAGAATACGTCATTCCGACTGCCGGTTATTCCAACCCTTCCAGCATTCTCTTTAAAACAACTGTAGCAGAAATTTCCCGGTTGGCCGCTTCAGGAATAACCAACGAAGTAGGCGCTTCAATCACCTCATCGGTCACAATCATGTTTCTTCTCACCGGCAGACAATGCATAAAGAAAGCATCGTTTGTCACTGCCATGTGCGCTGCATCTACCGTCCAGTTCATATCCTTGCTCAGGATCTTTCCATAGTCGGCAGGACGGGTGACACCGGGACATGCCCAGTTCTTGGCATAGATAAAGTCAGCCCCTTCAAAGGCTTTCATCTGGTTGTATTCCACCTTCGCGCCACGGACAAACTTCGGGTCCAGCTCATAGCCTTCGGGATGAGTGATGACAAAATCCACATCGGCCTCGTTCATCCAGTCGGCAAACGAGTTGGGAACGGCCTGAGGCAATGCACGCGGATGCGGCGCCCAAGTCAAGACCACCTTGGGACGGTCTTTCTTCTTATACTCCTCGATGGTAATCAGGTCGGCGAAAGCCTGCAACGGATGACCGGTAGCGGCTTCCATGGAGAATACAGGCTTGCCGGAATACTTGATGAACTGATTCAGAATCTTTTCGGTATAATCATCCTCGCGGTTCTCAAAATGAGCGAACGAACGCACACCGATGATATCACAATAAGAAGCCATCACCGGAATAGCCTCCAGTAAATGTTCACTCTTGTCGCCATCCATAATGACACCGCGCTCGGTCTCCAGCTTCCATGCACCTTGATTCACATCGAGCACAATCACATCCATGCCCAAGTTACGGGCTGCCTTCTGGGTGCTCAAACGGGTACGCAGACTGTTGTTGAAGAAAATCAGCAGGCAAGTCTTATGCTTTCCCAGGGTTTCATATTTGTAGCGGTCTTTCTTGATTTCGAAAGCTTCGGCAAGGGCACTCTTCAAGTCGCCCAAATCGTGTACGTTTGTAAAGTATCTCATAATTTTTTCATTTATAGTATTATTGTCTTATTTGTCCATCCCCCTGAATAATCCACTTGTATGTGTTCAGTTCCTCTAGTCCCATCGGACCACGGGCGTGGAGCTTCTGCGTGCTGATACCTATTTCCGCTCCCAGTCCGAACTCACCTCCATCGGTGAACGAAGTAGGCACATTCACATAGACACAAGCCGCATCCACCATTTTCATAAAATAATCGGCCGCCCGGTCATTCTCCGTCACAATACATTCACTATGTCCCGAACCATAGATAGAAATGTGGGCCACAGCCGCCTGTATGGTCATAGTCGCCGTCACTGCCATTTTGTAGTCCAGAAACTCTGTTCCGAAAGTATCCGTAGAAGCATGTTTCAGCAAGTGGGAAGGGTAAGAAGTCTTCAGATAATTGTAACACAAGTCATCGGCATAGATTTCCACGTTGTCCTGCTGCAAGCCGCTACAAAGAGTGGAAAGGTCGGTCAGCCGGTTCACATCTATAATCAGACAGTCCAAGGCATTGCACACGCTGACACGGCGTGTCTTGGCGTTGCGGATAATGGCGGCTCCTTTCGCCACATCACCCTCCTTGTCAAAATAAACGTGACACACACCGGCTCCTGTCTCGATAACGGGAATCGTGGCGTTCTGCCGCACATAGTCTATCAGCCCCTTGCCGCCGCGGGGGATAATCAGATCCACATAGCCGCGGGCATGGAGCAGCGCGTCGGCCGAATCATGTCCTGCCGGCAACAATGCCACCAGATAAGGAGACAAGTGGACTACATCCAGCAAGGTATTCCGGATAATCTCCACCAGGATACGGTTGGAGAAATCGGCATCGCTCCCCCCCTTTAATATACAGGCGTTGCCGGATTTGAAACAAAGTGCAAACACATCCAAAGTCACATTAGGACGAGCTTCATAAATAATGCCTATCACCCCGAAAGGCACACTTACCTTGGTCAGCTTCATGCCATTGGGACGCACGGCCTGGCTCAGTATCCTTCCCGATGGAGAAGGCAGCGTGGCTACCTGTCGTATGCCTTGGGCTATGGCGTGAATACGTTCCGCCGTCAGTTTGAGACGGTCATATTTGGGATTCGACGGATCCATCGCTGCCAGATCCTTGGCGTTCTCTTCCAGAATCCGGTCCGTAGCAGCCTCCACCCTGTCGGCCAATGCATACAAGGTGTCATTGATGATCTCCTCCTTGCAGAAAGCAAGAGATCCTTTTGCCTGCCGCACCTGTTTAAAAATATCTTTTATCTGTTCCATAGTCACTTCATTTTATCTAAATCATTACCACACCGCATCAGTCCAAATACAAATAATCATAGTGTACCATAGGTTTCTGTCCATGTTTCCCCTGCAATGCACGCGCTTCTGCCGAATCAAATCCGATGCGTCCCACTCCTATCTGCCTGCCCCGGTGGTCTATGATTTTCACTATATCATCTTTTTCAAATTCCCCTTCTATGCGGACCACTCCCACAGGAAGCAGGCTTACCGCCTTCTGTCCTTTCAACACTTTCACGGCCTGTTCGTTCAAATGCAACTCGCCTTTGGCAAAGCCTTCGCTATGGGCAATCCACTTTTTCACGCTGGATACTCCGCCTTCTGCCGGAATAAAGCGCGTACAAACCGTCTCTGCCGGATGTTGCAGCAAATCGACCAGAATATGGTCTTTCTTGCCGTTGGCTATAATGACGGTAATGCCCTCATCGGCCACTTTACGGGCAATGGTAGTCTTGGTCAGCATACCGCCCCGGCCGAATCCCGATTTCTCCGTCTGTATATAGTCCGAAAGATCCTTTCCCTGCTCCACCTCCCGTATCACCTGCGTACCGGGGGTAGAAGGAGAACCATTGTATATGCCGTCAATATTGCTCAGTATGATTAACGCCTGCATATCCATCATGGAAGCGATCATTCCCGAAAGCTCGTCATTGTCTGTAAACATCAGTTCGGTGACCGAAATGGTATCATTCTCATTTACGATAGGTATGACACCGTTCTCCAGCATCACCATCATACAGTTGCGCTGGTTCAGGTAATGACGGCGCGTGCCGAAACTTTCTTTCGTAGTCAGCACCTGCCCGACGGGAATACCGTGTTCGCGAAACAGCTCATAGTACCGGTTGATCAGTTTTGCCTGGCCCACCGCCGAGAAAAGCTGCCTTTGCTCCACGCTATCCAATTTCTTGGAAGGCTTGATCTCGCTGCGTCCCGAAGCTACCGCCCCGGATGAAATCAGAATGACTTCCACCCCGGCTTTGCGCAATTCCGCCACCTGGTCTACCAATGCCGACATACGCGTCACATCCAGCGTACCGTCTTTACGCGCCAACACATTACTACCGATCTTTACTGCTATTCTTGTAAACTGAACTGCCATTTCTCTTGTTATTTTAGAAACACAAATATAGATATTAAAATCAATCTGTAAAGTCAAATAAGCCAAAAATTAACCTTTATCGTATTTGTGTGCATGTATTTTAATTCTCATCTTTGCAAAATGAAAATATATAACGATAATATTCAATAGGCAAACGTATGGTTAAAGCTATTTTTTTCGATATTGACGGTACACTGGTTTCTTTTGAAACTCATAAGATTCCCGCTTCAACCCATGAGGCATTAAAGGCACTCCGTGATAAAGGCATTAAAATATTTATTGCTACCGGACGCCCACAATGTTTAATAAACAACCTGGGTGACTTAGAGTTTGACGGGTATATCACCGTAAACGGAAGCTATTGTTTTACCGCCGGCCACCAGCCCATTTATAAAGGTTGCATCCCGCAAGAAGACATTGAACGGCTTATCACTTTTCAACAGAAATATCCGGTACCTTTCGTTTTTGCATACGGCAATGAAATGTTCGTCACTGAAGTGAATGACAGAGTACAGGCTGTTTCCGATCTGATTGAAATTCCTGTTCCCCCTGTCGCCTCCATAGAAGAAGCCCGTGGAAAAGACATCCTGCAAATAATGGGGTACTTTACGGCCGAAGAGGAAAAAGAAACAGATATATTCGGCAAAGTGCTGACCCATTGCGAGCCAATGCGCTGGTATCCATTGTTTGCCGACATCATTGCACGGGGCAACAGTAAAAGTACGGGAATAGACAAAGTGCTGGCATATTTTGACATTGACCTGAAAGACACCATGGCTTTCGGTGACGGCGGCAATGATATTCCCATGCTGAAACACGTAGCCACAGGGATAGCTATGGGAAACGCCGAACCTCATGTCAAAGCTGTGGCCGACTATGTGACCACCTCCGTAGATGAAGACGGAATAGCCAATGCGTTGAAACATTTCGGATTAATCTAAAGAAGGTTCGATAAAAGGAAAATGAATGCAGAGAGTATCCTCATGAGAGATCCCAAACTAAGGTTTTTCATGTCGTTTATTAATTTAAGAGATGCAAAGATATTCATTTACTTCTTATTAATTCGTTTCTTGTTTTGATTTCTTGACCCATTTTTCCAGAAAACTCTTTATCTTTACGCAAAATATTTATTAATTGCGAATCTATGAAGAAAACCAATTCTATCCTTTGCGCATTTGTATTGGCAGGCTCGCTCTTCGGCTGTTCCACAACACAGCAGAAGACAGGCGAAACTGACTACACGCAGTATGTTAACACGTTCATCGGAGCAGCAGACAACGGACATACCTTTCCCGGTGCCTGCCGTCCTTTCGGCATGATCCAGACAAGCCCCGTAACCGGAGCTGTCGGCTGGAGATATTGCTCGGAATATGTGTACACCGACTCCCTGATATGGGGATTTACCCAGACACACCTTAATGGAACAGGGTGTATGGACCTGGGAGACATCCTGGTGATGCCGGTTACCGGAACACGCGCCCGTGCCTGGGACGCTTATCGCAGCCACTTCCCCAAAGACAAGGAAGCAGCGACTCCCGGATACTACACCGTAGAGCTGGCCGACCCCGGCGTGAAGGCCGAACTGACCGCCTCTCCCCATGCCGCCCTGCACCGTTATACCTATCATAACGCCGACTCGGCATCTGTATTGATTGACCTTCAGCACGGACCTGCGTGGAACGAAAACCAATACCATTCGCAAGTACAAAGTTGCGAAACCAATTGGGAAGATGCACAAACCTTGACCGGACATGTACGCAACAGCGTATGGGTGAACCAGGATTACTTTTTTGTTATGAAGTTCAATCGCCCCGTCATAGATACCCTGTATCTGCCCATGGCCGAAACTGAAAAAGGGAAACGCATCATCGCTACTTTTGACATGAAGCCGGGAGAGGAACTGCTGATGAAAGTAGCCATGTCCACCACCGGCGTGGATGGAGCCAAGAAGAATATGGAAGCGGAAATAGCCGACTGGAATTTTGAAGGAGTGAAGCAAGCAGCCCACAACGAATGGAACAATTATCTGAGCCGCATTGAAGTAACGGGTACGGATGACGAGAAGACCAACTTCTATACCAGCTTCTACCATGCCCTGATACAGCCCAACCAAATCTCGGACGTAGACGGATGGTACCGTAATGCAGCCGATTCCATCGTTAAAGCCGGTAACGGAGCTTTTTATTCCACTTTCTCCTTATGGGACACTTATCGCGCCGCCCACCCGTTTTACACCTTAATGGTTCCTGAAAAAGTAGACGGATTCGTCAATTCATTGGTAGAACA
>OKXI01000521.1_pt1 | contig 14064 bp, 7 predicted proteins | sample 1607161 | NCBI WGS metagenome assembly OKXI01 (sample SAMN04414078, study PRJEB24778) | human gut metagenome | material: faecal | host: Homo sapiens
TCTTTATCTGGATGATTAAATTTTAAGATGCGGCAGCAGCAAGAATGCCGCCATAAGGTTTATTTTATCCTTTTGCCGACACATCTTCAAAGGAACCTTTAAGCAACGGAAAGGGAGAATGGGTTGTCTTTGGGGCTGGCGCGATAATAACTCTTATGTATCCACCCACAAAACTGATAAGGTATGCACCGCAGATGGCAAATGTTATAATTACAACGATGTCTTTGTAGATGAGGTAGACCCCGGATACAGTAATACCTGCGGGCAGACCTGTTATGTTGCATGCAGCTGCAATACTTCCAACGGCTGGTATTCCTCCTGTCAGGGCAGCGACTGTTTCTCGGTAACCGATACCCGCTATGCCGGCCAGCCTAATGCCGCTTCGGCCTCTCGTTCCATCTCCGATGTCGCCTCAATCTCTGCTTCCGGTGTAAATTCAGGCATTTCCGCCATGGCCGCCGGCGCTACCACCTGCTACAAGAAGAAGACCTGCTCCGAAGGCGGTTACTACGACTCCGAGCCTGCAGGGCAAACCTGTACATCGGTTAATTATAACGGCTTAACTTGCTACAAGGACTGTCAGGATAAGTGTGGTGATGGTAATGCATACTATACTATCAGTTTAGAGAATAATCCATATGGTTCAAGTTGGGATCCTATAGTCAATCTTAACTGGGATAGTAAAAAAAGTGATCCTTGTGTTATTGATGGAACAAAAGGTTCTATGGAAGCAAAATTCGAGATCTGGTGCCCGACAGATTGTACAGGACCAAGCCTTCAATCCGGTGATGCTACTGTTGATATAGACATAACGCATCCGGGAGATTATACAATTCCTTCTAATGGAAACGCATGGTGTCCATCTGGAACATCATCTCCAGATATCCTATGGAACGGGTGTATTATCAATGCAGGCAGCTGTAATCCAATGAATCAAGATTGTAAGAGTGTAACCAGAGTAAATAATACGAATTGGGTTGCAGAAACTACGCAGGGCGCCAAATTCCACTACACCTTAACGACTAAACCTGTTTATTATGACTGTAACGGAACGCTTAATGGCACTTGGGTTGAATGGGATAACTCTGACAATCCTGAAATGCTCTATCACTGTTGCTGTCCGACGCGTTTAGATAAATATGATTCGTCATGCTGCACACTTGATAGTGAATGTCCGGATGGATATTATGAAGATGAACCTAATAGCAACTATTTTGAATATAAAACAAGTGCCAATGGGAATTGTTACAAAGTAACGGGATGCGCGGCTGGATATACTCCTGTAAGCACCAGCTCGGGATATACATCCATTACTACAAGCGGTACGACCTATGATTACCATGGCTTTAAGTGCTATGAACAAAGCTGTCCGGAAGGTTACTTTGAAGGCAGTAAGCCGCAGAATCCTGATGCGTTTATATATGAAGCAATATCTGTAAATGGGAACCTTTCCTGTTATCAAATTACAGGTTGTAATGAAGATAATGGCTATACCAAGACACCAAACGGAAGTACAAGCATAGTTTTTGACGCAAAATCCGGAGAGTTTTGTTATGAAAATAATGACCAGCCGCCTGTTGACTGGTATATCCAGGTTACCAGATTCAGAAAAAATACAGGAGCAACTGCGGCACAATGCTGCATGAGCACCAATTGCTACAATAGCGGCGCACATCCCTCTGTACCGAATGGCGTTGTTATAAGAGGTATAGCTGGCAACATGTCTCATTCTGTACGCGATTATTGCAATGTTGGCGGTTCCACAGAATCTTGCATAGATGTTGGCTATATGCCTTCGGGTCAGGAGTGCGGACCGATTGACAATGACGATTTAAGGGTAGAGATTAATGGTACGATGTATAAACAGGATGATATTATTTCGGCGTCTACATCCACATCGTACCGTGTCAAATTTGGTCCGCAAATGGCTACCATGCCGGAAGAGTGTCCTGACGGATACTATGAAGATACGCCAGAAATGAATGTTTTCAAATATGAAACCAAATCTGTCAACGGCACTAACTCGTTCTTAAAATTTTGTTATAAAGTTACAGGATGTGCTGACGGATATTCTGTAACAAACACGGGTAACACTTACAAAGATTATCATGGTTTCAAATGCTATGAAGAGGAAAAGTACTATATTAACCTGCATACTAAATTGGTTTCCTATATTAATTCTAAGGATTATACGGCGGATAGATATACGGATGCTATATTCTCTGTATCTACCACGGATAGTAAAGTAACTTCTGTCCGGGCTGAATTTGCCAGTGTTGAAAGACAGGAAGAGTACCATGAAGGAACAACAAGTGCAAAGGACACAAAATACTCAGAAGTAAAGATAAATGACGTTACCTTAACAACCAGCCAAAAGGTAGAAAAGGATGTCTATGATTACACAGGAAACAACATGACTGGCTGGGTTGGATGGAATAAATACAAAACTGTAAATCTTTATGTTAATGGCGTATTGATTAATACTGCTAATTTGTTCCCTACAGCACATAATTCCAGTGCTTCTGATACGGAAAAAACAGTTGATGGAAAAACATACGTAATTTACGTCGATGCCGAAACTGAAACTGTTGATAATGCCGAAGAAGGTTGTCCGGATGGTTGGTTTGAAAGCCGTCCAGATATCAGATGTTTTGATTATGAAATGGATGAAGATACGTTATGTTATAGGGCAACCGGCTGCCGATCCGGTAACAGAGAATGCGGTCCCAAAGGATATTTAACGTCAAATGGCATTACCTGCTATACAGATTTTGGGGAAGAAACCACACCGACAAAAAAATGTGAGTGTAAATTAACTGTAAAATACCATAGTAGTGATATGTATTATACTGATGTTACCTTTGCGGTTTCCCTCTCCGGCACAACCTGTAAAAGCAATCAGGATGAATTTACGGTAGAATTTCCTGGCATCGGCCAAGGGGGAACCAGTACCTGTCCGAATGCATCAATCACTGATCATTTAACATTATCTAAACTATATGTTGGAGTGACAAATAGTTATCATATTATTTCTGGCAGCGGATGCCATTTTATGGATGTTAATCAGCCCGGACATAAATCATATATTGTAAAAATAAACGGGGTACAGGCCTCTGCCGCCGGAGGATCCTCATTTAAGGCAACAGATGGTTCAAAATGTTATTTAAGTTATGATGGAAATTTTTAACAATAAATACATAATCTCGCTGGTAATAAAGGCACAATCTAATTCTTAGATTGTGCCTTTATCTGCCGGGTTATAGTATTTCTGAAACACAGCAGTCACATCTGTTTATTGTTTCTGAAGTCGAATAATCTTGCGGGCAACAACATTTCTGTCCTCTGATTATCATCGGTTTCGGTTCAGCACTGTCTCTGCAGTTGTTGTCATAAGGGCATCCGCCGATTATGCTGCCGCCGCCACTGCTTGTATTACAGGTAAATGCAAGTGTAACGGAACGAGAGCCTCCTGACCCGATAGTAACCTTTTTTGTAACCTCAAATGTACTTCCTACATTATGTGCGCAGAACAAACCAGGGCCATTGCCATTTTTTACCTGCATGGTGGTTTGGCCTTCTACCGTGTAAGACCCACTGGGAATGCCGCTAAATGAGAAATAGTCCCCTGCCGTTTTGGTTGTCTGTTTTATCGTTTTGTTATAGCCGGAGCCTGTGATAGTAACTGTCGTAGTCATGCCGACAACAGACCCGTTATTTGTTGAACCTGATGTATAAACTGAAAAATCAAAGTAATCATCTTTACAGTCTTTGTAGCAAGTGTACCCGTTATAGTCAAATTGAGTACATTTCTTTCCATCTGGTTCACTTGATTCATAACCGCCTTCGGAGCAGGTCTTCTTCTTGTAGCAGGTGGTAGCGCCGGAGGCCATGGTGGAGATGCCGGAGGTGGTGCCTGCTGTTGCGGCGGCCGAGGCAGAAATGCCTGAATTTGCGGCCGAGGCAGAGATTGAGGCGACATCGGAAATTGATTTACCCGCAGAAAGGGAGTTAACTCCGGTATAGTGATTGTCGGTTGCGGATTTGCAGTCGCTGCCCTGACAGGATGAATACCAGCCGTCGGATGTATTGCAGCTGCAACCGATATAGCAGTTAGCGTATGAACTGCAGGCTATACCCTCGCCTTTAGTTGTTTTTTCCGTAAAGACTGTACCATACTTATAGCTGGTACCATCACTAGCCGTTATGGTTGTGTCTGCATAAGAGTTATTATACGACCCGTTTCCTTTACAACCTGTGATTTTATACGATGTTGTTTCACAACAGGTTTTTCCGTTATCGTAGGAATAATACTTCAATTGCTCGTTCGTACTTGTTACAAAACAGCTGTCTTTAGGTTCGCCTCTGACAGTACAGCAATTAGATGCATTTCCTTGGCTTCCTGCATTTATTGACGTGTTCTTGAAGTGCGTAGAAACACATCCTGAAGAATTATATCCATCAATTACACAGCTGTTAGCTTTGTAACATATCGTACCATTATCCGCGGTTGCTACTTTTGTATAGTTAAAATAGCTTGATTGTTGTGATTCCGAATAATAATCATTGTTATTATTGCAAGATGTAGACTTATAACAAGTTAGACCACACCATGAATCATCGTCACAGTTGAAATATGAGCTACATGAATTTGAATAATTGCAATGACCGTTATTGGGGATGTGGCATGTCTGGCTATGGCCGCAACCACTCGTGCTGGTTGTTGTATAAGATGCAGAGGTAAAGTAGCTACCCGGCGTATCTGAACAGGCGTAACCATTACCACGACATCCACTCGGATAATATGCCGTAATAGTACCACCGTTAGAAGTTACATCTGTTGAAACTGGCGTATAAGTAAATCTTGTCGTATTAGAATTTGTACACTTGTCATCTGTAGCATACTCACAGGTTACACCGTTAGACGAACTGGTTGTCGTATCAAAGTACTGATCATGCGGTTTATTATTGTTGGCAACCGTATCGGCACGACAGGTCGACGCCCTGTAACAGGTTTTACCCGTACTGATAGAATTTACTCTGTTGAAGATATACTGATTCGGGCTATAAACACAACTTTCTGCACGATAACATCTTGAACCACTGGCAAGTGAGCTTGACGTATGGAAGAAGTTTGTATTCGGGCTGAATGTGTAGGCACCACGGCTGAACGCACAGTTCTGACCACGATAGCAGCTGCGTCCTGTTGCAGACGACGTGATTACATCAAAGAACTGACTGTTCGGGCTGGATACATAAGCACCAGCATTGGTACGGCAGCTTTCACCGCGATAGCATCTTGAGCCACTGCCTATAGAATGCGACGTATTAAAGAAACTCGTGTTCGGGTACGAAGAGTACGCTCCTCTGCCCAGAGCACAGTTTTGACTGCGATAACAGGTAATACCTGTCGCATACGACGTGATTACATCAAAGAACTGGCTGTTCGGGCTAGATACATAAGCACCAGCATTGACACGACAGCTTTCGCCACGATAGCAGGTTGAACCGCTGGCTATAGAATGTGACGTATTAAAGAAGCTTGTGTTCGGGTGCGAAGAGTAAGAACCACGTGTCGTCGCGCAGCTTCCGCCACGATAGCAAGTCGAATCCTGCTGAGCGTTAGTAGATGTCAGTACGTTGAAGAACGAGCTGTTCGGAGCCGACGTATAAGCACCGGCGTTCGTACGGCATCCGCCTTGTGCACGGTAACAGGTTGACCCGGAAGCGGAAGACTGTGTTGTTACAAAGAAGCTGGTATTAGTAACGGCTGCCGATGTGGAAGCACACTTCGCCCCGCGGTAACAGGTTGAACCGGAAGCATAAGACGTATGGACAACAAAGTATGTGCTGTTCGGCGTTGAAGTATAGGCGCCAATCACAACATCAGCTACCCTATCCGCACGGTATGAGGTCGAACCGGAGGCCAAAGACTGGATATAGTGGAAGAATGATGTGTTCGGGTGCGAACTGTATGCACCGGCCGCGATATGTACCTTATCGGAACGATATGAGGTCGAACCGGATGCCAGAGAGTAAATCACATTAAAGAATGATGTGTTCGGCATAGAACTATACGCGCCGGCGGCAATATGCGAGCTTTCGCCACGATATGACGTCGAACCGGAGGCTAACGAGTAAATTACATAGAAGAACGATGTATTCGGTGTCGAGCTATAAGCACCCGCCGCAGTATGAATGCCTGATCCGCGATATGCCGTTGAACCGGACGCCAGGGAGCCGCCGTACAGGAAGAACGACGTATTCGGACGGGAAGTGTACGATCCGTTCGGGTTTGCGCTCTCGCCACGGTAGGAGATAGAACCGGAAGCCGAAGACTGAATAACGATAAAGTAGCTGGTGTTCGGCGTTGAGGTGTATGCGCCGGCAGCAATGTGCGAGCTTTCACCGCGGTATGATGTCGAGCCGGAAGCCAGCGAGCTGATGGTGATGAAGAAGCTCGTATTCGGATGCGACGAGTATGCACCGGCCGCAATGTGCGACTCCTGACCGCGATATGCCGTTGAACCAGATGCCAACGAGTTAATTACATAGAAGAAGCTCGTGTTCGGCGTTGACGTATAAGCACCGGCCGCAGGATTCGTGCTCTCACCACGGTATGATGTCGAACCGGATGCCAGAGAGCTGATGGTGATAAAGAAGCTCGTATTCGGATGCGAAGAGTACGCACCGGCAGCAATGTGTGATTCCTGACCGCGATATGCCGTCGAGCCGGAAGCCGATGAACTGATTACATAGAAGAAACTCGTATTCGGCGTTGACGTATAAGCACCGGCCGCAGGATTTGTGCTTTCGCCACGGTATGATGTCGAGCCGGACGCCAACGAACTGATAGTGATAAAGAAGCTCGTATTCGGTTTGGAGCTATAAGCACCGGCGGCAATGTGCGATTCTTCGCCACGATATGCCGTTGAACCGGTTGCCGAAGAACTAATCGTTATAAAGAACGACGTATTCGGCGAAGACGAGTATGCACCGGCAGCCGTATTACAGCTGGAACCGCGATAACATCCGGAACCGGAAGCAAAAGAGTTTATGGTATAGAAGAACGACGTATTCGGTTCCGAACTGTATGCGCCGGCGTTCAGGTCTTTACAGCCTTCGCCGCGGTAGCAAGTTGAACCAGATGCGATTGAACTTTCTACATAGAACCATGCCGTATTCGGCGAAGACGAGTATGCACCACCGGCTATATAGCAATTTTGACCACGATAGCAGGTTGAACCCGATGCATAGGAATTAATAGTTACGAAGAACGACGTATTCGGAACCGATGTATAGGAACCTGTTGCCAGATAACATTCCTGACCGCGGAAACAGGTCAAACCGGTTGCCGTTGAACTGATGGTAACAAAGAACGACGTATTCGGACGAGAGCTGTAAGCACCAACGCTCGGCTCGCAGGACGTTGCGCGGTAGCAGCGGGTCGCATCATTACAAAGCGCGCGAATATCGCCAAACCACGGATACCAGTCATTTTCTATCTCTTCATGGTCGCGAATATCTTCAAAGTTCGTTTCACAGCCAATCTTTTTATAACAGCCGGATGCATCATTACATTCATTGATTTCATACAAGCAAGCCGGATAAATTTCCTTATCTTGCAGACCGGTATAGAATTCATCCCAATACGGCGCGTTCAGCGAGCTCAGGTAAAGCTCCTGTTTGCCGGTTTTGTTATCAACATTAGACGCATTGATAAACGAACTGTAGAATCGGTTTTCTTCACTACAGGAAATCTTTTTCCAACACTGGTGCTGCGCATCATCCTGGTGGCAGTTTGTCGTAATATAGGTACAACCGTTGTTGGCGCTGGTTATGCGACACCCTATCCCTTTGATACAAGAGGAATTATTGACAGCATCGTAAGTGTTGCCGTTTTTGGTGTAAGTTCCGTAGCCGGGGTTAACATCCGCATAAAAAGCATCGTGATACGGATTGTTTTTAACATATTGGGCACTGTAGTTGTAGCCTTTCTGATTTTCAACAATTTCCATCCATTTCAGATAGGCCTCTTCCGAATCGTAAATTACGCCTTCGTTGACATGATTGCTGTACCATTTACGGACATTGTTACATCCTGTCCACAAATAACAGTAGTTCGGCACGTCATTACAGTTCAAACCGTTACCGGTATCGTTACCGGAACCGTCCGACTGAGCATACGAACATACGATTTTGTTAGTCAAATTATAATCTTCCGTAACCAATCCGTTTCCGGTCGTATTCAGCGCCTTAATCAGCTGAACTGTTCCGGACGCGTCTTTTTCGTTGGTCATCTGGTCTTCGGAAAGATACGGAATAAAGTTGTCCCAGCCGCCTGCCAACTGAGCACTGTCGTTACGGTAATATTCCTTACCGGTATTTAATTCATCATGATTGCAGTCATATACCTGCATACAGCCGAAACCACCGCAACGGGTTTCCTGACGGTATTTACAGTACTCACCGGTATTTTCAAAAAAGAATCTTCTGTCTGTATTACACTGGGAGAAGCGGCACTTTCCTCCATAAAGTTTGCTGTCCCATGCGCACCGTGCCTCATACGGTACAAGATTTCCGTCCAAATTAACAATCGGATCGCCATTTCCATCTAAAAGCGCCTTATCGTCGGGGTCGTTTGTCCCGTCAACCTCGACAAAGCCGTATGAGCAGCCGCAGTATTGCCAGTATGTGATGTTGTCTGCTGCGCCTTTACACGACTTGCCATAGCCGACCAATGCGTCGTCAATTGAGCATTCCTGATATCCTTCATTTGCAACCAATGTGGAACAACAGTCGTTATCCTTGTACTTTGCCTCATCCCCGGCATAACAGAACGTTGCACCGGCACGAGGGTTCGCACACGTCTTGTAGGAAGAATCGCATTCTCCTTCTCCGACTCCATAAAAACCGTTAGTATCACAACTCAAATCTCCGAGTCGGCAAACCTTCGCCAATGAGGCCTCGGAGTACAGCAAGCCAAGCGCGGCAACTGTAATCAGTATCAGTTTTTTAGTCATCACATACCTACTTTTAAATAGAATAATACTCTTGGGAGAGTACCATATTTTTGGACAAATGTCAATCCTTTTTAATATGCGAATCGTAAAAAAAGCTTTAAAATGTGCAGTTTGAGATTAAATTTTATATTTTATTTTATACTTTTTACTGTTTAATTTTTGTGCGCAGATTTTCTAAAAGCCCCTCTACCCCCTTAGGAGATTTTGCAATAAACGAGGTATATTCGTTGCGCGCCGTCTGAGCCAAACTTACATTTTCAATAATAATATCTATAATTTTAAGCTTGCCGTTATGATTGTAAACACGCCATTTCACGCTGACCGGCTTACCTTCCGGCATCGGGACTTTGGTATTTACAAAAATCTGGCTGGGATTGCTTGCCGGGCTCGTCCCTTCAAATACAAATTTCTTACCTTTGAATTCATCAAACCGCTTTGACCACGTCTGAACATTAAATTCCTTGTACAGGTTTATGAACTCCGCCTGCTGCTTTGCCGAAGCAGTCCGCCAATAGCGGCCAAGCACATATTTTCCGATAAAATCCAAATCCAGGTTCTCCGTAAACAACTGCTTGAATACTTTATTTTTTTCTGTCGGAGAAGCGTTTGAATTTATAATCTTTTCAATTCCTTCCCTGGTCAGATTTTCCACCATTTCCACCGCTTTGCCGCCATCTATCCCTGCAGACGCAGCCTGAGCAAAACCAAACATCAAGAATAAAAATGCCAGTATTTTTTTCATTTCGTCCCTCTTAAATTCTAAAAATCGTCGTTCATTTCGCCCATATCAAAATCATAATCAGGCACCGTATTTTCCTCATTCCGACCGCAAGCCTTTATTTTGCCCCGGTTTTGCAGATATGCGGATTTTACGGCTTCATAATAGTCAATCGAGCCTTCTTCCAGACTTTCAAGGAATTTCAAGTTCTCAGCCATCAGATTCAGATACTTCAAACCGCTCGCCGTATAATATACGAGCCATGCGTCCTCCCCTCCGCTCTCCTGTGCAATCCAGTACCCGGGAGAAGAGTACCCGTCTACGGTAAACCCTACGGCAGCGCGCGGGGTGCTCGGGCCAACCACCGGCAAAACAATAAACGGGCCATCAGGCACGCACCATGTCGCCAGTGTTTCATCAAAACCGGTCTTATCCTTTTCCATCCCCATAGAAGACGCTACGTCGTATAAGCCGACAAGACCGAATGTCGTGTTAATAACAAAACGGCCAAGATTATTGCCGGAATCAGCAAGTTCCCCCTGAAGAATATGGTTTGCCGCAGATATCGGTTCATCAATATTACTAAAAAAATTTGTTACACGCTGGCGAAAGTACTCATTTGTTACCGCGCGGTAGCCTTTTGCCACAGGCCGGATGACGAATTTATCCAGTTTATTATTAAAAGAAAACATTGCCCGGTTATATGTTTCCAACGCCGTGTCATTCTCCGGCGAAACAGTTTCAGAGGCAGGCGCTCCGGCGCATCCGCCCAGTCCAAGCAATAATAATAATGCAGTATATGTAAAAAACTTTTTAGTCAATTTTCCCTCAAATCTCAAAAAATATTTTGGTTTAATATAGCGGCTTTATTTGATAAATCAACTATAAAATTCTTACTTGCTGTATGTAAACAGACATTTATGCCGCTGTTCCGGATTAAATGAAGGCATACCTGTCTAAAAATGCAAAAATATTACAAATTGGAAATGTTTTGTGTTTTGCAAAACAAATTTCCCGCGCTAGTATTCATGTATGTCATAATTTTTGAGAGGAAGACACTGATGACTACATATAACGGAAAAATCAATCTTTTCGACTGCGCCACCGCGCAGAAAGTAATCGGCCAGGAAACATTTTTAAATGCATTCAAAACCGTTCTTGACCACGGCGCTTATTGTCAGGGACCGGAAACCAGAGAACTGGAAGAAAAACTCGCCCAATATTCGGGAACAAAATATTGTGCAACAAATGCTTCCGGTACAGATGCCCTGACGCTGGCTCTTATGGCCTGGGATGTCAAACCCGGCGATGCTGTTTTTGTTTCTTCGTTTACGTTTGTCGCTTCTGCAGAATGCGTCGTCTTGCTTGGCGCCACGCCGATTTTTGTTGATTCGGCACCGGACACGTTTACGATGGATCCGGCAGACTTGAAAAAAGCAATTGAAGAAGTCAAGAAAGAAGGGAAACTCAATCTGAAGGCCGTCATTGCGGTAGACATCTTCGGTTCGCCCTGCAATTATGACGAAATTATGAAGATTGCCCATGAAAACGGCATGAAAGTTTTGAGCGATGCCGCCCAAGCTTACGGCTCTACGTACAATGGCAAAAAAGCCGGTTCCATTGCAGATATGACTGCAACTTCATTTTATCCGACAAAGCCTTTGGCTTGTTACGGAGACGGCGGTGCAACTTTCACAAATTCCGAAGAAGAATACGAACTTTTAAAATCCTGCCGCGTTCACGGTATGAGCTCAACAGACCATTATGATAACGTTCGCCTCGGCGTTACGGGACGTATGGACTCTTTCCAAGGGGCTGTTTTATTACAAAAGCTTAAAATTTTTGATGATGAACTGGTAAAAAGGGAAAAAATTGCGCAGACGTACGATAAAGAGCTGAGCCCTTACTTTGGTAAACAAAGAGTTCTTGACAATGCCACTTCCGCCCGGGGGCTGTACACAATTACCTGCGAAAAAAGGGATGAGCTGATGGCGTTCCTAAAAGAAAACAACATCCCCTGCGGCGCATACTATCCGCGTCCGGTCAACACACAGACTGCTTACAAAAAGTGGAATACGAGAAGCCTTCCCGTATGCGAGAAACTTTCCAAAACAGCTTTAAGCATACCGATGCATCCGTATTTGGAACCGGAAGCGCAGGAATATGTCATCAGCAAGATGAACGAATTTGCCGCCAAGTACGCTCAAACCGCTGCATAATCCGTTTGTCCGACATCGCATCAACAGACGCCGAAAGGCGTCTGTTTTTTTGTATCTCGAAAGCCCCGGATAGACCGACGGGGTCTTTTTTGTCGGAGTTTATACACTGGGTTTACATACTGCATTATACGCAATTGTACAGATGGTATCGCTATGGTTATTGATTTTTTAAGTAAATTATCCTATATTACAGTCAGAATCATAATTTTAGAAGAAGGGGAAACCAAATTATGTTAGAAAGTAAAGAATTTGCCGCATACAGCAACGGTCAGGTTATTGACGAAGGCTTAAGGAACTTTATGCTGAAGATTTACAACTATATGGCCGGCGGTTTATGCGCTACGGCTTTGGCCGCTTATATAATTGTCAGCAACACCTCATTGTTGCGCCTGTTTTTTAATGAATCAGGCTACTCGGCATTCGGCTGGCTGGCTTTATTTGCACCGCTGATTTTAGTATTTGCCTTTGGCTGGGTTTTACAGAGAGGAACATTGCAACAAGTTCAAGCCATGTTTTGGGGGTATTCCGTATTGATGGGCGTTTCTCTTGCACCGATTTTTCTGGTATATACCGGTGCCAGCATCGCCCGTGTCTTTTTAATCACGGCAGCAACGTTTGGCGCTCTCAGCCTGTACGGATATACGACTAAAAAAGACCTTAGCGGCTGGGGAAGCTTTTTGTATATTGGCGTATTCGGATTGATTATCGCCTCTATTGTCAATATCTTTATGAAAAGTTCCGGACTTGATTATGCCTTGTCCTACCTCACGGTATTTATCTTTGCCGGACTTACGGTTTACGATACGCAGAATATGAAGTCCCTGTACTATGCAAACGGCATGGGCGGTGATATGGCAGCGAAAGGTGCTATTGCCGGTGCATTGTCATTGTATCTTGATTTTATCAATATGTTTATGGCGTTGTTAAGACTGCTTGGCGACAGAAGATAAGACAAAACAGCAGGCCGGTTTTAACAGCCGGCCTTGCTTTTATAATAAGAGGAAGAGAAGATGGATAACAATATTTTTGATTTGTATGCTAAAAGGCACAGTTTTTATAATATAACCAATGATTGCCCGCTAACCGCGGAAGAAATTGAGAACCTAGTTCAAAAATCCTTAGAACTGTATCCAAGCCCATTTAATTCGCAAAGCGCCAGAGTTATGGTTTTATTCGGCAAAAACCACAAAAATTTATGGGGCATTACTCAAACAGAGCTTTTAAAAGCTGCACCAAAAGAAAAGGTTCAGGCAATTTCGGATAAAATTGCAAGCTTTGCTAACGGGCACGGAACTATTTTATATTTTACAGATACTGACGTCACCCGTGCACTACAGAATAAATTTCCGCTTTATGCTGCAAATTTTGATAATTGGGCTTATCAGTGCAATGCTATTTTGCAATTTATGGTGTGGACCGCTTTGGCCAATTCCGATATTGGCGCCAACCTGCAACATTATAATCCTCTTATTGATGATGCTGTTCGTCAAGCTTTTAACATACCAAACAATTGGGAACTTGTTGCCCAAATGCCTTTTGGCGGCATTGGCGCAACTCCTCAAGCACACAGTGTTGAAAATATAAAAGAAAAATTTATTATTAAAACATAGATTACAAGGTGTGAACACAAGAGTCTGCCTTTTGTGTTCTCCCATCCTGTTTCAACAAGACTAATTGTTCTGTTTTGTGATATATTGAGGCGGGATAACACCATCTTTAACAACTATCAGATAATAGGGGACAACCGAAAAACGCAGCCCTAATTTTTCATTACATACAGACCAATCTACCGGAGATGTATCTATATCGGCAACTGAATCCAGTTTCACCAAACGTTCATCAACATCTTGTGGTAAATCTTTATCTAAATCCGGACGAATTGCCGGTGAAACATAAACGGCTTCTATCAGTCCGTCTTTCATCAGGCTATTCACATCAATTGCGAACAAATCGGCATTTTCAATAAACGGCTTAAACATATTAATACTTTTTTCAGTGTATTGTATTGGCTCAGAAAAAGCTCTGACAGCACGACTTCTTCCTTTAAAACACCGTTCCATCCACTGACATATCCCGTTATGTGTGGTTTCACCGGAGCGTTTGTAAT
>OKXI01000529.1_pt1 | contig 13808 bp, 9 predicted proteins | sample 1607161 | NCBI WGS metagenome assembly OKXI01 (sample SAMN04414078, study PRJEB24778) | human gut metagenome | material: faecal | host: Homo sapiens
GCCCTATACAGCAGCCAGTCCGGTAATCAAACCCTCGCCAACGATCCCCTCAAGCCCTCACCGGGAGCCCTCAACCTCGCCTCCGACGGTACTCTCACCGCAAGCTTCCAGCACCGCAACGCCATCATCAACATCTCCGGCATCACTAATCAGCTGGGCGCCCCCGTCAACGCCATCCGGGCAACCATTTATTCGGAAGACGCCCTAAATCACACCCTGCCCCTCACCCCCATTGCCGATGCAACCGAAGCCGGCAACGGCGCGTGCCAATGGCAAGCCATCTCCCGCCTCAATCTCAACGCAAGCTATCAGAGCAGTTTCTACCTCCACTCACTCACCGTCACCCTGGGCGGCACCGTCAATCGTGATCCCGACACCGGTCTGAACACCGTCACGGGAGGCACTCAAGTCACTGTCACCATCCCCGCAGGCGACACCGACCCCAACGCAGCCGATCCCTCCGCACGCGGCCGCAGGCTCTACATAGCCCGCCAATACACCTACCGCCTCAGTCTGCTGCCCGGTGCCTGTACCGCCATCCCTGCCAACGGAGACCTCGACGGCAACGACGAGGATATGAAGTGGGACGACCAGGGAAACTTACTCACCGTGCCGCAAGGATACACCCCCATCTACAACGAGGAAGAACTGCGCAAGATAGGTGTGAAAAATACAGACGGGGACTATAATTATACCAACTCAGACGGTAAAAATTATGAATACTCCCTTTCTGCCAACTACATCCTCATGACCGACATCAACCTCACTCCGGGATACGATCCCGCCACCGGCACTGGCGGCACACTGCCCGATAAAGATTTCAATGACATACCAGACGAAGGCAATACCGAACTCTGGACACCCATCGGCAACGAGGGTACCAGCACCTCCTTCAAAGGCCATTTCAACGGCAATGGTCATACCATCACCGGCATGACTATCAACACATCAACACTGAAAAACGCCGGATTCTTCGGCTATACCTCCGGAGCCGTCATCTACAACCTCCACATGAAGGACGCACGGGTGAAGAATATGAACAACAATAATAAGACCGGTAGCCTTATCGGAGGCTGCGCTAATGGCACCACCGTTTCTCTCTGTAGCGCCACCGGCTGCGCAGTGAGCGGCAATGAGACCGGTGGCCTGATAGGTGAAACCTCTCAGACTGATATTACTCTGACCCGCTGTCACGCCACCGACTGCAAAGTATCCGGCACCAGCTACAGTGGTGGTCTGATAGGTTACAATAGCTCCGTCATCACCGCATGCTACGTACGCAACTGCGACCTCAGCGGCTGCACCGGCTACCATGGCGGTCTGGTAGGATGCTATTCTAACGCCATCCTGTTCGGTTGCTATACCTCCGGCAACACGTTCGGTAGTAACACTTCCGCTTCCCTTGTCGGCAGCAACTACGGCAGCATCATCGCCTCTGCCTACGCTGTAAACGCTACGAAGAACGATAACTCCGGTGATGCCACTACCATCGGGCTAATCACAGAAAACAAAAAAAGCAACAATGACCTCTCCCCCACCCTCTCCGGCCTCGTCTCCCCCTTCAAGGAAAGCAGCAGCACAGGAAACACCGACACGAACGGTGAGCCCACCGGATTCGGCTTCTATTGGGGTGCAGGCTATCAGCAACTGCTCGTCACCGGTGCCGATAAAGATACAGCCGAAAGCGTCACCACCACCACTAAGCCTCTTTTTGCATTGGACAATGAAATAAGGAATGACTGCACCTTTAGTGTCACCGCCCCCATCATAGAAAACGGTACAGTCACCACCGCAGGCAACACCACCCTCACAAATGTCTCCACGGTGATGGTAAACACCACCGGTAACATCTATGCGCAGAAGCGCAACTGGACCGCCGCCGGCATCTGGGGTGCTACGCTCGACGCAGCAGCCGGAAACACCGTAGGCAGCACGGATGCCACAAAGAAGGTTATCCTCGCCCCGCCCATCATTCAATGGAGCTATCAAGGGGAGCAGTAGCATCGCTACAGCACAGCAGCATCCGGGAAACTGACCGGATTAAAAATCCCGGATGAAACCAATTATAATCATTAGAAAATGAAAACAATATGAAGCAGAATATCCAACAACTCATCATCGCCGCTACCATTATTCTGGCGGCAGGCAACAACTGTGCCGTAGCACAAAGCAACAGTACAGCAATCAGCAGTAGCGAAACAATCAGCACCTCCTCGCCCTCTCCCCGCCTCTCCCTGCGCAGCAACCTCCTGCTATGGGCCTTTGGCAGCCCCTCGCTCGGCATGGACCTCACCCTCGGCCGCCGCTGGCAGGTAGGCCTCGACGGCTCATACGGAAATTGGTCGCTCAGCCACCGCACCCACGCCGCCCGCCTCAGCACCGCCGGACTGCAACTGCGTCGCTACTTCCGCCCCTTCACCAACAGAAACTCCGCCTACCACCCAAATCTTGACATCTACATCTCTTCCTCCCGCGGCGCCTACCTCGGCATCGACCTGCGCTATACCCACTTCAACGAGCAGCTACTCACCGCCGGCACCCCGGGACGCGAGGGCGACTTCATATCAACCGGAATCCTCCTTGGATACTCCTTCGCACTTGACCCCTGCGGCCGCTGGGCCATTGACGCCGCACTTGCCCTGGGATATCAGCACCAAAACTACGACCGATACACCTGGTACGCCCCCGCCGCCCAAAACCGGCTACTCGGTACCCGCACCCACAACCGCTTCACACTGACGGCACTCGATGTCGCACTCGTCTACCGATTCTGAAAACATCCCCATTCCGCCCACCGAGCCCCTCTCAGCAGCGGAAGAATACAACAGCCATAACCGGAAAACCCCAAGCAACAGCCGGAGAACAAAAAGAAAACAATAACTCGAAAACAACAAGAAAATAATATGAAAACAAAACAATACGCCGCCCACCCGCTCACCACCACCCAATCCGAACTACCGTCGGCAATCCTGTCCGCACTTACAATAGCTCTCCTGTCGGCGCTCCTGTTTACCTCGTGCAGTAAACACCACTACCTCGAACTCTTCCTCGACCCAGACGGCGAACCCATCGAAAACCCCGGCCGAATTTTGCTCAGCGCCCCCGGCGTCGCCAACCCTCTGCTACCCGCCATCCTCACCGACCCCACCCGTGAGGATCGCATCGTTGCCACCGTCCTCCACGGCCAACCTGTCGACGTAGAAGCCGGCACCTACAATCTCCTCTGCGCCCTCCCCACCGATGGCAGCAACACTGAATATTTCGGCACCGACGCCTTCACCCTCAACGGCACCACCATCAGCCTCCCCCTCCTCGACCCAGACGGCCGGCTTCCCCAAGCCCCCGATGTGCTGACTGACGCCACGCCCGTCACCGTCACCTCGGGACGCACCATTCAAACCGCCCTCACCCCCGCACCCCGCACTCGTCTCGTCCGCCTCGACGTCCGCCTACAGGGAGCCGACGCATCATCCATTACCGCCATCACCGCCCGCCTCGAAGGCGTCAGCCGCACCGCACGGCTGGAACAACGTTACACGACCGTCACAACCCAAACCACCGCCGAAGCCCCAACCCAAACAAACTCCCCGGCCCCCAGTCTACGTGCCAACGCGAACGCCCCCTACTCCCCCCTCACCAACCTGCCACTGGAGGCCTCCACCCCCACCGACCCCGAAGCCACCGGTACCTTCCGCCTCCTGGGCACGGACTCCTCAGCCACCGGCCAACGCATCCTCATTACCGCTACCCTCGCGGACGGCACCACCCTGAGCTACGAGCAAGACGTCACCCCCCTCTTCTCAGGCTTCAACCCGCCCGCCACAGCCACTACCCTGCGCCTGGCAGTCACCCTCCACTTCGGTATAGACCGAGTAAGCGGCACCATCATACCCTGGACACCCGGATGGAACGAGGGAGGAACGGGACTCTAAAAAGTTCCTCTTCCCTTGCTTTTCTCCTCCACAAAACGTATCTTTGTCTCCGCAAGACGACAACATCAACTTTAATCAAAACTTTTAATGAAACGACAAGAACAATTCCACTGTCGCTTTCTTGACTACCGTTTACTCGGCAGTTGCCTGCTGTCCTGCCTCCTTATTTGTCTGGCCCGCACCACTCTGCACGCGTCCGAAAGCAACTTTAACGCCCTTAACGACACCATTGCCGCTGACGTCGCCCTGCCCGACAGCCTCCTCACCGATGACAATGTCTATCGTTATACTTTCTCCAACTTTCCCCTGGCCTGCCGTATCATGGACGAGTTGCGTATCCGCAAACTCCTCCCCACCCATCGCTTAGACATCACTGAAGGCGACCTCTACTTCAACAACGGTCACTACCGCCACGCCCTAAAAAACTATCGCCGTGCCCTCGAAAGCGACTCCATACGCCAGAACGACGATGAATATATGGATCAGCTCCACCGCCTTATCTCCACCTACGACTGCCTGCACAACGAAGTCGGGAAAGCCGAATGTGTCAATCTCCTGCTGGACAAAGCAAAAGCCACCGGAAACCAACCCATGCACTCCATCGCCCTCTTCAATCTGGGAAAGATGATCTACTACCAGGGCAACAAGTCCCAAGGCTACGAGTACATGCACCAAGCCGTCGACCTGATGTTCCACACCGATTACGAATACAAGTACGACAACCTGCGCTACAACTACAACACCCTACTCGTGATGCAGCAAAGGGACAAACTGTACGAAGAAGCCCTCAGCACACTCGACGCCCTCCAGTCCGTAGTCACCCGCGAACAGGGCGGCGAACCCCAGATGCAAGGGCTCGAACAGAAAGAACTCAAAGCCCTCTACGCCCATCGCGCCGTAGTTCTGCAACGCTTGGGACGCCACAAAGAAGCAGAAGAATTCTACAAAAAATTCCTCACTGTAAGTCACGTACACAGCCGCGACAACTACCTCATCATGCCCTACCTCTTTGATCGCCGTATGTACGACGAAATCATCCGCATGAATACCACCCGCGAGCAATTCCTGATCAGTCAGAGAGACAGCGTGAACTATCACATGGTCACCATTAAGCGCACATTGGGCGAAGCCTACGCAAGTAAAGGCGACTACCGCCGTTCAACCCACTACTATAAACAACTGTCCATACTGTGCGACAGCATCAAAAAACGCGAAGAACGCAACACCGCCCTGGAGCTCGCCGCCATATACGACACCACCGAAAAGGAAGCCCTGCTGCAACAACAGGCCAACGAACTGCGCGAACGAAATATCCTCCTCATCTCAGCCATCTGCATCATGCTGTTGCTATGCGCCGGCCTGGCGCTCATTGTCCGATACACCCTCAACATACGCCGCAAAAACCGGGCAATGGTACGCAGCATCAACGAAGAAATGAACAGCAAAAAGCGATTGAGCGAAAGCCGCGACACCATCAACGCCCTGCAACAGAAGATAGAACAAATGAAAACCGCTGCCGAATGCAGACAAGAAGACAACATGCCGGACCTGCAAGACCATGGAACGGAAGATGATGAAGAAAAAGATAATGAACCGAAGCGAGAATACAACACACTGGAACAGATAGAAAACCGCCGGATATTTGATCTAATGGAAGGCATACTCAGCAAACAGTCTCCTTATCTGGATCCTAAATTCTCACGCCACGACTTGTGCATGCTATCGGGCACAAACCGAACTCGCCTCAACGTCATCCTGATGCAGTGTACCGGAGTAAGCTCTACCGCCTATATCAACAACCTGCGCCTGGAACACGCAGTTGAGCTCATCCGCGAGCACCCCGAATATATCATCAGTCACATCGCTGAAGAATGTGGATTGCCCAATGCGTCCACCTTCCACCGCCTCTTCCGCGAACGCTATGACATGACGCCCAACGAATACAGGAATGCCATCTTTGAGAAATAAATCTGTGGTGAACAAATATTAAAACCGAAAACAAACCGTAAGGAATACTGTTGGAAGGGGAAACTTAAAAACGATAACAGTTATGAATTACGGTATTAGTATCCTTTTCAGGGCTATCCCATTGCTGATGGCCCTTTTTTGTTTCGGCTACGGAGCCTTTGTGCTCGACATGGGGACGGACACGAACCGATTCGTTGCGGGGCCCGTGGTCTTCTCTTTAGGAATGATATGTATCGCGCTGTTCGCTACGGCAGGTACCATCATCCGGCAGAGTATACACACGTATAGTACGGCGGCAAAATATGCCCTGCCCATCATCGGCTATCTGGCTGCCGTGGTGTGTTTCATCGGTGGAATGACATACATTAGTGACGGCAGTACAGTAGCCCATTTCGTTGCGGGACATGTCATTTGTGGAGTAGCTTTCATCACTGCATGTGTAGCCACTACCGCCACCTCTTCCACCCGCTTCACCTTCATCACGCAAAATTCCAAGAAGACTGACCATGCCGTACCTGCCAAGTCATTCTCTTCGGCACAGGCGGACATACTCATCATTCTGGCTGTTGTGTTCGCCGTCATTACATGGGTTTGGGCATTCTGGTTATTGGGACAAAGTGATATCCACACCGCTTACTATGTGGCCGGACACGTAATGGCCGGACTGGCATGCATCTGTACAAGCCTGGTTGCACTGGTTGCTACCATTGTCCGGCAGATACGTAACTCTTATAGTGGTGCCGAACGGAAATGGTGGCCCGCCCTCGTATTGGTGATGGGTACACTGAGTATCCTGTGGGGACTTTGGGTGCTGACGAATGCCGACCCGGGCAAGTCTTCCACCGGATACATTATGATAGGTCTGGGTTTAGTTTGTTACAGCATATCCAGCAAAGTAATTCTGCTGGCTGTTATTTGGCGGAACGTCTTTAAGCTGGCGAACCGAATTCCGCTCATTCCGGTGCTCACCGCGCTTACTTGTCTTTTCCTCTCTGCTTTTCTGTTTGAAATGACAACGCTGAATGATGTCTACTTTGTTCCCGCACGCGTATTGGCAGGATTAGGCGGCATCTGTTTCACGCTGTTCTCCATCGTCAGCATTCTGGAAAGCGGAACGTCCAATTGATGATAAATCACTCTCTTTTTTTATAAATCACTCTCATGGATGGGTTGGGGTTTCGCCAGCTCATCCATAAACACTTCCACATTCCAGGCATGGTGCGCCACATAGGCAGCCGGACCGGTATCACCCGAATCCAGAATATCGCGCACAACGTTGGACTTGTTTCTGCCCGTCACAAAGAAAATCAGCTGCTTGGCGTTAAAAAGCAAACAGCCGGTCATGGCTATGCGCTTCTGCCCATTGTAAGGATTAACACTTACCTCGTAAGGATGGAAAGAAGAAAGCAAATACTCCTGACCGGGGAAAATGGACGAGGTATGCCCGTCTTCTCCCGCCCCCAACAGAACAATATCAAGAGCCGGAAAGCCATGCCAGAGTGGCGCATTGCAACGCACTATGCGAGAATAGCTATTCGCCTCATCATCGGGATCGTTGCTGCCGTCAATAGGAAAAATATACTCCTCAGGTATTCCCACTTCATCCAGCAACAGCCGGCGCATATTGCCATAGTTACTCTCCGAATCTTCGGCAGGTACACACCGTTCGTCCACCCAATAAATACGCATACGGCTCCACGGAGTGGCATCCTTGAATTCTTCCGCCCACAAATCGAACATGAGCGAGGGCGTGCTGCCTCCACTGAATGCTATGTGAAAAATCTTCTGCGGCTCTTCCTCCATCAAACTAATAAGGTGCTTGATGAGAGCGCGTGCCGTTTCGACAGCTGTACTATAGATATAAGTTTTCATAACTCACAATATTGATCAGTGTTCGTAAGGTTTTTACACGGATTGGTCCAGTCGGCACCATGTTCGTGCATCATAGCTTCACTTTCCAGCGGCCCCCAGGTTCCGACAGGATAACCGTAGAGAGGCGCGTCAGGATATTCATTCCAATAGCGCAGCACAGGATCAAAGAAACGCCAGGAGGCTTCGACAGCATCACTGCGGGTAAAGAGTGTCGGGTCGCCCTGAATGCAATCTTCAATCAGGCGGGCATAAGCATCGCCCGTGGCGCGTCCGCCCAGTTGGTCGTAACTGAAGTCCATCATTACTTGCTTCACATCGAATCCCGGTCCGGGAACTTTCATGCCGAATTTCAGCACAATACCCTCGTTGGGTTGCAGGCGGAGGATTAGTTTGTTAGCCCGCGGACAGTGTCCGCCATGGCAATGAAACATCTGATGGGGCGTTTCACGGAAGTGCACTACGATTTCCGTCACCTTGGTAGGCATCTGCTTTCCTGTGCGGATGTAGAAAGGTACGCCGCTCCAACGCCAGTTATCAATACCGATCTTCATGGCGATGTAAGTTTCAGTGCGCGAATCGGCGGGGACGTTCTTCTCTTCACGGTAGCCCTTTTTAGAACCGGAAGCGGTATATTGTCCGCGGACTATATGTTCATTCAAATCTTCATCCGTCAGAGGTTTCAGTGACTCGTAGACTTTTACCACTTCGTTACGGAAATTATCGGCGGTGAAGACAGCGGGAGGCTCCATGGCAGTGAGGGCCACCAGTTGGATAAGGTGGTTCTGTACCATGTCACGCAAAGCGCCTGTACCGTCATAGAAGCCGCCACGCTGTTCGATACCGAGATTCTCGACAGCGGTAACCTCTACATAATCGATGTAATTACGATTCCACAACGGTTCAAAAATGCCATTGGCAAAACGGAAAGCAAGAATATTTTGTGCCGTCTCTTTACCAAGGAAGTGGTCAATGCGATAGATCTGAGACTCTTCGAAAACGGAAGCATAGATATGGTTTAATTCTTGTGCCGACTTCAGGTCGTAGCCGAAAGGCTTTTCGACGATGATGCGGGTATGTTTACGATTCAATCCGGCTGTTTTCAGATGTAGAGGGATGACGCCATAAAGTGAGGGCGGCGTAGCGAGATAGAACAGTAAATTGTCCGGTTCCTTTTCACCGGTGATTTCCTGCAAACGGCTGTCTAGGGTTCCGTAACCTTCTTCTATGGCAGGGTCCATACTAAGGTAGTGCAAATGAGTGCAGAACTCTTTCATTCCCACTTCGGCCGGTGTGACAAAATGTTCCAGCTCGTTCAGGATATAGTCGCGATAAGTTTCATCCGCATAGTCGGTACGGCCGATACCAAGAATGGCAAATCCTTCGGGCAAACGATTATCCTTGTAGAGCGAGTAGAGTGCCGGCATCAGTTTGCGTTTCGTCAAGTCGCCCGAAGCGCCGAATATGATCATTACAAATTTACTCATAGAATCTTGTTTTTTTTGATTAGCTTCTGCAAATTAGCCCTTGCAATAAATTCATTAGCTCTTGCTTCATAATTTTATTACCAGGGCTTCATTTTATACATTATAGGTACCTGATTTTGTATCTCCGCCATGTCCGGTCCAGTTTTCATGGAAAAACTGTCCGCGGAGTTCATCGGTACGCTCAAAGGTATGTGCGCCGAAATAGTCACGCTGAGCCTGAATCATATTAGCAGGGAGCTTCGCAGATACCAGCGAATAGAAATAGTTCAATGCGGAAGAGAAAGCCGGAACAGGCAGTTCCTCTTTCATCGCATGGGCTACAAGGTGCTTCCAACCGGAGAGCAACTCTTTGATTTCTTCCCGGAAATAAGGAGCGAGCAGCAAATGTTTCGGCTTCTGCTGTGCCTCAAAAGCGGCCGCTATATCATTCAGGAATATACTGCGGATGATACAGCCTCCGCGCCACATACGGGCAATGGATGCCAGATCGAGATCCCAGCCGAAAGATTCGGACGCCTTTTGCAACACGGCAAAACCTTGTGCATAGGATACCAGTTTAGAAGCATACAAAGCGGAATAAATATCTTTCACCAGTTCCGGCTTATTATAGACCACTTGTGAGCGCTGGCAAATGAATTGTTTGGAAGCTGCCTCACGCAGATTTTTCTGCGCTGAAAGACTACGCTCAAAAACAGCCGTTGCAATCAGTCCCAGAGGCATACCCAATTCCATTGCATTGATAACGGACCATTTACCGGTGCCTTTCTGTCCGGCAGTGTCCAGTATCTTGTCAATCAGGTAACCGCCCGCCTTATCCTTATGCCGAAGAATATTGGCTGTAATTTCTATCAGATAGCTACGCAACTTACCCTCATTCCAGTGGGCAAAAACGGAAGCCATGTCTTCATTATTCAGTTGCAGAAGATTCTTCATCACCCAGTAGGCTTCGGCAATCAACTGCATATCACCGTATTCGATACCATTATGTATCATTTTAACGAAATGTCCCGAGCCGGCCGGACCAATCCAGTCACAGCAAGGAGTACCATCGGCAGCACGTGCAGCAATACTTTGCAGGATGGGTTTTACCTCATCCCAGGCAGTAACGGAACCGCCCGGCATAATAGAAGCACCGTTCAACGCTCCTTCTTCACCGCCCGAAACACCGGCACCGACAAAGCGGAAACCTTTCGATTCGGCCAATGCCACACGACGGTTGGTATCTTCATAGTTTGAGTTGCCTCCATCTATCAAGATATCTCCCGGAGAAAGATGCGGAAAGAGTTGTTCCATCAGTTCATCTACGGCACTGCCGGCACGCACCATCATCATGATTTTGCGCGGGGTGGAAATGGATTCTACAAAGTCAGGAATTTCAGTATATCCTTCAATACTTTTCCCTTTGGCACGACCGTTGATAAAGCGTTCTACCACACCTTCTTCCACTCCCGGAACAGTACGGTTAAACACGGACACATGCCATCCCTTGTCCGCCATATTCAAAGCTAAATTCTCCCCCATCACGGCAAGTCCGATTAAGCCGATGTCTGTCTTTTGTCCTTTTTCTGTCATAACTTGCATTTTTTTGTTATTGTTTCATTGAAATGGAAACAATATGTCAAGGGCATTTGTTCGTATGAATTTCGAATAAAAATCGTACTTTTGCAAACATAACTCTATTTCAATGGAGAAACTTAAATTCAGTTTTATGAAAAAACTACATATCGGCTTACTGCCGCGTATCCTTATAGCCATCGCATTCGGTATTCTTTTTGGTAATTTTCTTCCCGGAGAATTGGTACGCCTGTTCGTTACATTCAACGGTATCTTCAGCGAATTTCTAAATTTCTCCATACCGCTGATTATTGTGGGACTGGTTACCGTAGCCATTGCCGACATCGGTAAAGGTGCCGGGAAACTGCTGTTGATTACCGCCCTGATAGCTTACGGGGCAACCCTGTTTTCCGGTTTCCTCTCTTACTTTACAGGAGTAACTATATTTCCTCATCTGATAGAGTCCGGTGCCCCGCTGGAAGAGGTCAGTGAAGCGCAAGGGATATTGCCGTTTTTCTCAGTCGCCATTCCACCGCTCATGAATGTGATGACGGCACTGGTACTGGCTTTCACTTTAGGGTTGGGACTTGCCCAACTGAAAAACGATACACTGAAGAATGCAGCACGTGATTTTCAGGATATCATTGTCCGTATGATCAGTGCAGTGATCCTGCCGTTGCTTCCTATTTATATATTCGGCATATTCCTTAATATGACACATTCGGGACAGGTATTCTCTATCTTAATGGTATTTATAAAGATTATCGGCGTAATCTTCCTGCTGCACATCTTCCTGCTGGTATTTCAATATTGTATCGCTGCGCTGTTTGTCCGCCGGAATCCTTTTAAATTGTTAGGAAAGATGCTGCCCGCCTATTTCACGGCTTTAGGTACACAGTCTTCTGCCGCCACTATCCCTGTTACCCTGGAACAGACAAAGAAGAACAGCGTATCCTCTGATATTGCAGGGTTTGTCATCCCTCTTTGCGCCACGATACATTTATCCGGCAGCACGCTGAAAATCGTAGCATGCGCTCTTGCTCTGATGATGATGCAAGGCATGCCTTTTGATTTCCCCTTGTTTGCCGGTTTCATTTTCATGCTGGGAATCACGATGGTAGCCGCTCCGGGAGTTCCCGGTGGTGCCATCATGGCATCCCTGGGTATCCTGCAATCCATGCTCGGTTTCGATGAATCGGCACAGGCACTGATGATCGCACTCTACATTGCAATGGATAGCTTCGGTACTGCCTGCAATGTAACGGGAGATGGGGCTATTGCACTGATAGTAGATAAGATATATAAGTGACAAGCCAATAAGTTTTGTATTCTCGTAAAAAATAACGAATTTTGCTCCCGCAAAAAATAATCAATAAAGAAGCCTACAATATGAAAACAGCTTTAATCTCCGGAATAACAGGTCAGGACGGTTCGTTTCTCGCCGAATTCTTATTACAGAAAGGATATGAAGTGCACGGTATTCTCCGCCGTTCTTCTTCATTCAATACAGGGCGCATCGAACATCTGTACTTCGACGAATGGGTACGCGACATGAAGCAAAAGCGCACCATTAACCTGCATTACGGTGACATGACGGACAGCAGCTCGCTGATCCGCATCATCCAACAGGTACAGCCGGACGAAATATATAACCTCGCTGCACAAAGCCATGTAAAAGTATCTTTCGACGTACCGGAATACACCGCAGAGGCAGATGCCATCGGCACGCTGCGTATGCTGGAAGCTGTCCGCATCCTCGGCATGGAGAAAAAGACAAAGATTTACCAAGCCTCCACTTCGGAACTTTACGGTAAAGTACAGGAAGTCCCCCAATCGGAAACAACTCCTTTCTATCCCCGCAGCCCGTACGGAGTAGCCAAACAATACGGCTTCTGGATTACAAAGAATTACCGCGAAAGTTATGGTATGTTTGCCGTAAACGGTATCCTTTTCAATCACGAAAGCGAACGTAGAGGAGAAACATTCGTAACCCGTAAGATTACGCTGGCTGCCGCCCGCATAGCCCAAGGTTTCCAGGACAAACTGTATCTGGGTAATCTGGATGCACGTCGCGACTGGGGATATGCGAAAGATTATGTAGAATGTATGTGGCTGATTCTTCAGCACGATACACCGGAAGACTTCGTGATAGCCACAGGCGAAATGCATACCGTCCGCGAGTTTGCCACCCTTGCCTTCAAGGAAGTAGGCATCGAACTGCGCTGGGAAGGTGAAGGCGTAGAAGAAAAAGGTATCGATGTGCAAACTGGAAAAACGCTTGTAGAAATAGATCCTAAATATTTCCGCCCTGCCGAAGTGGAACAGCTGTTAGGTAATCCGACAAAGGCCAAAACTCTTTTAGGCTGGAACCCGAGACAAACCAGTTTTGAAGAATTGGTGAAAATCATGGCAGCACACGATATGAAGTTTGTGAAGAAGCTATATCTGAGATCACTTGAAAAATAATATATAAAAATCAGAACTATAATGTTAGACAAGAACGCCAAAATCTACGTAGCCGGACACCGTGGTCTGGTAGGCTCCGCCATCTGGAAAAACCTGCAAGATAAAGGATATACCAATCTCATTGGCAAAACCCACAAAGAACTCGATTTGCTGGATGCCGTTTCCGTACGTAAATTCTTTGATGAAGAACAACCGGAATATGTATTCCTTGCCGCTGCTTTCGTTGGCGGCATCATGGCAAACAGCATTTACCGTGCTGACTTCATCTACAAAAACCTGCAAATACAGCAAAACGTCATCGGTGAAAGTTTTCGCCACAATGTGAAGAAACTCCTCTTCCTGGGAAGCACCTGCATCTATCCTCGTGATGCCGAACAACCCATGAAAGAAGAAGTGCTCCTCACCTCTCCGCTGGAATATACCAACGAACCATACGCCATCGCCAAGATTGCCGGACTGAAAATGTGCGAGAGTTTCAACCTGCAATATGGCACGAATTACATCACCGTAATGCCTACCAACCTCTATGGTT
>OKXI01000535.1_pt1 | contig 13699 bp, 8 predicted proteins | sample 1607161 | NCBI WGS metagenome assembly OKXI01 (sample SAMN04414078, study PRJEB24778) | human gut metagenome | material: faecal | host: Homo sapiens
TGCAATATAACACTCAACAAAAACGGATGCCTTTGCCGGAATACGGACGCAGCATCCAAAACATGGTTGACCACGCGTTGACAATCGAAGACCGCGCTGAACGCCAACGTTGCGCAAACACCATTATCAACATCATGGGTAATATGTTCCCGCATCTGCGTGATGTACCCGATTTTAAACATAAATTATGGGATCATCTGGCTATCATGTCCGACTTCAAACTGGACATTGATTACCCTTATGAAATTATCCGCAAAGATAATTTGAATACCCGTCCGGAAGTGATCCCCTATCCCAGTACAAAAATCCGTTACCGCCACTACGGTCGTACACTGGAAGTATTGATAAAGAAAGCAATTGACTTCCCCGAAGGAGATGAAAAGCAGAATCTGATTGCCCTGATCTGCAACCATATGAAGAAAGACTACATGACCTGGAACAAGGATACGGTAGACGACCGCAAGATTGCAGAAGATCTTAATGAATATTCGGGTGGCAAATTGCAGATGACGGATGACATCATCAAACTGATGGCTGAACGTATCAATCAGAACTACCGTCCGAAAGTAAACAATCAGAATAACCGGAGAGATAACCGGAATAATAAGAGAAAGTACTAACAGATTTATGATTTCAGATTTATGATTTATAAGCGGCAGATCCGTTCATAAATCATAAATCATAAGTCATAAGTCATAAATCCCAATTTATGGCATCATTCGTAATTGAAGGAGGACACAGATTATCCGGCGAGATTCATCCGCAAGGCGCAAAAAACGAGGTATTGCAGATTATCTGCGCCACGCTGCTGACAGCCGAAGAGGTGACCGTACATAATATTCCGGACATACTGGACGTCAACAATCTCATTCAATTGATGCGTGACATGGGCGTTACGGTATCCAGAAAAGGGCTTGATACGTATTGTTTCAAAGCAGAAAAGCTGGATTTGAGTTATCTGGAAAGTGATGAATTCCTGAAGAAATGTTCCAGTCTGCGAGGTTCGGTTATGTTAATCGGCCCGATGGTGGCACGCTTTCATAAAGCGATGATATCAAAACCGGGTGGTGACAAGATAGGACGCAGACGTCTGGATACTCACTTTATCGGTATACAGAATCTGGGTGCAGATTTTTCGTACAACGCAGAACGCGAAGCGTATGAGATTTCAGCTTGCGAACTGAAAGGCACCTACATGTTGCTGGACGAAGCTTCAGTAACCGGAACTGCCAACATCGTGATGGCAGCGGTACTGGCCAAAGGAACAACCACTATTTACAATGCTGCCTGCGAACCGTATCTGCAACAACTTTGCAAGATGCTGAACCGTATGGGCGCCAAGATACAAGGCATTGCCTCCAATCTATTGACCATTGAAGGAGTGGACGAACTACACGGTACCGAACATACAATACTTCCCGATATGATTGAAGTCGGCAGTTTTATCGGTATGGCAGCCATGACGCAAAGTGAGCTCACCATCAAGAATGTTTCTTATGAAAACTTGGGCATCATCCCTGAAAGTTTCCGCCGTCTGGGCGTCAAACTGGAACAACGGGGAGACGATATCTATGTTCCTGCACAGGAAACGTATCAGATAGAGTCGTTCATAGACGGCTCTATCATGACTATTGCCGATGCTCCCTGGCCGGGACTGACGCCGGACTTGCTGAGTGTAATGCTCGTAGTTGCCACTCAGGCAAAAGGCAGCGTGCTTATCCATCAGAAAATGTTCGAGAGCCGCCTGTTCTTCGTGGACAAACTGATAGATATGGGAGCACAGATTATTCTTTGTGACCCTCACCGTGCCGTTGTCATTGGCCATAACCATGCCATGCGTCTGCGAGGCGGAAATATGACTTCACCTGATATTCGTGCCGGTATTGCATTACTGATTGCCGCCATGAGTGCGGAAGGAAGCAGCCGTATCCACAACATTGAGCAAATAGACCGGGGGTATCAAGACATCGAAAGACGCCTGAATGCTATCGGAGCAAGAATTACGAGAATATGATATGGGATGGTGGAAGATGATTAAGAATGGTAGGATGATAAGATGATAAAAAGAGAAGATGTATATAAGATAGGAGTATTCAACAAACCGCACGGCATTCACGGTGAGTTGTCATTCACATTTACCGATGACATTTTTGACCGGGTGGAAGCTGAATACCTAATCTGCCTGTTGGATGGTATTTTCGTACCTTTCTTCCTGGAAGAATACCGTTTCCGTTCCGACTCCACTGCATTAGTAAAGCTGGAAGGAGTAGACACGGCAGAACGTGCGCGGATGTTCACCAACGTGGAAGTTTATTTTCCCGCCAAACATGTCGAAGATGCCGGACCGGGAGAACTGACCTGGGATTTCTTCGTAGGTTTCCGCGTGGAAGAAGTTAACCACGGAGACTTGGGAGAAGTGACAGAGGTGGATACTGCAACCATCAACACCTTGTTTGTAGTTGATCATCAGGGAGAAGAGTTACTGATTCCTGCACAAGAAGAATTCATCCAGAACATTGACCAAAAGCACAAAGTAATCACTATGGATTTACCCGAAGGATTACTGGCTTTGGATGAAACAGAGGAAGTGTAAACAAGTGATTAGTGATAGAGTGATAAGTGATTAGCGCGTATGGTGAAAAAGAAACGACATAAAGCATTCTGGAGTAATATCAAATTCAAATATAAGCTGACTATCATCAACGAGAATACACTCGAAGAAGTAGTAGGTCTCCGTGTATCCAAGTTAAACGGCATCTCGGTATTACTTTCTGTGCTGACTGTTTTGTTTCTGGTTGCCTCAGTTATCATTGCTTTCACTCCGTTGCGCAACTACTTGCCGGGATACATGAACAGTGAAATCCGTGCCCAAGTGGTAGAGAATGCTTTACGAGTAGATTCACTTCAACAGTTGGTAGATCGCCAGAATTTGTATATCATGAATATACAGGATATTTTCAGTGGAACCATACGTGTAGATACTGTGCACAATATGGACTCACTGACTACTGTACGCGAAGATTCGTTGATGGAACGCACACAGCGGGAAGCGGAGTTCCGGAAACAATATGAAGAAACAGAAAAGTATAATCTGACAAGCATTACAGCCCGCCCGGACATAGAAGGATTGATATTTTATCGTCCCACGCGAGGCATGATTACAGACAAATTTGATGCTGACAGAAAACATTACGGTACGGATATCGCCGCCAATCCCGGAGAGAGCGTACTTGCTACGCTGGATGGTACAGTTATCTTGAGTACTTATACGGCCGAAACAGGATATGTGATAGAAGTACAACATAATCAAGACTTTATATCCGTATATAAGCATTGCAGTTCCTTATTGAAACGTGAAGGAGACACTGTACAGGCCGGAGAGGCTATTGCTTTGGTAGGAAACAGCGGACAACTGACAACCGGTCCTCACCTGCACTTTGAGTTATGGCACAAAGGACGGGCGGTGAATCCGGAACAATATATTGTATTTTAAGTGATAGATAAATGAAAAAACAAATTGCTATACTCGGTTCTACCGGCTCCATAGGTACGCAGGCATTACAGGTGATTGAAGAACAATCCGACCAGTACGAAGCGTATGTGCTGACCGCCAACAACCGTGTAGAAGAACTCATTGCCCAGGCTCGGAAATTCAAGCCTGAAGCGGTAGTTATAGCCAATGAAACGAAATATGCCCAACTGAAAGAAGCCCTTGCCGATCTGCCCATCAAAGTATATGCAGGAACGGATGCTATCTGCCAGATTGTGGAAGACTCGGAAATTGACATCGTACTGACTGCGATGGTAGGTTATGCCGGACTGAAACCAACCATGAATGCTATTCGTGCCCGTAAACCCATCGCTCTTGCTAACAAGGAGACGCTTGTTGTGGCAGGTGAGCTGATTAACGATATGGCACGCCTATCCGGTACACCTATATTACCGGTAGATTCCGAACATTCAGCCGTTTTCCAATGTTTAGCGGGGTAACTCGGCAATCCGATAGAGAAGGTGATCCTTACGGCATCCGGTGGTCCGTTCCGCAATTGCACAATGGAACAACTGGCTACGGTAACCAAAGCCCAAGCCCTGAAACATCCTAATTGGGATATGGGAGCGAAAATTACGATTGATTCCGCTTCAATGATGAACAAAGGGTTCGAGGTGATAGAAGCAAAATGGTTATTCGGTGTACGTCCGGATCAGATTGAAGTGGTAGTACATCCGCAATCTATTATACATTCGATGGTGCAGTTTGAAGACGGTGCAGTAAAGGCACAACTGGGTATGCCGGATATGCGTCTGCCTATTCAGTATGCATTCTCTTATCCGCAACGCCTGAAGGCTTCATTTCCCCGGTTGGATTTCAAGATGTGCACAAACCTGACATTCGAACAACCGGATACTACCCGTTTCCGTAATCTGGCTTTGGCTTACGAAGCTTTGCATAAAGGCGGAAATATGCCTTGTATCGTGAATGCAGCCAATGAAGTGGTAGTTGCCGCTTTCCTGCGGGATGAGATTTCATTCCTCGGCATGAGTGATGTGATAGAGAAAGCAATGTCTATCGTATCGTTTGTGGCAAAACCGGAATATGAAGACTATGTAGCTACGGATGCGATGACACGCCGTATTGCACAAGAGTTGATAAAATAAAAATAGTACAGGTATTAGAGTATCTCAACTCCCTTCTTCCTCGGAGAAGAATAAGAATAGTAAATAGTAGTTAATAGTAAAATAGAAAAATTATTAGATGGAAACATTTTTGATTCGTGCCCTGCAACTCATTATGAGCCTTTCGTTGCTCGTTATCGTTCATGAGGGAGGGCACTTCCTCTTCGCCCGTCTTTTCAAGACACGGGTAGAAAAGTTTTGTTTGTTCTTCGACCCTTGGTTTACCCTGTTCAAGTTCAAGCCGAAAAATAGTGATACGGAATATGGTATTGGTTGGCTGCCGTTAGGTGGTTATGTAAAGATAGCAGGTATGATAGATGAGTCTATGGATACCGAACAGATGCAACAGCCAATGCAACCGTGGGAGTTCCGGGCCAAACCGGCATGGCAACGGTTGTTAATCATGATAGGTGGTGTATTGTTCAATTTCATATTGGCATTATTCATCTATTCTATGATACTTTTTACCTGGGGAGATGAATACGTACCGGTACAAAAAGCCCCGTTGGGTATGGAATTCAACGAAACGGCAAAAGCTATCGGTTTCCGTGACGGTGACGTACTGATATCTGCTGATGGTGTACCCTTTGAACGTTACGGTGGTGACATGCTGACAAGCGTTGTCGATGCCCGCCAGGTAACAGTACGCCGTGATGGACAAGAGGTATCCGTTTATATTCCTGAGAATTTTATGGAGCGTCTGCTGGCTGACAGTGTACGTTTTGCCTCATTCCGCTATCCGTATGTTATTGATAGTATTTGTGCCAACCGTCCTGCTGCCCTTGCCGGACTGCAAGCAGGTGACAGTATTATGCAATTGGACGGAAAGAACATTGCTTATTTCGATTTTAAAGAAGAGATGTTACGCCGTCAGAAAGCGGATTCAGCTTCTCATTATATCACATTGACTTATGCACGTGCCGGAGTGATAGATACTATAACTTTTGCTACAGATTCAATCTATGAGATAGGTGTAGTAGTACGTACGGCAACCAATCAGTTACTGCCGGTTGTAAAGAAAGAATATAGTTTTCCGGCCTCTTTCCCCGCTGGTGCAGCATTGGGAGTACAAACTCTGAAAGGCTATGTAGGACAGATGAAATATCTCTTCTCTAAAGAAGGCGCCAAGCAATTGGGTGGCTTCGGAACTATCGGAAGCATCTTCCCTGCTACATGGGATTGGCATCAGTTCTGGTACATGACAGCGTTCCTTTCTATTATCCTCGCCTTCATGAATATTTTGCCTATTCCGGCACTGGATGGCGGACATGTGCTATTCCTTATTTATGAGATTGTGGCTCGTCGCAAACCAAGTGATAAGTTTATGGAACGTGCGCAAATGGTCGGTATGTTCCTGTTATTCGGATTGCTGCTTTGGGCAAACTTTAATGATATTCTGCGGTTCCTGTTCTAACGCAGGTTCTACTTTATAAAAACAAATAGACCATCTATTCGAAGTGAGTAGATGGTCTATTTATTATATGAAATATCTATCGTATTTTCTTACACTAAGTGTCCGATCCACTCTTCACGATCTCCCGGCAAAAGATCAATAACCGGAACCTCTACCATGGTGTAACAACCTGGTTGTTGACGCATGGAAGCGCGAGCTACACAAACCAATACCTGAGCAGTAAGTGCAGGATTATTAATGCGCATATTGAACTCAAATAATTGATTCTGAGTTTTACCGGAAACACCTTTACGAGTGAGGTTTACACCATGTCCCATATCAAGCAAAGCATCTACGCTGGGAACTAATTTCACATGTGTCTCGTCATTCACAAAGTATGGATCTGCCTTGATGGCAGCAGACACTTTATCAAACTCATAACCGTCTTTCAATTCGATATAAACCATACGGCGGTGAATACCAGTTCCGGTAGGAATAGTCATGGAAAGAGCTGCCTTTACACCGTCAATAGCTTTTACAGCAACTGTATGTCCCATACTCATTCCCGGACCAAAGTTTGTATAAGTAATTCCTTTCGGAGCAATCGCTTCCAACAGAGTACGTACGATAGAATCGCTTCCTGGATCCCAACCTGCAGAAATAATAGAAACTGCATTATGCTCTTTTGCAGAAGCAGACAGTGTGCGACGCAAATCTACAATACCGGTATGAATATCGAAGCTGTCAACCGTATTGATGCCAAGTGCAAGGATTTCTTTGGCATAAGTCTCTACACTGCGGGTTGGTGTACAAAGAATTGCAACATCAACACCTTCCAATTCCTTGATATTCTTTACAACAGGGTATTCACTCAGTTCTGCGGGACGGTTTTCAGCTCCAGCACGGCGTACTACACCGGCAATTTCAAAGTCGGGAGCCGCTTGCAACGCTTCGAGCACGTATTGCCCGATATTGCCATAGCCAACAATGGCTGCTCTTACTTTTTTCATTCTTTTATTGAATTTGTTTATCAGTTTTCTATTTTATCGGCACAAAAGTAATCATTTTCATTCAATTTAACCACAAAACGATTCAGTGTTCCACAGAGTTTTTTCTTTATTAAGACTTCTTTCAAACTTATGTACCTTCAATGACTTATCCCTCTAAAACAATTTCCAAAGGAAAAAGTTCCCCGAAACTCTTCTGAGTCTGTAATGAAGAAACACAATATTCCTCGCTCGCGCGCGTTATAGAAGTATTATGATAGAATACATCAGAGGCGGACTTGCCGAGCTCAGCCCGGCAACCGCAGTTATCGACTGTAACGGATTGGGATATGCCGTTAATATTTCATTAAATACGTACGCTGCCATTCAAGGCAAAAAAGAGTGTAAACTGTATATCTACGAGGCTATACGTGAGGATGCATACATCCTCTACGGCTTTGCAGATAAACAAGAGCGTGAATTATTCTTGTTGCTGATTTCCGTTTCGGGCATTGGCGGTAATACTGCACGAATGATACTTTCAGCACTTTCACCGGCAGAACTGGTGAATGTTATCAGTACTGAAAATGCCAATTTACTGAAGACAGTGAAAGGTATCGGATTAAAAACAGCCCAACGGGTGATTGTGGATTTGAAAGATAAAATCAAGACAGGTGCTGCAAGCGCAGGAAATACGATAGGAAGTCTCGGCGGAATGTTATCTGCTGCTAATGCACAGGTGCAGGAAGAAGCCATTGCTGCATTGACAATGTTGGGATTTGCACAAGCACCATCACAAAAGGTAGTTTTGGCAATATTGAAAGAAGAACCGGATGCACCGGTAGAGCAGGTTATTAAGTTGGCGCTGAAAAGACTTTAGTAAATGATGATTTAGGGGAGAATAACCTATATTTTTTATATGGAATTTTTACTTCCTTTCTTTCTTGTCTTGTCACTTTCCCCACCCCCTCTCAGATACCTTCTGAATGGGGATACAATGAGTCAGGAACTGAAAGGCATTCAGTCAGGGAGTGAAAAGCATTCAGTCCCTGACTGAATCAGGTTCACTCAACGAGTCGGAGGAGTAGCTACGGGAAAGGAAGAAATTTACGCATTTTTTGTAAGTATAATTACTAACCGATGAAATATACGATGAATTATCATTCATAAATTAATTAAACACATATGAAGTCTCCCCGTATACGACATATCATCTGGTTATTGCTGCTATGGCTCATGCCTGGCAGCTTTGTCGTTATGGGACAGAATGTAAATGGGGAAAGTGCACAAGAAGCAGAAAATGTACAGGATACAATAGCTCCGCGATATTCCGTTCGCAAGACCGTGCCGGGTACACTTAAAGACCTTTCTCCCCACCCTGCCGATCTGCAATCACCCATGAACCTGCGAACCGAGGCAGAATATGATGCAAAAACAGACAGATACTACATACGCACAAAATTAGGGAATACCGAAATCGGTGTACCGATGGTACTGACCCCCGAAGAATATCTGGATTGGACATTGAAACAATCCATGCAATCTTATTACCGCCAAAAGAACGGAGAACAAATCGGCAAAGGAAAAGAGGCTTTCGACTTTATGGATATGAAGTTCAACCTTGGTCCGGCAGAGAAGTTGTTTGGTCCCGGTGGGGTACAGATACGTACACAAGGTAATGCAGAACTCAGCTTCGGCATGACGTACAAAAATGTGAAGAACCCCTCACTTCCGGAAAGTCAACGCAAAACACTCGGTTTTGACTTTGACGAGAAAATTAATATCAACGTCAATGGAAAAGTAGGTGACAAGGTGAATATGAACATGAACTACAACACCGATGCTACCTTTGATTTTGACACCAAACGGCTGAAACTGAAATATGAGGGAAAAGAAGATGAGATCATCAAACTGATTGAAGCCGGTAATGTGAGTATGTCCACCAATAACTCACTAATACGCGGAGCATCCGCACTGTTCGGTATTCGTACAGACCTGCAATTTGGCAAACTAAAGCTACAAGCTGTTATCAGCCAGCAAGAAAGTGAAGCAAAAACAGTGACAAGCCGCGGTGGTGCACAAACCACTACGTTCGACTTCTCCGCAGATAATTACGAAGGAAACCGCCACTTCTTCCTTGCCCATTATTTTCGGGATGTCTATGATAAAAATCTGGCACAGCTTCCGAATATCCTTTCAGGAATCACAATTAACCGGATCGAAGTATGGGTAACCAACAAACGAAATAATTATGATAATCCGCGAAACATCGTAGCACTAACTGATCTTGGAGAGGCCTTTCACATAGGCAACACTACCGCCTGGAGCGGAGTGGGAAACCCGACCAACCCCAGTTCAAACGTCAACGCTCCCGCCAATAGTGCCAATAACCTCTATGCGGAAATGCTCAGCCGCTATGCAGCCGCACGCGATATCAGCCAGGTAAGTAATATCATGAGTACAATCCCCGGATCCGAACCCGGCATGGATTACGAAAAAATAGAAAGTGCCCGTCTGCTCACTTCCTCAGAATACACACTAAACAGCAAACTCGGTTATATCTCACTGAAGCAAACCCTTCAACCGGACGAAGTACTGGCAGTCGCTTTTGAGTATACACTCGGTGGACGAAGTTATCAAGTAGGTGAGTTTTCTTCAGACATCAAGGAAACCGGGCAAAGTTTGTTCGTAAAATTATTGAAGAATACGGCAAATTCCCCGGACGCAGCCTGCTGGGATCTAATGATGAAGAATGTCTACAGTCTCAATGCCTACTCTGTGCAAAAAGAAAAATTCCAGTTGAACATCACTTACCAAAGCGATACAACAGGTGTATATCTACGCTACATTCCAGAAGGAAAGATTGCCAAAACACCCCTGTTGCGTGTCATGAACCTCGACCGCCTTAATAGCCAGAACCAAACAGGTGCGGACGGTTTCTTCGACTTTGTCGAAGGCTATACGGTGACAGCTTCGGACGGACGTATCTATTTTCCCGTAGTAGAACCTTTCGGCAGCCACCTGCGCAAAGCCATCGGAAATGATGCGCTGGCAGACAAATATGTGTTTCAAGAACTGTACGACTCCACTCGCACCGTAGCGCAACAAACAGCAGAAAAGAATAAATTCCGACTAACAGGTGAATACCGTGCCTCCAATGCCAATGAAATACGGTTAGGGGCTATGAATATTCCACAAGGTTCAGTACGTGTGACGGCGGGCGGTATGACACTGGTAGAAAACTCTGACTATACAGTAGATTACACATTGGGAGTAGTTACCATTCTCAACCAAAGCATCATTGATGCCGGTACAGCCATCAGCGTAAATCTGGAGAGCAATACGCTCTACAGCATGCAACGCAAAACGATGATGGGACTAAACTTCACCTACGATTTCTCACAGAACTTCTCTTTCGGAGGAAGCATCATGCACCTCAGCGAGAAACCACTGACAAGCAAAGTTGCAATGGGTGACGAACCACTCTCCAACACGTTGTGGGGAGTGAATGCTTCATGGAAAAAAGAAAGCCAGTGGCTGACAAACATGCTGGACAAACTACCGTTTGTCACCGCAACCGCCCCCAGCAGCATCAATCTCGGTGTGGAATTCGCCCATCTCATTCCGGGACATGCCAAAGGACTACAACAAAATGCTTCGTACATCGACGATTTCGAAAGTACACAAAATGGCATTGACCTTCGTCAGCCCTCATACTGGATGTTGGCAAGCACCCCCTCTCCCCTCTTTCCCGAAGCAACCTGCAGCAATGATATCAGTTACGGAAAGAACCGGGCACTGCTGGCGTGGTACCATATTGACGGACTTTTCACCCGCCGTAACTCTTCATTGACACCTACACACATCAAAAACGACTTAAACCAGCTTAGCAACCACTATGTGCGTGAGGTCTATGAGCAGGAACTGTTTCCAAATAAGGAAACTCCCTACCAGGAATCGGCTTCCATGAACGTACTGAACCTAGCCTATTATCCACAGGAACGGGGGCCATACAATCTGGATACAGACCTGAATTCCGACGGTACTCTGAAAAATCCGGAGAATCGCTGGGGAGGCATGATGCGTAAACTGGATACCAGTGATTTCGAAGCGGCGAACATTGAATACATCTCTTTCTGGTTACTGGATCCATTCATCTACGAAGAAGGCAGTATTGAGGGAGGAATAACACGAACAGGTTCGGAAAAGGCAACACGAGCAAATTCCCCCAAAGGTACTCTCTACATAAACCTTGGCGAAGTATCTGAAGACATCCTCAAAGATGGCAAGAAGTTCTTTGAAAACGGTCTGCCCATTGATGGAGATGCAACAAAGACCGAAGAAACAGTTTGGGGGCGTGTTCCCCGCGATCGTAGTGTGGTATATGCCTTTGATAATGCAACCGGCGCACGCCGTAAGCAAGATGTCGGACTGAACGGGCTCTCTACTGAAGACGAACGTACCTTCTCCACTTATCAGAAATATCTGGCAGACGTACAGGGCAAAGTGGACGCCTCCACTTACGAGAAATTCTACAACGATCCGGCAGGCGACAATTATCATTATTTCCGTGGCTCGGACTATGACCGGGAAGAGCGTAGCATTCTGGAACGCTACAAATACTATAACAATACCGAGGGGAACTCCACCGCGAGTGAAGACTCTCCGGAACGATACGATATATCTTCAAAGACCGTGCCCGATGTAGAGGATATCAATCAGGACAATACACTGAACGAGACTGAGAAATATTTCCAATATCGCATCAACCTGACACCTTCCGACCTGAAAGTAGGACAGAATTACATCACGGATAAACGAACCGCCAGTGTCCGCCTGCGCAACGGACAAACGGAAGAAGTGACCTGGTATCAGTTCAAAGTTCCCGTACGCAGTGGCGAGGCGGTGGGAAGCATCAAAGACTTCAAATCCATCCGTTTCATGCGCATGTTCCTGACCGGATTTGAGAAACCCATCGTGCTACGTTTTGCAACCTTAGAGTTGGTACGCGGCGAATGGCGCACCTATACCGATGCACTGAATAATACACAACAAGGCGCCTCTACCACCAGCTCTGCTGCACTGGACGTTTCTGCCGTCAATATCGAAGAAAATGGAGACCGTACTCCGGTGAACTATGTAATGCCTCCGGGCATCTCCCGTGTCATCGATCCGGGACAACCGCAACTTCGTCAACAGAATGAGCAAGCCATGAGCCTGAAGCTGGAAAAGTTGGCTCCCGGCGATGCACGTGCCGTCTACAAAAATACCGGTATGGATATGCGGCAATACCGCCGGCTGCAAATGTTTGCTCATGCCGAAGCTTTGCCCGATCTCTCCACAGATCCGCAAAATGGCGAACTTTCCGTATTCATCCGCCTCGGCTCAGATTACCGCAGCAACTATTATGAATACGAAATTCCCCTCACACTCACTCCGCACGGAGAATACAACGGAAGCACCGTTGCAGGTTGCCTTGCCGTCTGGCCCAAAGACAACAATCTTGACATTGACCTCAGTGTACTCACCAATGTCAAGAAGGCCCGTAATCGCTTGAAGAATATCTCGAACAGTGGTGTCAGCTATGCAAAAGTGTATTCGGAATACGATCCGGATAAACCCTCCAATAAGATAAGCGTGATTGGTAATCCTTCACTGGCAGAGGTCAAGACTATGATGATCGGTGTGAGGAACAACTCACGCACCATTAAATCGGCAGAGGTCTGGGTGAACGAACTGCGCCTAACCGAATTCAACGAAGACGGCGGTTGGGCTGCACAAGGCAATCTCAACTTACAGCTTTCCGATATCGGTAGTATCAACCTGGCCGGTCATGTGGAAACAGCCGGTTTCGGTGGACTGGAACAGAGTGTCAGCGAGCGTCGACTGGACGATTATTATCAGTATAGTTTCACCACTACATTCGATCTGGGACGTTTCTTTCCTAAAAAGGCTAAATTGGCCGCTCCTATTTACTTCTCTTACTCCAAAGAGGCCACTACGCCAAAGTACAACCCTCTGGACAAAGATATGCTGCTGGATGATGCGCTGGATGCCTGTACCACCGATTGGGAACGAGACTCGCTGATGAATATCGCCCGTGAAATTACTACCTACCGCAATTTCAGCCTCAGCAATGCACGACTGGGTATTACAAGTAAAACCCCCATGCCTTATGATCCGGGGAACTTTACTTTCAGCTATTCCCGTTCCCTCCGCCACAATCAGGGTAGCACCACAGCTTACGAAAACGAAACGGACTGGCGCGCTGCAATGACTTATAATTATGCTCCTGTCTATCGCCCGTGGGAACCTTTCAAAGCTATGGAAAGCAAATCTCCATGGATGCGTTTCATCAAAGAAATCAATCTGAACTGGCTGCCTCAAAGCATCTCATTCAATACCGATATGACGCGTCACTATTATGAACTTCAACTCCGCGATCTGGAGGCATTGACTGCCGGAAGCAGTTCCATCGGCAGCGGGGATCTCAGTATCGTAGGCATCCCCATCTCCGTCGCTAAAGAATTTCTATGGAACCGTGACTTTGCCCTGCGCTGGGACCCTACAAAGAACCTAAAACTGAACTTTAACTCTGCTACCCACGCCGAGATTGAAGAACCTTACGGTGTAGTAAATAAAGACC
>OKXI01000549.1_pt1 | contig 13383 bp, 10 predicted proteins | sample 1607161 | NCBI WGS metagenome assembly OKXI01 (sample SAMN04414078, study PRJEB24778) | human gut metagenome | material: faecal | host: Homo sapiens
GTGCGCCACCGAGGTCTAAGCGAGGTCACTCGTCGGCAGCGTCAGATGTGTTGAAGGGACAGGACGTAGTCAGCATGGCCCGGGCAGTCAACGTGCGCATAGTGGCGCGCGTCCGTCTGATATTCAACGTGAGCTGTGTTTATTGTGATGCCTCTCGCTTTCTCTTCGGGGGCCTTGTCGATTTGGTCATAACGCATAACTTCGGCTTTGCCTTGCATAGCCATAACCATGGTGATAGCCGCAGTCAAAGTGGTCTTGCCGTGGTCAACGTGACCTATGGTACCGATATTGACGTGGGGCTTGCTTCTGTCAAACTTTTGTTTTGCCATTTTGAGTGTCCTCCACTAAAATTTTTAATTTGAAATTTTAATAAACTTTGCGTTTATTATAATATAAGATAATTTTTTTTGCAACTGTTTTTTTAACTTTGCGGCAGCGCTCTTATTTTTTGCCGATGATTTTTTCCGCTATGTTTTTGGGTATTTCGTCATAGTGGTCAAACTGCATCGTAAAGTTGCCTCTGCCCTGCGTCCTGCTTCTCAAATCGGTCGCGTAACCGAACATTTCCGAAAGCGGAATAAACGCGTGGATTGCCTGTATGCCGTTGCGCATATCTATGCCCGTGAGGTTTCCGCGTCTGCTTGAAATGTTGCCCATGACGTCGCCCAGATAATCGTCGGGTACCGTGACCTCCACCTTCATCATGGGTTCGAGCAGCACGGGGTTGGCTTTCTGACATCCCTCTTTGAACGCCATGGAGCCTGCCACCTTGTATGCCATTTCCGAAGAGTCCACCTCGTGGTAGCTTCCGTCCACGACGGTAACCTTGAAGTCCACCACCTCGTAGCCCGCAAGCACGCCCGTCTTTGCAGCCGCCTGAATACCCATATTGATGGGCTGAATATACTCCTTGGGTATGCAGCCGCCGACAGTTTGGTCTTCGAAAACGTAGCCCGTTCCGGGTTCCGTGGGCTCCAGAATGATTTTGCAGTGACCGTACTGTCCCTTGCCGCCGCTTTGCCTTACGTATTTGCCCTCCGCTTCAACTCTCTTTCTGATAGTTTCGCGGTAGCTCACCTGCGGCTGACCGACGTTGGCTTCCACCTTGAACTCCCTGAGCAGTCTGTCCACGATGATTTCCAGATGAAGCTCGCCCATGCCTGCGATGATTGTCTGTCCCGTCTCGTTGTCGGTGTAGGTCTTGAAGGTGGGGTCCTCCTCGGCAAGTTTTGCCAGAGCTATGCCCATCTTTTCCTGTCCCTGCTTGGTTTTCGGCTCAATCGCCACCTTGATGACGGGGTCGGGGAAAACCATATTTTCCAACACGATAGGATGCTTTTCGTCGCACAGAGTGTCGCCCGTGGAAGTTTCTCTGAGTCCTACCACGGCGACGATTTCGCCGGCGTAGGTTTCGGGAATTTCCACCCTCTGCGCCGAGTGCATCTGCAAAACCTTTGCAATCCTCTCGCGCTTGCCCTTGCTCGCGTTGTAAACGTAAGTACCCGATTTGAGAGTGCCGCTGTAAACGCGCACATACGCCAGCTTGCCCACAAACGGGTCGGAGACGATTTTGAACGCCAGCCCGCAGAAAGGCTCGTTGTCGTCGGCTTTTCTCTCCTCTTCCTTTTCAGGCTCGTCGGGATTGAATCCCACGACGTGGTCGATATCTATAGGAGAGGGAAGATAATCGGTAATGGCGTCCAGCAAAAGCTGTATTCCCTTGTTTTTGTAAGCCGTACCGCAGAAAACGGGATTGAGCTCGAGCGCAATCACCGCGCTGCGCACGCCCGCCTTGATTTCCTCTACGGAAATTTCCTTGCCTTCTAGGAACTTTTCCATAAGCACGTCGTCGCGCCCCGCGACGAACTCCACCAAATCGGCTCTCGCCTGCTCCGCACGCGCCCTGATGTCGGCGGGGATTTCCCCTTCGTCAACGCTCATGCCGGTAGGGTCGTTGTAGAAATAGGCTTTCATCTTTATGACGTCTACAATTCCCTTGAAATTCTCCTCCTTGCCGATTGGCAGTTGGAGGGGCATGGCATTGGCTTTGAGGCGCTCCCTTATCATGTTGACCACGTTGTCGAAGTCGGCGCCGTTGATGTCCATCTTGTTGACAAACGCGATTCTCGGAACCTTGTACTTGGTCGCCTGATGCCAGACCGTTTCGCTCTGAGGCTCCACGCCGCCCTTGGCGCAGAACACCGCGACGGCTCCGTCGAGCACTCTCAAAGAGCGCTCCACCTCTACCGTAAAGTCAACGTGTCCCGGCGTGTCTATCAGGTTTATGCGATAGTCAACGCCGTTGTCCTTGTTTACCCAATGCACCGTGGTAGCGGCGCTGGCTATGGTTATGCCTCTCTCCTGCTCTTGCTGCATGGAGTCCATAACCGCAGTGCCCTCGTGCGTTTCGCCTAACTTTCTGGTTTTGCCGGTGAAAAACAGGATTCTTTCGCTTGTCGTAGTTTTTCCCGCGTCGATGTGCGCCATGATTCCGATGTTACGCACCTCGCGCAAAGGATATGTTCTTGCCACCTGTCTTTTCTCCCGTTACCAACGATAATGTGCAAACGCTTTGTTGGCTTCCGCCATTTTGTGCACGTCTTCCTTCTTTTTGAAGGCTCCGCCCTGACTGTTGTAGGCGTCCATAAGCTCGCCCGCAAGCCTCAGGTACATTTGTTTTTCGCTTCTCTTTCTGGCGTAAAGCACCAGCCATCTTATTGCCAGCGTCTGCCTTCTGTCAGGTCTGATTTCCATAGGCACCTGATAGTTGGAGCCGCCGACACGCCTTGCCTTGACCTCCAACACAGGCATAATGTTGTTAATCGCCTGATTGAAAACTTCCATGGGGTCAAGATTCATTTTTTCTTTGATTGTATCGAATGCACCGTAAACGATTTCCTGCGCGATTCCCTTCTTTCCGTCAAGCATAATCTGATTGACAACCTTTGTCACGACTGTGCTGTTGTAAACGGGATCGGGCAGAACTTCTCTTTTGGGTACGCCGCTTCTTCTCGGCATAATATACCTCCTTTCAATATTCGAAAATTTTTGATTTTGTCCGATGGACCTTGATACGGCTGACTGCACGGAAAACTCCGGAGAAACTTCTGCGCCTTAAACGCATACTGCCTATCGTGAACAACGGACAAAACCTATCCGACCTTCACAATTTGTGCCGTAATCAGTTGGAAAAATTATTTCTTGGGACGTTTTGCGCCGTACTTGGAGCGAGCCTGCTTTCTGTTTGCGACTCCGGCGGCGTCAAGCGTGCCTCTGATGATGTGATAACGCACGCCGGGCAGGTCTCTGACTCTGCCTCCGCGAATCAACACCACGCTGTGCTCCTGCAAGTTGTGACCTTCGCCGGGAATGTAGCACGTACCTTCCTCACCGTTGGTGCGGCGGATTCTCGCAATCTTGCGCAAAGCCGAGTTGGGCTTTTTGGGAGAAGTGGTAGTCACGTTCAGACAGACGCCTCTTTTCTGAGGGCATCCGTTGAGCAACGGCGACTTGGACTTTTCCTCCGCTCTTTCCCTGCCTTGACGGATCAACTGATTGATTGTTGCCATTTGTTACCTCCTTGTGATATTTTGTCGGATATAAAAACTCTCGCGAGATATATCGTCAGTGTTTGAGCACTCCCACCACGGAAGCGCGATTGTGCGCGAGTCCGCATTTCTCCGCGAACTCGGCGCTTGTTCCTCCCACCTCGACCTGAACGTTTTTTTCGAGCGCAGCCGTAAGCACGCGCTCCTTGTACGCCGCGTCGGAGTCTTTGGCGAGATAAATTTTGCTGATTTTGTCCTCCTTGAGAGAGGCCAACACCTCTCTCAGTCCGACAACCCTGTTTTTGTTTTCTGTTCGGTCTACGTCCATTTTTCGGTACACCAAAAGCAATAATATCAAAACGCGCAGCCTAAGTCAAGCGTTTTTTTAAAACTGCTCTCTGTCGCTCCTTTCGACGACTTCCTTTATCTGAACGTTGCGGTACTCCGCAAGCCCCGTCCCTGCCGAAATCTGTTTGCCTATAATTACGTTTTCCTTCAGTCCGTAAAGCGGGTCGACCTTGTTCTTGATTGCCGCTTCGGTAAGCACTCTCGACGTTTCCTGGAAGGACGCCGCGGACAGCCAGCTGTCGGTGGCGAGAGCCGCCTTTGTGATGCCGAGCAGCGTGCGCTTGGCGGTGGCCGGTCTGCCGCCCTTTTCCAGAATATCCGTGTTGGCCTCCTCGAACTTGAAAATATCCACAAGCTCGCCCGGCAACAGCTCCGTATCGCCGCCGTCCTCCACCTTGACCTTGCGCATCATCTGCCGCACGATGATTTCAACGTGCTTGTCGTTTATTTCGACGCCCTGCATACGGTAGACGGACTGCACTTCCTTGACAAGATACTCCTGCACCGCTTTAAGTCCCTTTATGCGCAGCAAATCCTGCGGATAAATGGAGCCTTCGGTAAGCATATCGCCGCTTTCTATCACGTCGCCGTCATGCACTTTGAGACGCGCGGTGAAAGGTATGGAATAGGATTTCGCCACGCCGTTCGCGTCGGTTACCACAACGTCCTTCTTGCCGTTCTTTTCCTCTATCGCGACAGTTCCCGAGGTTTCGCTGAGAACGGAAAGTCCTTTGGGCTTTCTCGCCTCGAAAAGCTCCTCGACGCGGGGCAGACCCTGAGTTATGTCGTCCGCGGTTGCCACGCCGCCGGTGTGGAACGTTCTCATGGTGAGCTGCGTTCCCGGCTCGCCTATGCTCTGCGCGGCAATAACGCCTACCGCTTCGCCCAAATCCACGGGCTTGCCCGTAGCCATATTTTTGCCGTAGCATTTGCTGCATATACCGTGCTTGCTGCGGCAGCTCAAAATGGTGCGCAGATAAACCTTCTTTATGCCGGCGTCCACAATCGCTTTGGCCTGCTCGTCGGTTATCATGCTGTCGGCAGGCGCAAGCACCTCTCCCGTCTGCGGGTGCACCACGTCGTCTATCGTGTATTTGCCGATAATTCTGTCTTCCAGCTTTTCGATCACTTCGTTTTCCGAGCTTCCCGTGATTGCGGAAATCCACATGCCCTGCGGCTTGCCGCCGTGCGCGCAATCCTCCTCGCGCACAATCACGTCGTGGCTTACGTCTACGAGTCGGCGCGTCATGTATCCCGAGTCGGCAGTTTTCAACGCCGTATCCGCAAGACCTTTGCGTCCGCCGTGCGAAGAAATGAAGTATTCCAAAACGGTAAGTCCCTCGCGGAAGCACGCCTTGACGGGCAGCTCTATGGTTTTGCCGCTCGGGTCTGTCATGAGTCCGCGCATACCGGACAGCTGTCTGATTTGGTTCATGCTGCCGCGCGCGCCGGAGTTTGCCATCATCCAGATAGGATTGAATTTGTCGAGGGTACCTTTAAGCTTTTCGGTAACCTTGTCGGTGGCTTCCTTCCAGATTCCGACAACTTTTTTGTAACGCTCGTCGTCCGTAACCATACCCATGTTGTAAAGCTCCTCGACTTTGAGCACTTCCGTGTCGGCGTCGGCAAGGATTTCCTGCTTTTCCTTGGGGATGTGCATATCGAATATGCTTGCGGTGACCGCTCCGATTGTCGAATACTTGTAGCCGAGCGCTTTTATTCTGTCAAGCACCTCGGAGGTAACGGTAGCGCCGTTGACCTTGAAGCAGCTCTCCACAATCTGACTCAGCTGCTTTTTGCCCACAAGGTATTCTATTTCGTTTTTGAGGTAATCCTCCTTTGTCTCTCTCTTGCAGAAACCGAGATTCTGAGGAATAGCCTGATTGAAAATCATTCTTCCGACGGTGGTGGTTAAAAGCGTGCTTAGCTTTTCGCCGTCTATTTCCTTGGTTACTCTTATTTTGACCACAGATTGAAGCTCGATGTCTCCCGCGTTGTAGGCAAGGATTGCCTCGTCCACATCGCTGAACACCTTTCCCTCGCCTCTTGCGCCCTCTTTTTCGATTGTGAGGTAATAGCACCCCATAACCATATCCTGCGTGGGCGAAATAACGGGCTTGCCGTCGGAAAGCTTCATGATATTGTTGGACGCAAGCATGAGGAATCTCGCTTCCGTCTGCGCTTCCACCGAAAGCGGCACGTGAACCGCCATTTGGTCGCCGTCAAAGTCCGCGTTGAAAGCCGTGCAGGCGAGAGGGTGCAGTTTAAGCGCTCTGCCCTCTATGAGCACGGGTTCAAACGCCTGTATGGAAAGCCTGTGCAGCGTAGGCGCGCGGTTGAGCATGACGGGGTGGTCCTTGATGACTTCTTCCAGCACGTCCCACACCTTGCTGTCCGCGCGTTCTATTCTGCGCTTTGCGCTCTTGATGTTTTGGCACTGATTGGTTTCCACCAGCTTTTTCATGACAAAGGGCTTGAACAGCTCCAAAGCCATTTCCTTGGGGAGACCGCACTGATGCAGTTTAAGCTCGGGACCGACCACGATAACGGAACGTCCGGAGTAGTCAACGCGCTTGCCCAAAAGGTTCTGACGGAAACGCCCCTGCTTGCCGCGCAAAAGCCCCGACAGGGATTTAAGCTCTCTGTTGCCTGCGCCGCTGTGCGGACGCTTGCTTCTGCTGTTGTCAATCAGGCTGTCCACCGCCTCCTGAAGCATTCTCTTTTCGTTGCGAATCAGTATATCGGGAGCGTTGATTTCCTTGAGCTTTTTAAGTCTGTTGTTTCTGTTTATAACGCGGCGGTAAAGGTCGTTGAGGTCGCTTGTCGCGTATCTGCCGCCGTCCAGCGGAACCATAGGTCTCAGCTCCGGAGGAATAACGGGCAGCACGTCCAGAACCATCCATTCGGGTTTGTTGCCCGAGCGGCGGAAGGACTCGACTATTTCAAGACGTTTGATTGCTCTGATACGTTTTTGTCCCGTAGCCTTTTCCAGCGTCTTTCTTAGCTGCTCGGCTTCCTTTTCGAGGTCCACCTCCATGAGAAGCTCTTTGATGGACTCTGCGCCCATGCCCACCTTGAAATTGGCGGCGCCGTAGGTCTCAACCGCTTCTCTGTGCTCGTTGGGGGTAAGCACCTGCTTTTTTGCAAGCGACGTCGCCATGGGGTCAAGCACCACGAAGCTTGCGAAATTCAGAACCTGCTCCAAAAGCTTGGGCGACATATCCAGCAAAAGCCCCATTCTGCTCGGCACGCCTCTGAAATACCAGATGTGGCTTACCGGTGCGGCAAGCTCTATGTGCCCCATGCGCTCGCGGCGCACGTTAGCGCGCGTGACCTCGACGCCGCACTTGTCGCAGATGACGCCCTTATAGCGGATTCTCTTGTATTTGCCGCAATGGCACTCCCAATCCTTTGTCGGACCGAAAATCTTTTCGCAGAACAAACCGTCCTTTTCGGGCTTGGTTGTCCTGTAATTTATGGTCTCGGGCTTGGTGACTTCTCCGTAAGACCACTCTCTGATTTTTTCCGGGGAAGCGATACCTATCTGTATTGAATCGAAATTGTTAAGCTCGTACATTTATCTTCCCTCCTCAAAACTCCTCGTCCTCGTCCGTTTCGTCATCGTCGAACAAATCCTGAATGTCGAACTCCTCGTCCTCGTCCATTTCCTCGTCGTCGAAGCTGAAATCGTCCGCCAAAATGTCTATTTCTTCGTTTTCGTCGAAGCTCAAAATCTTTTCTTTCTTTTCTTCCTTAGCCTTGTTGATAAAGTCGGCGTAGTCAAGCTCCGTATCGGAACTGTCTATTATCTGAATTTCCTCGTTATCCTCGGAAAGCACCTTTACGTCCAGCGCAAGTCCCTGCAACTCCTTTATCAGCACCTTGAAGGACTCCGGAATACCCGGGTCGGAAATATTGTCGCCCTTTACTATGGATTCGTAAGTTTTTACTCTGCCCACGACGTCGTCCGACTTGACGGTAAGAATTTCCTGCAAAATGTTGGAAGCGCCGTAAGCTTCGAGCGCCCACACTTCCATTTCGCCGAAACGCTGTCCGCCGAACTGAGCCTTGCCGCCCAAAGGCTGCTGCGTGACAAGACTGTAAGGTCCAGTGCTCCTCGCGTGGATTTTGTCATCCACAAGGTGAATGAGCTTGAGCATATACATATAGCCCACGGTGACGCGGTTTTCAAAGGGAAGTCCCGTTCTGCCGTCGTAAAGCGTCACCTTGCCGTCAACCTTGTTGGTAGCGGGATTGGTCATGCAATTCTGCTCGAACAGCTCCTTGATGTCCGTTTCCGTCGCTCCGTCGAAAACCGGAGTAGCCACCTTCCACCCCAAAAGCTTGGCAACAAGCCCGAGGTGCACTTCGAGAACCTGACCTATGTTCATACGCGAAGGCACGCCCAAAGGATTGAGCACTATCTGCAAGGGTGTGCCGTCCTCCATAAAAGGCATATCCTCCTGCGGCAGTATGCGGCTGATAACGCCCTTGTTGCCGTGGCGTCCCGCCATTTTGTCGCCGACGGATATTTTGCGCTTCTGCGCTATATAAACCCTGACCAGCTTGTTGACGCCGGGGTCCAGCTCGTCCTTGTTCTCTCTCGTGAAAATCTTGATATCTACGACAATGCCCTCCTCGCCGTTGGGCACGCGCAGCGAGGTATCCCTTACCTCTCTCGCCTTTTCGGAGAATATCGCGCGCAGCAGACGCTCCTCGGGCGTAAGCTCCGCTTCTCCCTTGGGCGTTACCTTTCCTACCAGAATATCTCCCGGATGGACCTCCGCGCCTATTCTGATAATACCCTCCTCGTCGAGGTCCTTCAAAGCGTCCTCGCCGACGTTGGGAATATCGCGCGTGATTTCTTCGGGACCGAGCTTGGTATCGCGCGTTTCAGTCTCGTGCTCCTCTATGTGAATGGACGTGAACACGTCCTCCTTGACGAGGTTTTCGCTTATGAGAATGGCGTCCTCATAGTTGTAGCCCTCCCAGGACATGAAGCCTATCAGGATGTTTCTGCCGAGCGAAAGCTCGCCCGCGCTTGTAGACGGACCGTCGGCGATTATGTCGCCCGCCTTTACGACCTGTCCCACGTTGACAATCGGACGTTGATTTATGCAGGTGCCCTGATTGCTGCGCACGAATTTTTTGAGAGGATAAGAATGGACAAGACCGTGAGTGTCTCTCACCTCGATTTTGTCGGCGGAAACGCGGTTGACCACGCCGTCCTCCTTGGATATGACCATTACGCCGCTGTCGTATGCGATGCGGTGCTCGATGCCGGTAGCCACTATCGGCGCCTCGGGCTTCAACAACGGCACTGCCTGACGCTGCATGTTAGAACCCATGAGCGCGCGGTTGGTGTCGTCGTTTTCAAGGAACGGAATAAGGCTTGTTGCCACGGATACGAGCTGCTTGGGACTTACGTCCATATAGTCTACCATGTCGCTGCGGAACTCTTTTATGTCCTCGCGGTAACGGCAGGTGACGCGCTCCTTGACAAACCAGCCGTTTTCGTCCAGCAGCTCGTTTGCCTGCGCGACGATAAAGCCGTCCTCCCTGTCCGCCGTGAGATACTCGATTTCGTCGGTAACCACCTTGCGCTCCTTGTCCACGCGGCGGTAAGGGCTTTCCACAAAGCCGTATTCGTTGATTCTTGCAAACGCCGCCAGTGAAGTTATCAGTCCTATGTTCTGTCCTTCGGGCGTCTCTATCGGGCACATTCTGCCGTAATGCGAATAGTGAACGTCTCTGACGTCAAAGGTCGCGCGCTCCCTGTTGAGACCGCCGGGTCCCAACGCCGACAGCTTGCGTTTGTGCGTCAGCTCGGCAATCGGGTTGGATTGGTCCATAAACTGCGACAGCTGAGAGGAGCCGAAAAACTCCTTGATTGCGCTGCTCACGGGGCGCACGTTTATCAGGCTCTGCGGTGTCGCCTTGTCTATTTCCTGAATAGCCATACGCTCGCGTATGACGCGCTCCAAACGCGCTATTCCTATGCGGAACTGATTTTGCAGCAGCTCTCCCACGCTTCTTACGCGGCGGTTGCCCAGATGGTCTATGTTGTCCACCTGCCCCACTCCATGTTTGAGGTTGAGATTGTAGGAAACGGTGGCGATTATGTCCTCCCTCGTGATATGGCGGGGAATAAGCCCGTCGCGCGACTTGGAAATAAGCTCCACCGTCTCGTCTACGGGGAGATTCTGCGCGAGTATGTCCTTCAATACGGTCAGATTGACGTATTCGTTGATTCCGAGCGCCTTGAAATCGTATTTGGCAAAATCCGGATTAACCAATTTGAGGTAATAAAGAATATCCACCGTATTGTTGCCGATAACCTTGACCTTTTGCCCGTTGCTCTCTATATAAACGACGTTTACGCCGCTGTTCTGAATGGCGCGGGCTTTTTCTTCGGTAATCTCGTCTCCGGCTCTGCCAAGCTCAATTGTCTTTTTCCCCTCTGCGGTATCGACGTCAACGGAAAGATTTTCCGCAAGGGTATAGGTTACGTAACGGGTGCTGTGGTCGCGGTAGCCCATAATTCTGTTGGCAAGCGACAGCTTTTTGTTGAATTTGTAGCGTCCCACCTTTGCCAGGTCGTAACGCTTTGCGTCGAACAGCAGGTCGGTCAGCTGCTTTTTAATCGACTCCTCGGTGGGTATTTCGCCCGGGCGCAGACGCTTGTAAAGTTCAAGCAGACCCTCGCGCTCGTTTTTGCTTGTGTCCTTTTCGCAGGTGCGCAAAATGGTTTCGTCGTTGTCGAACAAGGCGGCTATTTCGTCGTCGCCCGAAATGCCTATGGCTCTCAAAAGCACGGTCGCGGGCAGCTTGCGGTTTCTGTCCACGTGAACGTACAGTATGTTGTTGTTTGCGTCATGCACAAATTCGAGCCACGCTCCGCGGTTGGGTATGACGGTGGTGTCGTATTTGCGCTTGCCGCTCTTGTCCAGCTCGCTCGCCGCGTAAACGCCGGGCGACCTGACCAGCTGACTGACCACCACGCGCTCCGCCCCGTTGATGATAAAGCTGCCGTTGTCCGTCATCAGCGGGAAATCGCCCATAAAGACCTCCTGGTCCATAATTTCCCCCGTGTCGTTTCTAATCAGCCTGACCTTGATTTTGAGCGGCGCCGCATAGGTGGCGTCCCTTTCGCGGCACTCGTTTTCGCTGTACTTGCTTTTGAAATCCAACGCGTGCTCCAAAAATTGCAGCTCGAATCTTCCCGAATAATCCACTATGGGAGAGAAGTCGTCGAATACCTCTCTGATGCCCTCGCGCACAAAAGCGTCGTAGGAATTTTTCTGCACCTCTATCAGGTTGGGCAGGTCGAGCACTTCCTTGATTCTGGAAAAGGTTTTGCGTTCCGTATTGCCGAATCTTTGAGTCCGAATGTTCCGCATTTAAGCACCTCGAAAAAAAATTTTGGAAATTTCAGTAAATATGTTGCATTGAACACCGTCTTGGTGTAAAATATATTTAGACGTTGCGACGTTCCCCTCACCCGATTTTGCTTCCGCGCCGCAAAATAAAGACGGCAGGGCAAAATTGGGCATATTACTGCATTAAGTCATTTTACTTAAACAAAAATCAATAGTCAAGCCATTTTTCGTAAATTTTTTCATAAAAAAATAAATAAAAATTTTTTCATTTTTGAACGCCGAAAAAACGGCGTTTTTTTGTCGGACGGCGACTGAACCGCGCCTCCCCCATTTTGATTGAAATAAATTCGGATAAATGTTAAAATCTATGCGGGCGGAAAAAAATTGCGCCGCATATAATTGAAAACCGACAACGACGCGGAGAAAAAACGATATGAGACTTGATAAATTTCTGAAAGTGAGCAGAATCCTCAAACGACGCACGGTCGCCAACGAGGCGTGCGCGGGCGGCAAGGTGAGCGTAAACGGAAGGACGGCAAAGCCCGGCGTGCAGCTCAAAACGGGAGACGTGGTAAACATTTCCTTTGCGGGGTTCGATTTGACCTTCGCGGTCAAAGAGCTGCGCGAAAGCGTAAGAAAGGAGGAAGCCGCCGACATGTACGAAATCATCGGAGAAACCGAAAAATGAGAAGCGCAGTCATAGTCGCCGCAGGCAAAGGCGAAAGATTTAACGGCGACAAAATTTTCCTTAATTTTTGCGGCGCCCCCGTTCTGTTGAGAGCGACGCTGCCCTTTCTCCATTTATGCGGGGAGGCAATCGTCGTGGTAAACGAAAACGACGTCGAAAAAGCGCGCACGCTGTTCGCTTCCATGCCCGCCGTAAAAATCGTCGCGGGGGGGAAAACGAGACAGCAGTCCGTCTTAAACGGGCTTGACGCCCTGTCCTCCCGCTGTCGAACCGTTGCCGTTCACGACGGCGCGCGCCCCTTTCTGTCGGAAGCGCTTGCAAAAATCTGCTTTGAACAGGCGGAAAAGCACGGCAGCGCCGTGCCCGTCGTCCCCTCGTCGGACAGCGTTTATTTCAACGGCGCTCCCGTTGACAGAAACGGCGTCAGACTCGCGCAAACGCCTCAGACCTTCGACGCGGAAAAAATAAAACAGGCATACGCCGAGCGGGACGGAGCCGCCGCAGACGACGCGACGGTATATTTCGGCAAATTCGGCAGTCTTAATTTTGTGGAAGGAGAAACCTCGAACAAAAAAATCACCTATCCCTCCGACCTCCCCGACATAAGGACGGGGTGCGGGTTTGACCTGCACACGCTCGAAAAAGGCAGAAGGCTGATTTTGGGCGGCAGGGAAATCCCCTGCGACGCGGGACTCAAAGGGCACTCCGACGCGGACGTATTGCTCCACGCCCTGACCGACGCGCTGCTGTGCGCCGCGGGAGAAAGGGATATAGGCTGCCTTTTCCCCGACAGCGACGAAAAATTCAAAGACGCGGACAGCAGCATATTTCTTTACGAAGCGTCAAAGCGCGCGAGGGAAAAGGGATTTGCCGTAATGTGCGCGGCTGCCGACCTGATAGCACAAAAGCCGAAGCTCGCGCCCCACATACCCGCAATCAGAGCCTCCGTCGCAAAAATGCTCGACGTCCCCGCGGAGCTTGTCAACATTTCCGCGAAAACCGCCGAAAAGCAAGGCACAATCGGCGGCGGAAAAGCCATAGCCTGCGACGCGACGGTGACGTTGATGAAAATCGATTGACACGCCAACCCCCTGTTGATACAATAATCGAACCGAGGAGGATTAAAAATGAGATATTTCAAAAGCAGACTGAAAGGAAGCGCCGTCGGCACGATTGTCGGCAGCGCGGCAGCGGCAATAGGCGTCCCGATTTTTTGCCTGATAAAGTGGTTTACAAGCGGCGAGAATTTGTTGGGCTTGGGCATATTGTTTTTTATCGGCGGCGCAATCGGCGTTGTAATCGGAGTTTTCCGTTACCGCATGATAGAAGAACGCGTTTCGGACGACCCGCCGTCCGACGAACAGCCTTTTTCCAAGGACGATTTCAACAGTTTGAGATAGTAAAACAGCCTGTCGGCAAG
>OKXI01000557.1_pt1 | contig 13330 bp, 9 predicted proteins | sample 1607161 | NCBI WGS metagenome assembly OKXI01 (sample SAMN04414078, study PRJEB24778) | human gut metagenome | material: faecal | host: Homo sapiens
GGTACGGACAAGGTGGCAAACAATGTGAAAATCACCTTTTCGCCCTATAGCGATGCAAGGCTGTTGGCCGGAGATTTGAAGTATGGAGGTGATAAAACCGAAAATACGGGTATTCAGCCTGATGGTTCCAACTGCTATAAATATCTTCCAAACTATAAGAAACCGGAGGATTACGACTGGGATTACAGTGATATTTCTTTCTTGATGTATGTGGGCAGCAAGGGTACAGGAACAAGTAGTTCTTCTTATAAGCGTTATTTTGAGATAGCACCTATATTGGGAGGTTCCAAAAGCACAGGAGTGGCTTACTTCTTTTACACTGGCTACGGATCTCTGTCTTCAGGAGTTCCTAAACCGGTAGGAACACCTCCATCGACTCGTAACGATACTCCTGTGATAAAGACAGAGAAGATATATCTGCCTGCAATAGGTGCGGACGAAACGGCGCATACTTTGCTGCGCCTGCAACTTGGCATACTGATAGATGCACGCTATAATCCTTTCAGTGACGCTGATGGTGATAACGAGAAAGGGAACTATAATGCTATATTGAACGATGCCGGTTATCTGTATCTTCCATTCCGTGCCGTAATATATGATAATGCCGGCAACGTGCTGTGTCATTATGCCAATAAGTACGAAACTACTAAGACTTATTTGGAGCCGCACATGAAATATACCACTGGAAAATGGGTGGATGGGGCACCGGCCGAATGGGACGAAGCGGTGCTGGCCTACTATAATACTGACGACCCCGGAGGGACACTACAATCGTTGGGCTGGAGAACCAATCGGCAGACACTGATGCGGAACAAAAAATTTATTATGCGGAGGCCGTCATGGCTGAAGGTTAACGACGGACAATATATGGCATATCCTCCTGTATCCGGATATTTAGAGATCAGTATACTGACAGGTATGAGAACATGTAAAACGTTTTTGTGGAGTTCTCGGGAGGATAGCAACGATATAGTGTTAGAGACGGATATAACCTCCCGCGTGCGTTGGATGCTCTATAAGCTTCCGGCACTGTCCGTGGTAAGGACGAATTCTGTATTTGAAGAGTATAGTAGTGATGATGTGGAGTATACCGGAGTACTGAATGAGAATGCCAAAGACAACATAAAAATAGATACAATCTGCGGTACCATGGAGGAAGTAAATCCTGTAGCGCGGGGAGCTTATCACCAAACTTCCACCGGGCTGCAGATAACAGAAATGACCAGAGCTGGGCGCACTACGCAGGTGGAACACCTATTGATAGGTACACTTTACAGTCAATACGCAGAACGAAAAACCGTACTGTCGGGCACAACCCGGCTGATGGGGGGAGGACTGAAGTCGTGTACTGATGCAAATCAAGAAGATAAGCGCTTTATTGTATTGCAAGACGTACAGGATTTGATAGCTGATGAACGGGAGTTGAAAATGGTGGAATTACGACCGGATGAATATGAAGAGAAATAAAATCGTGTATTGAAAGACGTTGGAGTGGTATTTTAAAAAAAGGAATTATTATATGAGCAAAAAAACTTATACAGCCGGTACTGTCCTGCGTACTCCATTGCCACGGAGTAAGCGGCTTAGAGAACTCGGAATGGGAGGAACTTTATCTAATTCATCGACTGTGGTTAGTGTGACGGGTGGTTCGTCTTCATCTGGTTCTACAAGTGACGGGCATACGCATGCCAACAAGGCCGACATAGACAAGGTTATCACTGATAACGACCGTTATATCTATCTGAAACAACTTGAAGAAACAGAAGACGGATATGAATATATAGAAAAGAAAGCTAAGGTGGGGTATGCTGATGAAGCGGAGCATTCCGCAAAGGCTGATGACGCTATCCATGCCGACAAGGCGTATGATGTAGATGCTGACAGCCCGGTATATGATAAGTTTTTACGGAAGGATGTGGCGGATATTGCCGCAAAAATCACTACTTTTCTTGAAGGTTTATATATAGGCAATAGCGAGCATAGCATATCTGTCAGTGATTCCAATGTGGTTACGGCTATCTTTGACGAACTTAAGAATATCTTTGGCATCGTGTCTTCCGATTTTGTTTCCGGAGATTTGGGAACCGGATTCAGCCTTAAATATAATCAGGAGACGGGAAGGTCTTATCTTGAGGTGGATGAAATCCTCGTACGGAAATTGGCATATTTCGTTGAACTAATCATCAAACGCTTATCATACGTCGGTGGGGAAATCATTCTGACTCCGGCATCAATGAAATGCGTAAAGGTAGAGGAGTACGATGCCTGTTACCGCTGTTACTTTGAGCAGGATAGTGGGGATAAATCCATCATACAGGAATTTAGAATCGATGACCAAGTGCGTGCACAAACCTTTAATATCAAGGAAGGAACATCTCATAATGTTACTAATAGCTATTATTGGCGTTTGGTGGTTGCCATAGGTGATAATTATATCGATCTTTCAAAATCAGATTGTGATACGGGCAGCGGTGTTCCTGAAGCCGGCGATTCCATCGTGCAGCTTGGCAACCGGACGGATACGACACGACAGAATGCGATAATCCTTTCGACGGTGGGCGACGATGCCCCTTCTATCAAACAATATAAAGACATTGATTCATATTCTTTGGAAGGCAAAGAAGTTACCATCATTTCTCCGTTCCTGAACAAATTTATCGGACAGTTTATCTCCGAAGCGACCGGGAAGAGTTATGATAGTATGTTCAATGAACTTCAGGCGGACCTTGGTCTGATAAAGGAACAGACAGATAAGGAATATACGATATGGTTCTTTGAATACGTTCCGACATTAGCCAATATACCAGCCATAGATTGGAATACCAGCGAATTGAAGATGATGCATGAGCAGGATATGTTTTATAATACAGCTTCCGGACTGGCATATAGATTCGTAAAGTCTGCTGACACTTGGGAATGGATAGATATTACTGACCAACAAACGATTAAAGCTCTAGAAAATGCCGCCAAGGCCCAGGACACGGCGGACGGCAAGCGGCGGGTTTTCGTCTCCCAACCGACGGAGGCGCAGGCGTATGACGTGGGGGACTTGTGGACGAATGCGACTTACCCGGCGGTCGCTCCTTATACATACGAGAATGACACGCTTGTCTGCAAGACGGCCAAGACGGTGGGAGCGGCTTTCAGCATCGACCATTGGAAGCCGGCAAGCAACGGTACAACGGCGTATATGAAGAATTTAGGGGACAGCATCCTGTTGCAGGTAAGCGGCAACTACGATGAGTTGAACGGGCTTATTACCCAGAATCAGACATCCACCGATGCCGCCATCCGGGAAGCGGAAACGAAAATAGCGTCCGCGGTGTCCGCCGCGGCGGATGCCATGACGCAGGCGAACAAGGGGGTAAGTGATGCGGCGGATGCCATGACCCAAGCTAACAAGGGTGTGGAAGATGCATCCTCAGCCATGGCGAAGGCACTGGAAGCGTTCAACAATGCGGGCACGGCACAAGATACCGCTGATGGCGCTAACGAGTCCGCCACGGCCAATGCCGCTGCCATACAGGTTACCGACAAGAAGATTACGGCGTTGGCGGCGAAAGTGACGTTCGACGATGACGGGCTGATTAAGAATGTCCATAAGTCCGGACTGGTAACTACCGCCGAGATGAACTCGATGATAACGGAGAAATTTACGTTCGACGCTGACGGAAAAGTGACTAATATCAGCACGGCCGGATTGGTGACGGAAGACGACTTCGTGGGACTGTTCGCCTCGCAGGTTACTGCTGACGGGCTGGTGAAACAGGCGGATATCAGTGCGTTCATTACGGCGGACGAGGCGGGGAACCTGATATCGAACGCAACGATTTCCGCAGACAAGATTGATTTCCTCGGCAAGACGACAATCAACGGAAATTTCGTTGTGGACGAGGAAGGGAATGTGACAATGAAAAATGCGACGGTAACCGGAATAATCTATGCGGAGAGAGGGGCTATTGGAGGTTTTGAAATAGGATCCGGGCGAATTGGCATCGACAAAGACGGTAGCGATAACGGCATGTTCCTTTACAACAGCATGATCGGCTTCAACGGTGACAATATGCAGACGCTCATCGGTTGTCACAATGACCTGGGTACCTACATTCTGGGTCGCTTCGTGAACACGCGGTCCGACTACCTTCCGAACTACGGCCTGATCTTCAGCGTAAAGAACAGCCTTTTGAATCATAACTACGCCTTTGTCGGGACGGGTGATGGTATTCTGAAGGGTGTGGTGGAGGGCTTCCGCCTGAACTGGATTGAGTTTAGCCAGGCGAAAGAGGTCAGGTATATCAACTTTAGTCGCGGTAAGTACGTGGAAGTCAACGGTACCTATGATGACTGCGTGGTAATGCTCCCCCGTTTAGCTGAGCTACGCTCGTCGCTGGATCTCAGCACTACCTCCACCGATGATATTGCCGTCCGCCTGACAGTTGTGAAGCGTTCCGGTTCTAATGTCCGTCTTTACGGTCGCACGGACGATTTCACCGTGAACGGCTCCTCGGTTGACAATGACCAGCACCCGTACTTACGTGACAATAAATTTGGGAACACGGTTTACTGGAACATGGGCGATGGTGCCGTGGTTGAGGTGCTGCTGACGTACAGTGCCCACGAGTATAATGCCTATACAGTGAGTATTCATCGTTAAAACAATCATATATGTCAAAGTTAAATTTTAAGAAGTTTGAGGTTCAGACCTCATTCGAAGGGACAAGACAAACCTTCGACATCGCCAAGACGCTTGGCAACTGCATGATGTACAACGGCAGTGTCCTGCTGGATATAGGCTTTGAAGAGCTGGCAAGGGAGATCTATTATTCCGAAGGAGAGGTGGAGGTGCCGGAACGATACCGGCAGGCTTTGACCGAAGTGGTAAAGCAGACATCGCTCATTGCGGCGATAAAGAGGGAGATTATCAAACAGTTGGAAAATAACGCATAGCATGGCATACATCAAATTCGTCCTAAGCCTCCGCAGAAGCGACGAGCTGGGTAATACCACCCGTGCCGTAGTCAGCCGCATTGAAAGTGACATGGCTGATACGGATATGCTCGAAACTAACTTGATAATGCACGCGCTGGCAGCAAAGGGCGGCAAGGTAGAACGGGAAACGAAGGGATTCCCCTATAGTTTCCCCTTAATTTTTGGAGAGTAAATTTATGGCACTGGATATAGGTACAAAGGTAGAGAACGAAGGCAAGAACAGCCAGGGACGCTTGTCGGCGGTCGAGTTTAACCAGCTCATCGGAGTAGTCAAGACATTGGAGAACAATAATGTAGACGGGCTTGCAGCCAAACTCACCGCAATCAACAACAAACTGAAAGAACTTGAGAACAGCAGCGGAAGCGGCGGCGGAGCAAGTTCGGAAGAAATAGCGGAATTGCGCAGAGAGATTGACAAGCTGGCCGAAAGCGCTCTCGTTATAGGCATTGATCCGGGCACCGCTTATGATGGTGCCGCCGGTGCGATGCTTGAACAGATGGTTCGTGAACTTGCGGGTGGTGCCGGCACGATGTACAGCGTGTATATCCGGAACAATATGCCTTCTCTGGGTTTTGCCGCCCAATACGGTGAGGAATGCGTTCTTGATTTTACCTTCATTTCCCAATATCGTGATGATCTGAACGAACCTTACAAGCCTACCGGAGAACTCGGTCTCTGCACCGTCATGGTGAAGAACGCTAAGTATGCTGATTTCATCGTCGTAAAGCGGATGGAGGTTTCTTCCGGGGTTTCCATCAAACAGGACATCGCGGAGTGGTTGACTTCAGGAAGCAACAATATCAAGGTCACGATAAAGGGACTGAATACTGACAAAACCACTGCACCCGTGACTTATACCGTGCAACTCACAAGTCTTGGCATCAGTGCTCCGAACTTTGCCTGGTGGACGGCTTTTGCAGGGGATATCACCACCCCGATGATAATTAACGGTAACATCAACAAAACGCTGAATGTCACCGTTACGGGCGATGACTACCACCAAAGCTATACTCAGAACCTGGGTACGGCTATCTATACCGATACTCCCTATAATTATGTCTTGCCGCATCCCGGAATGACAGGCGTATATAATGTGTCGTTTTACCTGTCAAACTCCGATAATACAATCCAAACGAAGGCGGTATCGATCAATATAATGTGTATATCTGCCGGAGAAACCTCTAAGCTTATGTGCGTGAACAACGTTGCCGCATTGCTCACAAACTGGCAGGATAACGTTGTCTTTGATTATGCGATCTATGATGGTCAGTCTGCGGCAACCGATGCCATATTCAGCATAATCAAAGCGGGAATAGAAGTGTATAGTTCCGAGAATGATAATATCGCCACTAATACAAGAAACACTCTAACCTATCCGATGGAAGTGGACACGGACGACGACAGCAATTTCGACGTAGTTGTGAACGTGACAAGCGAAGATGCCCATCTGATAGAACCTATCACGCTGAACGTGAACAATTCTTTGGGGTATTCCGCCACGGCTGGTGCAGTGCTCTATATCAACCCGAAAACACGTAGTAATTCGCAGATAAATTTCTTAAGTGTGGTTAATGAGGTAGACAAGTTTCTGATACCTGTCACATGGAGCAATCTGAACTGGGGAAATGACGGTTGGGTAACTGACGATGACGGAGTAAGGGTTTTGAAAATCTTCGCCCGTAGCAAGGCTGTGATAGATTACCAGCCTTTTATAACGGAGGCTGCTCGCAAAGGTAAGACTATTGAGATAGATTTTAAGGTTGAGAATGCTTCAGATGCCAGTAAGGACATTGTCAGCATTGCGGAGGACAAAACAGACGGGAGCCGTGTCGGTCTGAAAGTGTCCGGTGAGAATGTATCCTTCTTTTCGCAATCCATGCATGACAGTAGCATGCAGGATGTTCCTATCGATAATGGAGTGCGTATTCGTCTGACTGTTGTAGTAATGCCGAACGCTTATGGTAATCCGGACTTTAATTTGGTTGCCATCTATATTGATGGGAAGAAAAACCGGCAATATGCTTATTTGATTAATGACTACTTCAAGAATAATGGGAAAATAACATTGGGTAATGATTATGCTAATCTCTATCTGTATGGTCTTCGCATTTATGACAGTGCGTTGACCTCAGAAGCTGTACAAAAGAATTATATCAACCAATTGGTAACTACTGATGAAAAACAAAAAGAGAAGGCTCTTAATCAGGTACTGGATGGCGAGGGAGTAAATATTGATTTCAGCGCTACCAAGTTGTTGTATAATGTATTTGTAGTCGACAAGCCATTCCCGAACCTGTTAAACCCTTCCGGTGTGGCTGGTAATCTGGAAGTATTCTTCAAAGATAAACCCGAACGTAACTTTACGCTTACCAATCTATTGGTGGAAGGGCAGGGAACTTCATCCAAAAAATATCTTGAATGGAATATTAGATTTAAGATGAAGGGGTTGAAAGATGCAGAAGGCAATAAAATAGACTCTGTTGCTACGTATGTTGATGGTACCACAGACAAAAACAAAGTGCTGATGTTCGATGGTGTTCCTAAGTCAGGAAGACTGACAGCCAAGAAAAATTGGGCCAGTTCTATGCAGGATCACAAAGCGGGCTGTGTGGCCATGTACAACGATTTACATCGTGAAATGGGATTGTCGAACGAAGCAAACATCTCTGATCCACAGATACGTGTAGCTGTTTATCAGGAGCCGTTCATTGGATTCTCTAAATCCATTAACGAAGAAGGTCAGGATGTGTATACTTGTATGGGTGAGTTTACTTTTGGTCCTGATAAAGGGGATGACCTTTGTTTCGGATATGATACGAAAGCTTTTCCTACTTTATTGTCTGTTGAGGGTTCGGATAATGCTCCGCTTGGTACTTTGTTTCGTGTGCCCTGGAATCGTAATAAATCTTATTGGGCTTATAACCCGGATGAGGAAGCTTTTCAATACAATAATACTAATTGTTGGGATTTCGATGCCGGAGAACTTAATGCAGCCGGGACAGAACCATTAGCTGCTCAGAGATGGATTGATGCTTACAATGCAGTCTATGTTTGTAATAATCGCATTCGTCCGTTCAGTGGTACACTTGCTGAACTGAATGCTACAGTTGCAGTTTATCGTGGTACCGGCTATGAATATTGGATAGCTAAAGCTGGAGATTCGGATCGGTATAATTTGTATTATTATGAAGTCTCAGAAGGAAAGTTCATGCCATCTGATATTGGAAATGGAACAATCAACCTTGTTACACAACTTGTAGACGGTGGATATATGATGCGAATGCAGCTGGATGCGGCAGTGGATAGTGATGCTGCCAATACCCTGTTCATAAAAGCACGTATAGCTAAATTCCGTACAGAAGTCCCGGATCTTTTCGATATTGATGATGCTGTATTCCATCATAATTTTACAGAATTCATTGCAGCAACAGATAATCGGGCAAAAAATACTTATCCGTATAGTTTCTGTCTTGAAGATAGCAAATGGAAATGGAGACAGGATGACCTTGATACTATAGGTCCGATTGATAATCAAGGGCAGGACCGTAAACCGTATCATTGTGAAATGCATGATTCTTATGATAATGGTCAGCCGATCTGGAATGGCGAAACTTCTACTTTCTGGAATATGCTTGAACTTGCTTTCAGTACAGAAATCATTGCCGGTATGCGTAAAATGCTTAATGCTATGGAAGCTTTATGTGGACAATCTTCCGGTACACCTTATGACAAGGTATATGCTTTTTATAGAAAGTATTTCCTGGGAATAAAGAACTATTTCCCTGCCACACTTGTAAACGCTGATGCTAAGCGGTACGAACTTGCGAAGATAGCTTATGATAATGCTTCATATACTAACGATACTGATCCTATAACTCAGAGTCATGGAGATTTTTATTCTGCGGAGACAGCTTGGATGAAAAAGCGTATCATGTATATTATGTCAAAGTACAGTTACGGGTTATTTTCGGCAGATGGAACTGATACTATTATCGTCCGTGCAGCAGGAGATTTGATAGACTACGAGATAACTCCGGCATTTGATATGTATCCGGCTATTGCTAATGGTACCTCTATTGTGCAGGGTAGTCGTACCAAAGCTGGAGAGATTTGTAAAATAATTATTGATCTGGGTGGCTCTGCCGACCAACAGAATGCTATCCAGGCAGCAAGCTGGCTATTGAGTATCGGAGATTGGCATTTGAAGAATGTTTCCGGTACCATGGTAGTACGCGGAAAACGCTTGACTGAGCTTACGCTTGGTAGTAAGTCTGAAAATGTAATAATCTCTATTACAGGACTTACACTCGCTGGCTGTGGAAGCTTACAGACGATATTATTGTCTAATATAACCACTTTACAGGGTACTCTCGATTTGAGCAATTGTATTAACATTCGAGAGGTATATGCTGATGGTACAAACCTCAGCCAAATAAAGGTTCCGGATGGCGGAGGGCTTGAGGTTATAGAGTATCCGGCTAACAATAAATATATATCATTCCGTAACTTCCCAGTTCTGACAACAGAGGGGTTGAGAATCGGTCAGTGTGCGGTGAGCATTACGGATTTTTGGATTGAGAATTGTCCTCTGCTGAAGCCTATGAAGCTACTTTCAGACATTATTGAGGCACAACAGGAACAAGGGAACAATCATGCATTGAAGCATATCCGTGCTATAGGATTTGAGGAGGAATATTATACTGCCGACGCACTTGATATGCTTGCCAAACTTGCAGATGGGACCTATGAAGGATTGTCTGCAGAGGGGCTCGCTGGTGAGGATCCAATACCGGTATTGAATGGTAAGATAACTGTACATTCAAAGTACTATCAGGACTCTGTGGATAAGTTGAGGAATATCTTTGACAGATTGGAGCTTATTATGGATGGAGAAGCTGCCATACGATTTGCTGACGCAGAAGTGTTACGAGTATTACTTAATGCAACGGTCGGAGCATACAATGCAATTAGTAAAGTAGATAAGGATGGTGACGGTATGCTTACGGAAGAAGAATTATCGTCACTAACTACACTGTCAAATAGAAATGATAATGTCTATTCAATGTTCAAAGACAATACTGTAATAGAGACTTTTAATGAATTCCAATATTTTACAGGGTTAGAGTTTATAAACAGTAGCTCATTTGAAGGTTGCAGTTCATTAAAGGAGATTACTCTTCCTGTATTAACCAAGATGGGTAATGGGGTATTTGCAGGTAGTGGAATAGAAAAATTAATTATTCCCGAAGGTTACCAAAACATAGGTCCTTTAGTATTACAAAGATGCTATAATCTCAGGCTTGTTGATTTTCCAAGTACGGTCACTTCAATTTCAGAAGGAGGTAGTTTATTTTGGGCTATGAAGAATCAAGTTACTGTCATATGTCGTGCCTTTACTCCACCAACATTCGGGACATGGGGATACGATGGCGATCCAAAAGTTATATATGTCCCTGATGTGAGTGTAGATGCCTATAAGTTAGCTGCAGGATGGAGTTTACAGGCTACAAAAATATATCCTCTATCAACCTATATGGAGCTTTGATAAACATGTTTTCCGGAGTACTATGAAAAGATAGATGCTCCGGAAGATATTTAGAAGTCATATTCGTAAATCCGATCTGCGTATGTACTCCAGTTTGTAGCAGTCTTGTATGCATCACCACTTCCACGAGGTACATAAATATTGCACGGATTGTTGGTAAAGCAATTATCTCCCATTGCAGGCGGTGTTATAGCTTTTATGTAAAAGTTTTCCATTGAAGTACAATCTCTAAAGGTTGAGCCACCTATTTTTACAACACCTGCACCAACTACCAACTTTTTAAGGGAACTGCAATTTCTAAATGACTCTACATTGTAGTCTCCATAAATTCCAGTACAAGTGTCTGGAATATCTGAAACTTCTTCAAGAGAAATACAACCTTTAAATGCTCGTCCATCTATTCTTATGAGTTTTTTACTCAAGACAACTTTTCTGAGATTAGTAGCCCCTTCACATACCATCCTTTCTGTTTGAACCAGATAGTCTCCCATATCCAACAGTTCAATGGAAGTGTTATTCATAAAGCATTGGTAGGGCATTCTATCCGAATTGATTGATTTGCCAAAATATACTTCTTTCACCCCAGTGAGAAGATTGCAGCCCCTAATATCATAAACCAGATTTGACAAGTCTAAGATTTTAATTTTGTTACCATTGGAATATTGGCTAAAATCAATCCTTCTACCTATATTAGCTTCATTTTCTATAATATACCCATCTTTATCTACATCCCAAACAGAAACGGCGATTTCACGCCATACTGGATCAGCCATATATATTGCTGGTTCACCATCCATTATCAGAGTCAGTTTATTGAAAGTATTTCTCAGCTTATCCACAGAGTCCTGATAGAACCCTAAAATATGCCATAGAAATGTATGTGGAATACTATTAAATGTTATAGTAGAAAATTTGTGTTGACATTTAGTATGTTTTTAGAAGTTTTTGGGGATTTCTCAAATAGCATTTACTAGATAGATACGGAAGGATTTGTTGTGTGGCATGGTGGAGTAAATTAGTTTGTTTTGATAGAATTAAAGTAGAATCTTTAACTTTGTCCTCTAATATAGATGCAAGATACAATGGCTGAAACAATTCCTCAATTTTACAAGAGAATACAACGTTGCGCTCCGAAACTGGATGCAACTTATTCTAAAGGGAAAGAATATTTCAATATCTTCTCCCGCCGGTGCAATTTCGGTACTGTGCAATTCAGCTATCGGGATTTCTATAAAGTAACTTTGATCATGGGTATTGGGAAATTATATTATGCTGATAAATGGATTCTGGTAGATCGTCCGGCGCTGCTGTTTTCCAATCCTCTTATGCCTTATGCCTGGGAGTCTGTCAGTGAAGAGCAGAAGGGTATGTTCTGCATTTTTAATGAGCAGTTTGTGCAATCCGAAGAGAAGAACGGCTCTTTGGCGAATACACTTTTATTTAAACTGACGGGTGATAAAGTTTTCTTCCTGGATGAATCTCAACTGATATTTGAACTTGTAAATAAATAAATTTAGTACTGATAAGATGAAAAACTCAATTCCCCGATATACATTCTATAAGAATAAGTATGGAAGTGAACTTCTGATAGATGTGGTAGAACTGAAATATGTAAAGAGGTTCCTGGCTGAAAGCGCTGTACACACGTTGACTTATTATTACATTACTTTTGTAACAGAAGGGGAAGGGAGTTTTTCTATTGATAACCGGACATATCAAGCTGTTCCCGGTGATGTTTTCTTTTCCAAACCGGGTGAGGTGCGGAATTGGGATACTTCCATTCTTCAAGATGGAAAAAACTGCATCCGGATTGCACTTGCCCGATGAACTTTATAAGCGTATGCTTCAGCTTTTGCATGATATTAAGGTAGAAATAGACCAATACAGACAGGACGATGTACATGTGTTGAGGGCATATCTTTACGAGGCGCTGATGTTACTGAACCGAGCCTATCAGAATCTGATTTCGATGGAAGAGGGGAACAAAGAAGCGGGTGGTACACATATCAGTAAATTTATTGAATTAGTCGGGGCAGATATGAGAGAACACCATTCTGTCCGGCATTATGCAGACAAACTTTGTATCACTCCCAATTACCTGAATGAGATTGTAAATTCAGCTATGGGAATGAGTGCGAAACAATATAATTGCATTTGAACTTCATTTTTCTACTGTTTCTTATTTTGTGCGATGCTTTCGCCAATGTACGGGTGAGACCCCTTTGGTTTACCGGAGTATGCATAAACCGTGAAAAGTACTATTTCTCCCTTTCTTTTTATTGCATCGGCTCTGCTCAATATCCTTACTTTTGCATCAAATAATAACCAATTAAATTATTAAATGATGAGAGATGTAGAAAAAACGGTGGGAACCATGATTGACAAGCAGAAAACAGCCTTTATCGGTTCCATAGACAGCGAAGGATTTCCCAATATCAAAGCCATGTTGCAACCCCGGAAAAGGGAAGGGATAAAAACGATTTATCTGACAACGAATACTTCATCCATGCGTGTGGCGCAATACCGGGAAAACAATCATGCGTGTATTTACTTTTGTGATACAAGATTATTTAGAGGCGCGATGATGCGGGGTACAATGGAAGTATTGACAGACAGTGCCAGCAAAGAAATGATTTGGTAGGAGGGTGATACCATGTATTACCCGGAAGGAGTGACAGATCCCGACTATTGTGTATTGAAATTTACGGCAACTTCCGGTAGGTTTTATAGTAATCTCAAATCGGAGAGCTTTATCGTAGACTAAAACTCATAGTATATAAGAGATACTAAGAGAC
>OKXI01000594.1_pt1 | contig 12608 bp, 5 predicted proteins | sample 1607161 | NCBI WGS metagenome assembly OKXI01 (sample SAMN04414078, study PRJEB24778) | human gut metagenome | material: faecal | host: Homo sapiens
ACCGCTCTGTGACGGCAGAACAGCTTCATAGGGTAGCCCAACAGACGTTTTTCGGTTTTTTTTTTTGTTTTTTTTTTTTTTTTTTATAATTTTGTTGGTAGTTTTATTTTTTTTTTTACTTCTTAGCAACACTACAAAGCATTGCTTCTCCTGGGACTACCCATTGTGGTGGGGCAGTTGGGAGTCATTGTGCTGGGGTTTGCCGATACGCTGATGATTGGGCATCATAGCACGGAAGAGCTGGGTGCCGCTTCTTTCGTAAACAATCTGTTTACTCTCTGTATTATTTTCAGTACGGGGTTCAGCTACGGGCTGACCCCGGTTGTGGGAGGCTTCTACGGTAACCGCCGTTTTGCCGAAGCCGGACAAGCGTTACGGTGCAGTCTGGTGGCCAATGTGCTGGTAGCTTTATTGCTGACTCTTGTCATGGCTGTTCTGTATTTCAATGTGGAACGGCTGGGGCAGCCCGAAGAATTACTGCCTCTGATTAAGCCTTATTATCTAGTGCTGCTTGCTTCACTGGTTTTTGTCATGTTGTTCAACGGCTTTAAACAGTTTACGGATGGCATCACCGACACCAAGACGGCCATGTGGATTCTGCTTGGAGGGAATGCGCTTAACATCGTAGGAAACTATATTCTGATCAATGGAAAATTGGGTTTCCCGGAGATGGGATTGCTTGGCGCGGGTGTAAGTACCTTGTTCTCTCGCATTGTGATGGTCGTGGTCTTTGCGGTGATTGTGCTTCGTAGTCGCCGTTTTATCCGTTATAGACTCGGATTCATGAGGCTGGGATGGTCGACACCGATGTTTAGGAAACTCAATGCTCTGGGCTGGCCTGTCGGTATGCAGATGGGAATGGAGACCGCTTCCTTCAGCCTCAGTGTTGTCATGGTGGGGTGGCTGGGGACACTTGCTCTGGCATCACATCAGATAATGCTCACTGTCTCTCAGTTCACCTTCATGATGTATTATGGCATGGGTGCTGCAGTTGCTGTGCGTGTCAGTAACTTTAAGGGGCAGGGCGACGGGCAGAATGTGCGCCGTTCGGCGTATGCTGGCCTTCACGTCATCTTATGCATGGAAGTGGTGCTGTTGAGTATTGTCTTTGCACTTCGCGGTCAGGTCGGAGGATGGTTTACAGATAATATGGAAGTGTCCGGTATGGTAGCCGCTCTCTTCTTTCCGTTCCTGATTTACCAGTTCGGTGACGGATTGCAGATTAATTTTGCCAATGCCCTGCGTGGTATCTCGGATGTGAAACCGATGATGATTATTGCATTTATATCCTATTTTGTTATATCTTTGCCCGTAGGGTACCTCTGCGGTTTCATCTTCGGCTGGGGACTGACGGGGGTCTGGATGGCTTTCCCGTTTGGACTGACCAGTGCAGGGGTGATGCTGTGGCTGAGATTCCGTAGACAGACCAGGGAAAGGATTTGATAATATGAACAGTGTCTCCAAAGTAAAGATTGCCGTAGGCTACACTTTGTTGCTGGCGGTATTGTTTTTTTCCTTGTTCTTCGTACACCGGGAGATGGAGAACCTTATTCTTACCGATGACCGCGATGTACAATGGACAGACAGCGTACTAGCTTTGATACGCGAGAAGGATACCAATACGATAAGAATGCTGCGTACGCTGAGTGAGGCGAATGACAGCATGGTATCCACCAGTGACATTGAGCAGATAATTGCCCAGCAGGACTCAGTAGTGACCCAGCAACGTGTGCAGCACCGTATCATTACACATCGGGATACCGTCGTGACACGCCCTCGGAAGAAGGGTTTTTTCCGTCGTTTGGGTGAAGTGTTTGTCCCCCCAAAGAAAGATACGGCTATCCAGGTAAAGACCTCCCTCGAATTTGCGACGGATACGGTGATTGAACCTTATAATCCGGCCGATTCTTTGCATGAGAAACTGCGTGCCGTGGCCCAGCAGAAAAAAGCTGTAAACACTGTTATACAGCGACGTAAACGCTATCTGCAACGCTTGGACCATATGCTGACCGCTCGTATTGACAGCTTGCTGAAAGATTACGAGACGGAAACTCTGCTGCGTGCACGGACGGAAGCCGAGTATCAACAAGCGGTCCGACGCCGTTCGGCCAAGATTATCAGTGGCATTGCCGTAGGTGCGGTGTTGCTTTCCGCTTTTTTTCTTATTATCATCGGCCGCGACATAACCCGAAGCAACCGTTACCGTCGTGAGTTGGAAGAGGCCCGTCGTCGTGCCGAGGATTTACTCGCTGTCCGTGAAAAACTGATGCTTGCCATTACCCATGATTTCAAAGCCCCGCTCGGTTCTATTATGGGCTATGCCGACTTGCTTTCCCGTCTGACGGTGGATGAGCGTCAGCGGTTCTATCTGGACAATATGAAAACCTCATCGGAACATCTGCTGAAGCTGGTCGTTGATTTGCTCGACTTCCATCGTCTTGATTTGAACAAGGCTGAAGTCAACCGGGTCACTTTTCATCCTTCCCGCCTGCTTGAAGAGATACACGTAAGTTTTGAACCGCTTACGGCTGCCAAAGGGCTGGCGCTTCATTGCGACATTGCCCCGGAGCTGGGCGGTACCTATATTTGCGACCCCTTGCGTCTGCGCCAGATTATCAACAATTTGCTGTCCAATGCCGTGAAGTTTACGGACCAAGGCAGTGTTACCATGACTGCCCGTTACGAGGACCGTCGACTGGTAGTTGCCATTGCTGATACCGGTAAAGGTATGGAACCTGCCGACCGGGAACGTATCTTCCAGGAGTTTACCCGCTTACCGGGTGCTCAGGGTAAAGAGGGGTTTGGACTTGGACTTTCCATTGTCCGTATGCTGGTACAGTTGCTTGAAGGCACGATTGATGTAGACAGTGTGCCAGGCAAGGGAAGCACTTTCACCATATATATTCCTATCTATCCCGTAAGGAGTGAAGGACGGAGAATGAAGGATGAAGAATCGGGATGTGCTGCCACGCCGAATGGCAATTCTTCATTCCCCGTTCCTCATTCTTCACTGAAGAATGTCCTCCTTATCGATGATGACCGTATTCAGCTTACCCTTACTGCCGCCATGCTTCAGCAGAGTGGTATAAATTCTGTCTCTTGTTTACAACTGGATGAACTGCTGGATGCCTTGCGCACTGCAACCTTTGATGTTCTGCTTACTGATGTGCAGATGCCTGCTATTAATGGTTTTGATTTACTGAAACTGCTTCGTGCTTCGAACATACCGCAGGCACAGTCTGTTCCGGTGATTGCTGTCACTGCCCGCAGTGACATGCAGCGTGAGGAATTTACGGTGCATGGATTTGCCGGATGCCTGCATAAGCCGTTTACCGTCAGTGAATTGCTACATGAATTGAATATGGAGGACAAAGGGATGGAGGTTACGGAAGTTTCGGAAACTTCGGCTTGCCCGGGGTATAAATTCTCTTCGCTCACTGCTTTTTCGGTCGATGACCCCGAGGCGGCAAAGTCCATTCTGGAAAGTTTTGTGGCTGAAACCCGCCTCAATGCGGAGCGTTTGCAGAAGGCTGTGGAGAATGAGGATGTGGACGAGATGGCTGCTGTCTCCCACAAAATGATTCCCCTCTTTACTTTAATTGGAGCAGCGGAACTGGTTGCATTGCTGAAACTGTTGGAAACTTCTCATGGAGTGCCTTTTACCGGAGAGTTGAAAGAACACGCCCTTGCCGCCCTCGTTTTGATAGAGGATGTCATTACTCAGGCAACAGCTTTTCCGTAATGGGGGGAACAGAGAAGAATACATGATTTTTCTCTATCGGGAACCAAATGTCGAAAGAAATTGTTTACTTTGTAGGACTTTTAAATACGATGAAAGATTGACGTTCCGATGAGAAGAAAATGGTTGAGAATAGCACTGTGGGTGCTGCTTACTCCTATTATACTGTTTATAATATTGATGCTACTGCTCTATGTGCCTCCCGTACAGAATTTGATACGGAAGCAGGCTACAGCAATTGCATCAGATGCTACGGGTATGGACATATCCGTGGAGCGGATTGACCTTCGCTTTCCTTTGAATTTGTTGGTCCGCGGTGTATTGGTGGTACAGCCTGCCGACAGTGCTGTTGATGTGCAGCATCCCGATACCTTGCTGAATCTTGGAAGTTTGAACGTACGGGTACAGGCATGGCCTTTACTCAAAGGGAAAGTGGAGGTGGATGACATTACCTTGAAACAAGTTGCTGTCAACTCCTCCAATTTAATGGAAGGTATGTGCATCAAAGGAGTACTGGGGCATTTCTTTTTCGAAAGCCATGGCATAGACCTTACAAAAGAAGATGCCATCCTCAATAATATAGAATTGAGCGATACCCATGTGCAGGTGATGCTTGCAGATACCACTGAGACTCCCAAGGACACTACTGACACTGCGTTAAACTGGAAAGTCACACTCCATACCTTGAAGTTGAAGAACGTCTCGGTCGATTTACAGATGCCATTGGACTCCATGGGGCTGAAAGCCCATATAGGAAATGCTGAGATTGCGGACGCTGCTGCCGACCTGAAACACCAGTTCTATGGCTGGAGAAAATTCCTGCTGACTGGAACTTCTGTCAATTATGATACCGGCGGCCCGGGGAGTGCGATAGGCTTCGACCCCTCGCACATTGCTCTTCACGACATTCGTATGGGCATTGATTCTGTGATGTACTACGGTAGAGATATGAATGCCGTTATCCGGGAATTTTCCATGTATGAGCGTTCCGGTTTGAGTGTAACTTCCCTGACCGGGCGGTTGTTTGCCGATTCTACCGTTATCCGTATCCCTTCTTTGAAGTTGCTGACACCTCATAGTGAGATGAACCTTACGGCACAGACTTACTGGGAACTGATAAATATACCTACCACCGGCCGTCTGACAGCCCGTTTCAATGCCCGTATCGGCAAACAGGATGTACTGCTTTTTGCCGGTGGCCTGCCGGAAACTTTCAAGGAAGCCTATCCGTTCCGTCCGTTGGTGATTCATGCCGGTACGGAAGGAAACCTGAAGCAGATGCAGATTTCCCGTTTTACGGCTGAGCTGCCCGGAGCCTTTTCGTTGAGTGGGGGAGGAGAATTCTGGAGCTTGACCGACAGTGTGAAACGTAATGGAAGCATGGACTTCGAAATGCATACGCAGAACTTGAACTTCCTGACCGGACTAGCTGACATTGCTCCCGATGGCTCCATCATTGTGCCGGACAGTATGCACCTTGCGGCACGTCTCGGTATGGAGGGGGCGCAGTGCACTGCCGCCCTGAAACTGAAGGAGAAGGAAGGCGCCTTGAATTTGGACGCCGCCTATAATCTTGCTACGGAAGCCTACCATGCCGACCTTGCCATCAACAACTTACAGGTGCATCACTTCCTGCCCAAGGACTCTATCTATACTCTTACGGCAAAGATGTCCGTTAAGGGACAAGGGGTGGATGTGGCATCACGAAAAACCGTGGCCGCTTTGAATGCCTCCTTGGAAAAACTACAGTATGGCCATTGGAACATTTCCGGTGTAGATGTGCATGCCGGACTCAAGTCATCCGTTGCTACCGTCCGTCTTGCCAGCGATAATGTCCTTCTCAAGATGCAGGGAAATGCGGATATGCGTCTTGACCGCAGCTATCTGGATGGCGCTTTGGATTTAAATGTGGAAGAGGTGAATCTGCATAAGCTGGGTTTGGTGCCCCGACCATTGAAACACCCGTTTGCCTTTACAATGGGAGCGGAGGCACGTCATGATTCTCTCAAGTTGAGGCTTGATGCCGGTGACTTGAATCTGCGTTTCCGCGCTCACAGCACGTTGAAGAAGTTGATGGAACAGTCGGATAAATTTGTCTCTATCCTGACAAAGCAGATTGATGAACGGCGTTTGGACCATGCCGCTTTGCGCCAAGTCCTTCCTTCAGCGGGCATGCATCTGGAAGCCGGTAACCAGAATCCCGTCAGCTATTTCCTGGCTGCAAAGGGTATTTCCTATAATGATTTCAAACTGAGCTTCGGATTTACTCCGCAAGTCGGCATCAATGGACGTACAGCTGTTCACGGATTGCGCATGGACTCCTTGCAGCTCGATACGATATTTTTTACAGTAAAGCAGGATACTGCCCGCATGAAGTTGCAAGGTGGTGTCATAAACGGTCCCAAGAACCCGCAGTTTGTGTTCCGCAGTACACTGACGGGTGAAGTCCGTAATGAAGATGCGGAGCTGACTGTGGATTATGTGGATGGAAAAGGGCAGACTGGTGTGCTGTTCGGTATTAACGCCCGTCCGTTGACCGAAGGACATGGTCGCGGTGATGGTGTGCTGCTGAACCTTATTCCTGCCGAGCCGATTATCGCTTTCCGTAAATTCCACTTTGCGGACAATAGTAACTGGATTTATCTGCATAAGAATATGCGCGTCTATGCCAATATTGATATGGACAGCGACGATGGTCTGTGTTTCCGTATGCAATCCGACAAGAATGATACCCTTTCCTTGCAGAATATAAACGTAGAATTGAGCCGATTGCGCCTGGATGAACTTACGGAGGTACTTCCTTATATGCCTCGGCTTACGGGATTGTTCTCCGCCGAAGCAAATTATATACAGACTGCCACTTCCCTGCAGGTGTCCGCCGAAGCCAATGTAGAGAAACTGACCTACGAACGCCAACCGGTTGGAGATATAGGTCTGGGGGCTACCTGGTTGCCGGGCGACAAGAATACGCACTATTTGAATACCTATTTTACACATGATAACGAAGAAGTGATGACCGCCGACGGTATCTTGACGCAGAAAAACGGAAAGGATACTCTGGAAGTGTCCACTCGTTTCGAGCATTTCCCATTGAAGATGGCCAATGCATTCATCCCTGACCAAATGGTGGCCTTTACCGGAGATATTGATGGAGGGCTTTATATTTATGGTTCGCTGGACAAGCCTCAAATGCATGGTGATATTGTTTTGGACAGTGTGTCTGTCTATGCACGCCAGGCGGGAGCACGTTACTGGTTCGACAACCGTCCGGTACAGATAAAGGACAATCAGTTGATATTCGATAAGTTTGCCATTTATACCACCAGCAAGAATCCGTTTACGATTGACGGTAAGGTTGATTTCCGGAATATGGAGCGTCCTACTGCCAACCTCAATCTGCTGGCAGAGAACTATACGTTGCTGGATGCACCGCGTACCCGCGAAAGTCTGGTATATGGAAAGGTGTTCGTTGACTTGCATGCCACGGTGAAGGGACCGCTTGACGGGCTCACGATGCGTGGAAACATGAATCTGCTGGGCAATACCAACGTAACCTACGTGTTGACCGATTCCCCTTTAACGGTGGAAGACCGTCTCAGTGGGCTGGTTACCTTTACCTCATTCACCGATACGACGTCGGTAAAGGCGGATGAAGTTCCTGCCATGTCGTTGGGAGGATTGGAAATGTATATGTCCGTCCATATTGACGATGCTGTCCGTCTTCGTGCCGACTTGAGTCCCGACCGCAGCAAATACATCGAACTGGAAGGTGGCGGTGATTTGAATATGCAGTATACTCCCCAAGGGGATATGAGCCTTACCGGACGCTATACCCTTTCGGGTGGCGTCATGAAATATTCGCTGCCTATCATCCCCTTGAAGGAGTTTCAGTTCAATCCCGGCAGTTATGTGGATTGGCGAGGGAATATTATGAATCCTACGCTAAGCCTAAAGGCTACGGAACGTATGCGTGCTTCTGTGGCCGACGGTGACGGGGACGGTTCGCGCATGGTGAACTTCGATGTTTCCATTTCCATCAAGAACAGGCTTGACGCTCCCGATCTTATATTCGATATTTCGGCGCCCGAAGATGGTACAGTAGAGAATGAGCTGCAGGCAATGGGGGCAGAAGAGCGTAGTAAGCAGGCTATTGCGATGCTTGCTACGGGTATTTACTTGAATAGCGGCGCCAAAGGAGGAGGTTTGTCAATGGGAGCCGCCTTGAACTCAGTGCTTCAGAGCCAGATAAACTCCTTGGCGGGAGGTATAAAAGGTGCCAATATCAGTGTAGGTGTGGAAGACCGTACCTCTGCTGAAACGGGTGACACGCAGAAAGACTTCAGTTTTCGTTATTCCCAGCGTTTCTTCAACGACCGCGTACAGATAGTCATCGGTGGAAAAGTGTCCACCGGGGCCAATGCCACGAACGATGCGGAATCATTCATTGACAATATATCGCTGGAATACCGTCTTGATGCGTCGGGTACCCGATATGTCCGTGTATTCCATAATAAGAACTACGAAAGCATACTCGACGGTGAGATAACCGAAACGGGTGTTGGCCTTGTGCTGCGCCGGAAGATGGACCGGTTGGGTGAACTCTTCATCTTCAGGAAGAAAAAGATAAAACCGGAGGCTGAAAACAGCGATATGAAAAAGTAGGAATGTGATATGAAACGACTGATATTATATATTGCAGGATTGATATTTCTGGCAGGTTGCTCCACCACGAAGCACTTGCCCGAGGGGGAGATACTCTATACCGGACAAAAGCCGATGATTGTATTGAACCGTAGTGAAACGTCTGTTGGCGAGATTGCCATGGAAGAGGTGGAAGCCGCCCTTGCTACGGCACCGAACAATTCGTTGCTGGGAAGCTCTACTATCCGCTATCCCTTTCCTTTCGGACTGTGGATTTACAATGGTTTCCAGAAGTATGAGAAGGGATTCGGAAAGTGGATATTCAATAAATTTGCCGCCACTCCGGTGCTTATGTCTACGGTGAATCCCGATATACGCCAGAAGGCGGCGGTTAACTTGCTGCGCGATTATGGCTATTTCAACGGAAGCGTCAGCTACAAGACATTTATCGACCCGAAGGACTCGCTGAAGGCAAAGTTGCAATATACGGTGAACATGCGTAACCCCTACTTTATAGATACGGTATATTATCGTGGTTTCAGCGAGCGTACCACTCGCATTATGGAGCTGGGACGCCGACGTTCCCTTATCAGTTCGGGAGAACAATTCAATGTGGCTGATCTGGATGGGGAGCGTACCCGTATCAGTACCCTGCTGCGTAATGTGGGCTGTTATTATTTCCGTCCCGACTACCTGACCTATCAGGCCGATACCATGATGGTTCCCAATGGGCATGTCCAGATGCGCTTGATTCCCGTTCCCGGTATGCCAAAGGTAGCCGAGAAGCAGTTCCGTGTGGGGCGTAAATCCGTCTATCTTCTTGGAAAGCAGGGGCAGGAACCCAATGACAGCATGGATTACAAAGGCTTGACCATACATTACTACAACAAACCACCGGTACGTCCCAACATGCTTTACCGTTGGTTGAACTATCAAGGTTATCGGCGGAAACGTCAGATACAGGACAGCGCAGGTATTGCCCGCCAGCGTTCTATGCAGAGTTTGTATAGCTTATATCGTCAAACCCGTATTCAGGAGCGCCTGGCAAGCGTCGGTATTTTCCGTTATGCGGAGATGCAGTATATACCGCGTGATACGGCATTTGTGTCTGATACATTGGATGTGAAGGTCATTGCCGCGCTCGATAAACCCTACGATGCGGAATTGGATTTTAATGTCACTATGAAGAGCAATAATCAGACGGGACCGGGTGCCGCTTTTACGGTGACGAAGAATAATGTCTTCGGTGGCGGTGAAAGCTGGAATGTGAAGTTGAACGGTTCGTACGAATGGCAGACGGGCAAGGCAAGCTCTTCTCTGATGAACAGCTATGAACTGGGTATCTCCACTTCGCTTATCTTTCCGCGCGTGGTGTTTCCCAGGATGGGCGACCGTGAGTATGACTTCCCGGCTACAACGACTTTCCGTTTGTATGCCGACCAGATGAACCGTGCCAAGTATTATAAGCTGTTGGCTTTTGGCGGTAATGTCACTTATGACTTCCAGCCCAAATCGACTTCCAGGCACAGTATAACTCCTTTCCGGTTGACATTCAATGTACTGCGCAATCCTACTGCCGCTTTCGATACACTGCGTGCCGAGAATCCGGCACTTTACGTTAGTTTGCGCGACCAGTTCATTCCTGCCATGGAGTACACCTATACTTATGACAACGCTTCCGTGCGCGGCAAGCGTAACCCCATCTGGTGGCAGACCACCGTTGCGTCGGCCGGTAACCTGACTTCTGCTGTTTACCGTATTTTCGGCAAGCCGTTCAGTGAGGAAGGGAAGAAGCTTTTCGGTGTACCTTTTGCACAGTTCTTGAAGCTGAACTCGGAATTCAGGTACCATTACCGGATAGACAAGAACCAGATGATTGCTTCGCGTATTGCGGGAGGGGTGATATGGTCGTATGGCAACGCTACGACCGCACCTTATACGGAACAGTTCTATATCGGTGGTGCCAACAGTGTGCGCGCCTTTTCTGCACGCAGTATAGGTCCGGGCGGTTATCCTCCCGAGACGGATAGGAAATATACCTATATCAACCACGTGGGTGATATTCGCATGGAAGCCAATATCGAGTATCGCTTCCGTATGATTGCCGACTTGCATGGAGCCGTATTCTTGGATGCCGGCAATGTATGGCTGATGCGTAAAGATGAAAACCGCCCGAATGGTGAATTTACGTTGAAGAATTTCCCGAAACAGATTGCTTTGGGCACGGGATTTGGCTTGCGTTACGATTTGGACTTTCTTGTTTTTCGTCTGGACTTGGGTATCGGGCTGCATGATCCGTATGATACCGGGAAGTCGGGGTATTATAATATTCCCAAGTTCAAGGACAGCATGGCGTTGCATTTTGCCATCGGTTATCCGTTCTAAATGTACCTTTTTGAACGGATAGTGGTAAAGAATGAACTAAAACTCCCTTCTGTCAGCCATAAATTTTTGTACATTTGCAGCCGTTATCAACTGTGATATACTAACCTTTTTAAATAATAACTAAATATGAAACCAACTTTATTCTTATTGGCAGCCGGCATGGGCAGTCGTTATGGTGGCTTGAAACAATTGGACGGACTGGGCCCGAATGGCGAAACTATCATGGATTATTCTATTTACGATGCCATCAATGCCGGTTTTGGAAAGCTCGTTTTCGTAATCCGTAAAGATTTTGAGCAGGATTTCCGCGACAAGATTATTTCCAAATACGAAGGCCATATCCCCTGCGAACTGGTATTCCAGTCCATCGATGACCTTCCCGAAGGCTTTACCTGCCCCGAAGGCCGTACCAAACCTTGGGGAACCAACCATGCTGTAATGATGGGTGCCGATGTAATAAAGGAACCGTTTGCTGTTATCAACTGCGACGATTTCTACGGTCGTGATTCCTTCCAGGTAATGGGCAAATTTCTTGCAGCCCTTCCCGAAGGTTCCAAAAATGTATATTCCATGGTAGGCTTCCGCATCGGTAATACATTGAGCGAAAGCGGTACCGTATCCCGTGGTTTGTGCGGAACGGATGCAAACAACTTGTTGACTTCTGTAGTAGAGCGTACCAAGATTCAGCGTATGGACGGCGAGGTGAAGTACATCGATGATAACGGTGAATGGACTGCCACTCCCGAGACGACTCCGGTCAGCATGAACTTCTGGGGCTTTACTCCCGATTACTTTGCTTACAGTGCAGAGTTTTTCAAGAGCTTCCTGAGCGACCCGAAGAATATGGAGAATCTGAAAAGCGAATTCTTCATCCCGCTGATGGTGGATAAGCTGATTAACAATGGCACTGCTACCTGCGAAGTGCTCGATACAACCAGCAAGTGGTTCGGTGTGACTTATCCCGAAGACCGTCAGAGTGTAGTCGACAAGATTCAGGCTTTGGTGGATGCGGGTGAGTATCCTGCGAAGCTGTTCTAAAGTAAGACGGAAGGATAACTTGATTCGCATTAATTTATTGGGTAAAAGAACAAAAGGACAAATATGGGGAAGGCGTTTGCCAGAGCTATATTTGTTCTTCTGTTTTCTGTTCACGAGGTGTCTGGTGCAAGCATACTGAAATGTTGGAACAGAACCCTGCATTGGGCTTACCGATATTGGAACCTTTGAAATCAGATTACTCCAAGTATGCCCGGAACAGCGTAGGGAATTGGTTAAATGATGCAAGTAAGACGCAATCCGGATTTGTAAGGAAGCTTTGCAGGCGTTGGGAAAGTGAAACGAAAGAGACCAAGTATATCGTTAAGAAAACGCTGAGGACTGTCGGTAAATGAGTGTCTGTTCCAAGGTATGGGGTGAGTTTTGGGCTTACTGAATCGATGTGCGGGAAAAAGGGCATTATATCCTCAAACATAAATCGTTATAACCAAGTGATGAAACAATTAATTGCATGTTGCGGGTTGGATTGCGAAAATTGCGCCGCCCGTATAGCCACTGTCAATAATGACGATGAGCTGAGAGAGAAAACCGCCAAAGAGTGGAGTGTGCTGAACAATACGCCGGAAATTACGGCGGAAACCATTCATTGTATGGGGTGCCGTGCAGATGGGGTGAAGTTTGCCTATTGCAGCAATTACTGTGCTATCCGTAAATGTGTGTACGAAAAAGGTTTCAATACCTGCGGTGACTGTAAGGAACTGGATACTTGCCAGGTGGTAGGTGCAGTTCTTAAGCATGTGCCCGGTGCCAGGGACGTCTCGTATCCACATCTGACGCTGCCCACGAG
>OKXI01000596.1_pt1 | contig 12576 bp, 7 predicted proteins | sample 1607161 | NCBI WGS metagenome assembly OKXI01 (sample SAMN04414078, study PRJEB24778) | human gut metagenome | material: faecal | host: Homo sapiens
TTTCAGTTGCTGTCTTAATCAGCTTTGGGTACTTAATCATAAAGTTATCCTGCAAGCCATATCTCTGGTTGTCATAGGAAGCCTTCAAAAGCTTTAATCTCTGGACATCATTGTCAATCTCCATCTTCTCACGAATAAGAGGATTGCCTGTGGCGACTGCCTTAATCTCTGCATAGGAAAGTGTTGCCTCGTCGATGTCCTCACAGCTTCGGCTTACTGCCTTGCTTGTCATGACCTGACTGATGAATCGCTGCTTATTTTCGATGAGCGACCAGTTGTATGCATCAAAGGTTCCTTTGGTGACATATCTGTAGATTGCAACCTCTTCATTTTCGTTGCCCTGTCGTATGCCTCGTCCTTCCCTCTGTTCAATGGAGCTTGGCTTCCACGGACAGTCCACATGATGCATTGCTACAAGGTGTGTCTGCACATTGACACCTGTTCCACACTTGTCCGTTGAACCGATAAGAACTTTCTTTTTACCTGTCCTCATCTCCTTAAAAAGTGCATCCCTCTGTGCGTCAGTCTTAGCATCATGGATAAAAGCTATCTCCTCTGCCGGAATACCATACTGGATAAGTGTTTCCTTCAGATAATCGTAGATGGTAAAGTCCTTATCCGGTCCCGGTGTGCCGATATCTGAAAAAATAAGCTGACAGCCTATATGACCGTCAACATTTCCTTTCTCATATTCTTTCCACACATTTTCTGCTACCTTATTGAGCTTTCCGTCAGGATTACTTGGTGCGTCCTTATCAATCAGCCTTGCATCTGTTCCGAGTAATCTTGCCTCATGAGTAATCTTTAGGAAGTTGTCCACGCTTGGATCTACTCCACCTCCTCTGATACGCTCTGCCCTCACAACAAAATCTTCCATGACCTGCTTTACATACCAGTCAGGCTCCGACTCCACAATAATAGGCTTGCCGCCCCTTAGTGCCGGTACATCTAAGTCCAGCATATCGGCAGTCTGCACATCTGCTACCTCACGGAAGATATTCATAAGCTCCGGAAGATTGGTAAATTTATTGAATCTGCTCTTGAAACGGAATCCGCTTCCCTCTACAGTAAGCTCCAGTGCTGTTGTCACTTCACCAAAGTTCGCTGCCCATGAATCAAAGTGATAAATCCCCATCTCTTCAAGTGCCGCTTTCTGTAAGTAAAGCTGCATGACATACATCTCACACATGGTATTGGATATCGGTGTACCAGTTGCAAACACAATGCCCCTGCCATCATTTATCTCTGATAGGTATTGGCATTTAAGCTGCATATCTGTTGACTTTTTCGCTCCACTACTGCTGATACCTGACACATTATTCATCTTGGAAAAAATCGCAAGGTTCTTAAAATTATGTGCTTCGTCTACCATAATAGAATCTACACCCAGTTCCTCAAAGGTAATAAGGTCATCCTTCCTGCTCTCATCTGATAGAGATTTCAGCTGTTCCTCCAGCTTTTTCTTCTGGCTTTCCATCTGTTTTACAGTCCATCTCTCTCCGTTTTTCTCCTTCATCTCATCTATCGCATAGCTGATTTCATCAATCTGCTCATTGAGCATTCTTTCCTTTCTCTCTGCTGAGATCGGGATTTTTTCAAACTGCGAGTGCGACATGATGATACAGTCATAGTCACCTGTTGCAATCCTTGATACGAACTGCTTCCTGCGGCTCTTTTCAAAATCACGCTCTGTGGCAACCAGGATATTTGCTGACGGATAAAGCCTTAAAAACTCTGATGCCGTCTGACCGATAAGTGGCTTTGGAACAACCATGATCGTCTTATTGGCAAGTCCGAGTCTCTTCTGCTCCATGCAGGCAGCCATCATCTCAAAGGACTTTCCGGCACCAACGCAGTGTGCCAGCAGGGTATTTCCTCCAAGAAGGATTCTTGCCACCGCATTCTTCTGATGAGGCTTTAGCTCAATCGCCGGATTCATTCCAGGAAACTGCAGATGACTTCCGTCATACTCACGCAGACGGATGTTATTGAATGTCTCGTTGTAATACTCCACATATTTCTGTCTTCGCTCCGGCTCTGCAAACAGCCATTCCTTGAACTTCTCCTTGATCATGTTCTGCTTTTCCCTTGCAAGCATTGTCTCGTTCTTATTGACTTCATAATGATATTTGCCATCCCCGTCATCGATCCTGTCCCTGACTGTTACAGTTTTAAGATTCAGCGTATCCTCAAAAATAGAATAAGCATCCATGCGACTTGTACCATAGGTCTTAGTAGCTGCCACTGAATGCTTATCCATGCTCTTATTCTCGATGAACCATTCCATGCTCATCTTATTTAAGTGTACCTGAATGCCTGTATTGTAAAACTGGCTTCTGACTGCCCTTGCTCTTCTTGGTGTATTGAGAAGCTCATAGATAAACTGCTCATAATCAAGCGACTCAATCCATGTCGTACCAATCTTTACATCAATATCCGAGGCTTCAATCCATTCCGGCTGCACCTTTTCAAGTGCTGCCACATTTCCTGCAAATCTTTCTGCCTGCGGATTGTCTGTATCAGCCGCCATAGCCTTTGCTACACGAAGTTTGTCTCTCACATTTCCCGAAAGATACTCGTCTGCTGTCTCCCAGCCGATGTCGGGATTGTTCTCGTTGTAGCGGTCTGGATTTAGGAAAACCAGTCCGTCCAGCTCTTCCACAAGGACTGCCCTTCTAATCTCTGCTAATGCATCATCACTTAGCGTTATCTCATCCACTGTCTGTCCGGACTTTTCTGCAAGTTCTTCCTTTGCATTTGTAATATCCGGCTCATAGATAGAAAGCATATAGGCAAGATTTACATATCCAAATTCATTGACGGATACATTTAATGCTTCCACAGCGGTCTCCACTCTGTCTATGACTGTCTTTGCCTTAATCGTCTGCTTATAAAACATATCCGCTTTTTTCACCTCCCCATCTTCGTTTACTTCCTCAAGACTGCAAAGAAGTGGATAATCGCTGTCATCCCTGAATGCTATTCTGTTTGCTTTTGAAGTAATGGCTCCATACTGCTTTACGAAGGCATCATATTTTACATTAAGAAGTCTCTGCTTATCAGAAAGCTCCTCCTCGCTGCAGCCATCCATCTGGATATCAATCAGCTCTCTTGTTATCTGTCTGATTTCATCAAGGCTTCGGATTCGCTCCTCGGCAGTCTGTGATACTTCTTTTTTTACCATCTCGGAATTTTCCCTGTAATAGAGTTTTCCTTCAAAAAATGTGTAAGTGTAGTTTCTCACATCCGGATCAGCCGGGATAACTTCCTCCGTCTGCTCCGCCTCATCTGCCACTCTCTCAAAATCTGTCATCTGGGCTTTGATATTACCGATAGCCTTATTGAGAGTCTCATACATATTGAAGTTCTCATCATTATTCACACAGACTGTATATCTGCTGTCCTGTCCGTAAATCCTTGTGTCATATTCCATAGATCCAAGCATCATCTCCGGATGCTCTGCAAAATAAGAGTTGACTGCAATGCCATTCTCAGTTACACCAAGGTGTACCCAGTCAGGTTCAATATCAATCTTTCTCTCCCTCTTCTGCAAAAACAGGATATCTGCTGTCACTTCGGTTCCTGCATTATCTTTAAATGCAGTATTCGGAAGTCTTACTGCTCCCACAAGCTCTGCCCTTTCAGCCAGATACTTTCGGATAGTAGGATTTGCCTTATCAAGTGTTCCCTTTGTGGTGATCACTGCAACCATGCCTCCCGGTCTTACCTGGTCAAGTGCTTTTGCCAGAAAATAATCGTGGATACGGAAGTTATACTTGTTGTACTTTGGATCAAATACCTTATAATCACCAAATGGCACATTTCCGACAACCACATCAAAGAAGTTATCCGGATATGTGGTATTCTCAAATCCTGTGATACTGATATTGGCATTCTGATAAAGCTGCTTTGCAATTCTTCCTGAAATGCTGTCAATCTCCACCCCATACAGCTTGCTTCTCTGCATTGGTGCCGGCATACTTCCAAAGAAGTTACCGATACCCATAGATGGCTCTAATACATTGCCGCCTCTGAAACCAAACTGGACAAGTGCCGAATTTATGCACATGGCAATCTCCGGTGAAGTATAAAAGGCGTTATTTACTGTTGCCCTTGCAGCACTGTATTCCTCATCAGATAAAAGGTCTTTCAGCTCTGCATATTCTTTGCTCCAGCCTGCGTTATTCTCATCAAATGCCTGTGACAGTCCGCCCCATCCGACAAACTTCGACAGAGTTTTCTGTTCCTCAGGTGTGGCAAGCCTGTTCTCTGATTCAATCTGCTTTAAAGTGCGGATTGCATCCATATTCCACTGGTATCTGGTCTTAGCACCGCCTTTTTCCATTTCCCAGAGGTTATAGTGGAAATTGTGTTTCGTCTGCCCGGCAACATTCTTCTCATTTTCAAGACTTTCTACTTGCTGTACTGGTTCCTGCTTTGGTGTAAAATCTACAGTTTCCTGTGATTCTGTATCAGCCTGAATATCATCCACAGATACTGATACTGCATCATCTGAAACCACATGTCCATTCTCATCAATCTTGGTTTCCCAGCCATTCGCTATTGCTCTTTCCCTGGTTTCAAGACGATTGGCTTTTACACTATCCTCGATATCAAAGAATCTCTTATAGACCGGATTCATCTTATCCCTGTCAGTCTTCTGCTTTGTCTCCTGATAATACTTCTTCTGGTCTTCTCCACAGTAAAATGGCTGTTTTACCATATAGGATAAAATCTCGTATAACTCACGCCAGTCGAGTGCACCTTCCTTACGCACACCATTCCTGTTCTTATAGCTGATCTTCACATATCCGCTTCTGATTGAGTACTCCACAAGACCATACTTATTGTTGGAATATGCCTTTCTTTCTGCATTATCTGTCCCTAATGCAATATCCCTGATAAGGTCAAGTTTATTTGGCATAAATGCAAAATCAGACTGCACCACATCCATAAGGAATGCCCTAAACGGAGTGTAGCAGCTGCAATCTGTTACAAGAATCTCCGCCGCATCACGCAGGTCTTCATCAAGCTCTGCAATACGCTTGGCATAATCAATCGGTGTAATATACTGAAGCTCTGATGGATCTTTTTCAGTTGTTTCAGCTTCTATCTCTGCACCATATTCTGCCTGTGTTACCATGCGGTCTTCATCGGCAGTTTCCTGTGGTGTCATGCCTTTTGCACTTACATAATCTCTGTTAGAAGCATAGCTCTCCGGCTCATCCGGTATTGCATAATCATCAATCTCTGATTCTGCCTCCTCCGGTTCCACTTCCCGGTATTCGGCATCAATGACCTCATCATCCTCACGGAGTCCGTCCATCGCAAGCTCATCAATACGAGGTGTCTCAGGCTGGTATTCCCCTGTAAGAATAAGGACACCAAGCTCTTTTTCGATATCTTTCCATGAAACATATCCTTCAACCTCTCCATCCTCATCTCGCCACTGAAAACGCAGTCCGTTCCCATGAAATGTGTCATATCCGTGCAGTCCCAGTCCGTCAACCGGCCAGCCTGCACCTCCCTGACCATATTCTGCTTTGATACGCTTTGCCCTGGTTCCTGCATCAATCTCTGTTTCAAAAATCTTGCATACCCTGCCCTTACCACCGATAAAACCTGTACCTCTCATAAGCACCTGTTTGATATACTCACCTGGTACTGTTGCAGACTTTTTGGGATTCAGGTAATTGTATTTACCTGCTAATGCAGCTTTTCTGTCCTGCTCGAACTGACGCATAAACTGATTATTGTTTTCGTCCTCAGTATGAATGGTGCCAATGCTTGCCTGCCCGTTCTGGTCGAAAAAAAAGGAAGCCTGTGTATATTCGGCTTCCTTACTAACACCCAATGAATTGATTTCATCAAGTTCCCTATTCAGTTCTGTATCATCTGATTCTAGTGGAATCGCATCACTATCTGATTCAGTACCACTTCCTCTGCCTGCATCTTCGCCTGCTCTCTTATCTTCCACATCTCCATTGTCGATGACGGATTCTGTGGCTTGTGCTTCGCCAGATACTGCATCTCCAGCTGGTCGTACAGCTGGTTCGCTTCCTCCTCTACCGCTGACATCTTCTCGTACATCTTCCCGAATCTCATCAGCGTCTTGTATCTTGCCGGCTCGTTCTCCTTTAGATAGTTCATCGCCATCCTTCCGTATTTGCCCAGCTTCGTGAGATCCTCCGTCTCGTCCGGCATCTCTATCTGCGGATAAAGCAGTCCGTCCACTTCCTTGTAAGTCATTTCTTCTAACATATCCAATTCTCCTTTCGCTCTCGATTGCCTTTAAGTTACGACTAAATTCTCTAAGAACACTACAGGAGACATCGCATACAATGGAACCAAGACGGTAAATGATCTCTTCGTCTTTGATATTTACGATCTGACTGAAATCCTGTTCTTGCACAGATAAGTCAAATCCGCATCTCGTCCCTACAGCATACATGACACTTGCATATACAAGCTGCTCCATGTCCATTTCCTGCTGTAAGCCATTGCGTTTCTTACTTTCTTCCTTTATCACACTACCTGATAGCTGCATGAGCTCGGTCATTCGGTCTCCGAACTCTTCTTTTATTATAAGCCAAACATCTGTTCCTGTAAACTGTTTTAATATATTTTTTAGAGACTCCCTGTCGCTGTTATCGTACTGCTCAATCTGACCTTCTGACACAAGAAAATCCACATAATCCTTAAGATTTTCTCCCTCAAGGTCCCATGTCAGCTTAACATTCTTCCCTCCGGTATCACTGATATCAAAGATATACCTCATGCGTGGATTCAGTGCCCTTGACGGGAAGATGGCGCAGCCTTTCGCACCACGCTTTACATATCTTCCCACCTTTTTCCAGGTATCATAATCTGCCATGAGTGTGCTTTTTTCCGGAGGTCTCTGAGCTGTTACCATAACGATATTGTCAAATTCATAGCGGTATAACTGACCTGCGACCTTTAACACATCCTTCCAGTTCTTTTCTGATCTGGTGATGTTACCAATTTCAGAATCGTATATCGCTTTGACCTTCATATCAACGCCCATACCTTTGTCCTCCTCTACTTAAACATCTCTGCAAACAATCCCTTAAATAGCTTTAACTCATCCTTATCCAGCTCGATTGCAAATTCATTGTCGATTGCCTGTTTTTCGCATTTATCCTTTTTCTTTGCAATCTTACGCACCACACGAAGAAGCACATAGCACTCCTTGGACTTTGCAATGCTCTGTTTAAAGGTCAGCTCATCCTCATCGACTGACTTCTGTGTCTGATAGATAATCTCTTTTAACTTATCATTGATACCATCTACTTCCTCAAGGGAAATAATAACGGATGCCTTAGAAGCACCCGATCTGTCCCACTCCTTATGAAGTTCCTTTACTAAAAACTCCATGTTCTTAATTACTGTTGTTGAATCACTTTTCATCTTGCTCTTCCTCCGTTTTCTTTTAATGAAGAAGGGAGCTGACCTTCGCTGATAGGCGTAAAATCAACTCCCTTCATGTCCTCTGCTCCAAGGACTATCTGCTCTGCATAATACATATCCATTGCCTTATTGATGGCATCGTCAAGCGACTCTGCCTTTACTTTCTGTACTCGTGAAAGCACTTCTTTTATCTCAACATCAAATTCCTGTTCCATATGATATCGCCTCCTGTAAAAATCTCATCACCGGCTCTTTTCTTCCTTTACCTGTCTTTCCTTAAAGCCTTCATCGTACTTTCCATCTTCCAGCCTGTCGTAAAAACAGTCCTCTTCAATCGTTCCAAAATCCTCATACATCTGGTGAAGGAAGTCATTCTGCAGCTTCTTTGGTACATCATCATCCTTTGACATATCCTGATAAAAATAGAACTTCTGCTTTAGCTTTGCCCTGTAATCATAGATATCCTCTATCTTTTCCGGTGTGCCATACTCCCTCTTGTATGCCTTGAAATTCGTAGTTGAGAGTGTGGAACCTAGATAAATGCCATGCTCCCACGATACCCCGATTGTGGTATTGTCCTTTGTAGGCTTCTCATCCTTCGGATAACGCTTATACTCTGTCGCACCAAGGGCAATTGTAAGAGAACCTGACTTCATATCCATCACCACAAGATTTCTTGGTGATAATGCTTCAAGCACCATATAATCATGGTCATTGAAGTTATGAAATGTCTGTCCCCTTTCAAATGAGCGGTTCTCCATTTCATAATGCAGGTTAAAATCATCCACCCAGCCCTTATCGGTCATTCCAATCTCCTTAAGCTTTGCAACACATTCAGAAGAACTGGCTTCTTTATCAAACCGAAATTCTTTGGAATCGTTATAAAACCCCTGAAGAAAATGTCCCAGCTGAATATCATCCAGACAGAATCTCGCAGATACAGTTACATTTGCTGCCCTGTAATACTCTGCGAAGTTATCTGCTTCACCAAGTGTTCTTCCAAGCTGCAACAAATTGTCTGCAAGCTCTGACATGTCATCAACTGCTATAAAACTCTTATAATCATCCAGAGTCATCAGCATATTTGTCTCTGTTCCCCTGTCGTTTTCTGTTACCAGTATCATATCTTTTAAATCCATTCTTACCTCCAGTCTCAGAGAGGGACTATGCCCTCTCTGTAAATTTCCTGTTATGGTCTTCCTATCACAACAATCTTTCCTGTGCTTGCCACATCCCGGTAAACCACACCAAGATTTTCATTAAGTGCTTCTACCACTTTGCCATTACCGACATATACTGCCACATGGCTGATGTTCTTATATCTTCCGTTGCTTGTAAAACTGTAGAAAATAAGGTCTCCCGGCTGTAACTCATCAAAGGAGACTGTCTTTCCGGCTTCATCCAGTCCCTGTGCCTCCGCTGCCGCTGTGGTTGCACCGCCGTAACTAATATCCACGCCTGCATCTTTCCATGAATAATAGGCTAAGGAGCTGCAGTCATAATAGTTACCGCTGTCTCTTAAATCCTGACTATAAGGGAAGCCAACTCTGTGAAGTGCATAGGAGCAGACTGTTTTCTGCCTGCTGTCTGTAATTTCGTTTAGGATGGCATTGATTTCATCCTCAGTCATGGAGCTTACTCCCGGACTTCCGCCTCCGCCGCCACTTCCGCTTCCGGCATATCCAAGCTGTCCCATAAACTCCGGACTCATGATCTGCTCAAGCATTTCCACCTGATCAGAATTAAATCCATAGACCGAAATCATATCTCTGTACGATTTCAGTGTGACATTCACATACAGAACCGACTTCGTGACAGTAGTTACATTACCGTCTGCATCTGTTTCTTCCACATCCTTTGTTCCTGTGCTTGTGGTGTATGAACACATATCATTTACTACTGCCTGCAGCCAGCCTTTTGAAATGTCATTCATGACTGTTGCAGTATCTCCGATACCATGCTTGACCATATAGACTGCCATGATGTCATAGTAATTGCTTGGGTTTTCTTCCATACCTTCATAATCCACATATACAAGCTCTCCAAGGTCATATCCGGTATGCTCATTCACTTTCGTATTCACATCCCGGTTAAACTCCTGCACATAAGCACTCGTTACTGTCTGCACGGTATCTCCTGATTCAAGTGGTGGCAGGAATAAAGCAAATGGAGAATTGTAAAGGATTGCTATCACCGCTATAACCGGAACCGCAATCATGGCAACTACAAGAACAAGTAATAAAAGCACCAATCCGATAATCGGTGCAGCTGCCTTTACCCAGGTAATCGCTTTTCGCACAATCAGATCCTTTACCAGCTTTGCCACACTATCCGTCTGATTCTCCTGTGCTTTCATCTTATCCAGAAAGAACTTTATCTTCCTGCTCCGGTTTGTCATCTTTTCATCCTTGACCTCTATGGACACACCTGCCGCATATCCGGCTGCCATGCCGATTGCCGTGCCTACTCCCGGTGCAACCGCTGTTCCTGCCGCCGTAGCAGCTGCCTTTGTAGCAGTTTTCGTTGCAACCTTGGCAGTAGTCTTTGCTGTTTCTTTTGCCGTCTCTTTAGCTACAGTCTTGGCTGTATCTTTGGCAGCTTTCTTTGCTGTCTTTTTTGCCAGCTTCTTTCCTGCCTCTACCTTCTTGATACGCTTCTTTGCCTCGGCTGCCGCCTTTTTCCTGAAAAGTGCAGCCCCCTTAGAAGCAGTTCCGGTAACAGGGCGGCTTGCTTCATATGCAAGATATGCTGCCTGCGATACCTCCTGACCGCCTTCCACCTGATCTGTTACTGCCCCGGCTACAAGTGCTCCAGTTCTTCCTGCAATGTGAAGATTCGTGTTCTTGGTCTTGATGGAAGTGTTTGATTCCTTAAGGTTTTGCTTGAATCTTGATAATCCCTTATTCTTCGGCTCCGACTGATGAATGGTACTCTTGCGATAGGACTTCTTTCTATCCGTATCAGTTACCTTTGCACCAGCTGTCTTAGGACCTCTCTCTACTGTATAGATGTTACTCCCCTTAATCTTGGCTCCCTTCGGTTCGTGGGCATGAATCTTGGCTTTCTCCTTGGTGTGAATGACCATCGGTTTGTCATCAACCTTTCTAATTTTCAATTTTCTCACCTCCTACTTTGAAAAATAAAATAAGCCGCTAGGGAGCAAAAATTACTCCTTAACGGCTATGTAAAATCATTCAATATTCAATTATTAAAAGCAACATGAAACTGAAATTTCACGCAGACTATTCCTATACCGTAATGTCTATTCTGACCGATGATTTCTTCTCACCAAAATGCTTTATTTCGATATCCTTCATTTCCTCTATAACATCTTTTTCAATTTGGTGAACATCACTTAATTGTAAATCTCGCTTCGAATCATTTACTATTTTTGCTGCCTCATCTACTGAAACAGTTGTATCTGATGTTAACTGTTCAGACATTTCAGTATCGTTTGAATCCTCTGCAACCTGCCCCTTTTCTATAGATGTCTCTACAATTTCCTCTTCTGTTGGCAAATCCCTATATTCTGTACTTTTTACAAATCTTGTGAATGACTCTACAGCTCTAAAAGTATTTCCCATGATACGTTGAGCTTCCTTAAGCTTTTCACTCTTTGGAATATTTGGATTATTCACGATACTTTTTAGTTCTGCCAAATTTCCATTCATCTCATTTACTTGAAGCCTTTGAGCCTCTTCTTTTGTCTTACATCTCTCCAACCTACGCTCATAAGCTTCTTGTTCCATTCTTGCCGCTTTATATTCCATATAGGCTTTAGGGTCTTTCTGACGAATAGCATCTTCTTCTGAAGCTGTTAATTCTTGACCGCTTGCAATCTTGTTATAAATCTGACTATATGCAGAACTTTCTTTGTCTCGCTCAAGTTGCTCTCGGAAATGCTGAATCATGCTTTCTTCCTGACTTGTTACAGTCATACCCTCTTGCTTCTTTACAACATCCCCGGTAGCCTTCTTTTGCTCCCAATCATTTACTAACTGCATCTGATTCACAGCGTTTCGTATTGTACCTGCAATCATAGCACACCTCCAATTCCCGGTTAATGCTACGATTAAATAGTGATATCAAACTTCATACCCTGTGTTGCCTTTTCTTCTGTTATCTTACTCCAATCCAGTTCAGAAATCTTTTCAAGTAATTCTTCTTTTGAATTTGCCTGAATTGTAGTCCGCTTAACAGTTACATCCTTCTTTTCCTGCTTTTTCTCCTCTGCACGTTTTTCCTTTAATTCTTCAAGCCGTTCTTTCTGCTTTTCTGTAATCTTCTCCAAATCAGCAAAAAGTGTCATCTTTCCATCATCATCAAAGGACATAGTTAACTTATTTAATACAGTTCCACTATTGTCTGTCGTTCCCCAAGCACGTTCAAACCCAAACTGTTCATTGATTTTATCTGACATCTCAACTGCAGTTTTTACCGTAGACAATTTTTCCCGTGCATATTTCTCATCGGATGCCATTCTTTCAAGTTCAGCACTTGAAAAAACAACTGTAAATTCCTTATCGCTTTGGTCTACTAATCCTCTGAAATCATCGCCTTTATCAGCAATAATAAAATCGAAATCCGCATTATCCTTACGCAATGTTTCCAGATATTTCTGTGCCTTAGAAGATAACTTATCTTCGCTGGATTTTATTTTCTGTGCATTGGGCTGCACATCTTTTGCTTTCTCTGTGTTATTTTGCTTACTAACAGTATTGCTCTTATAATAATCTGTTACCTGTGTTAAATTAGCTGCTCTAATCATGGTATCATCCTCCTTGAAAATTGATACAGAAATCCGTTTCTATATCTGTAATATCGGCACTTTATATCCAAAAGTTAATAGTGCGTAAAATTCAAATTTTCTTTTCCCTAATAATTACAAATATTCCTTGGAAATTGCTTCCACACCATACATTTCCATAAATGCATCCAGGTCCGCTGCATCCCCAATCAACATATTCTCGTCAAAGTGTACGATAAGCATATCTTAAAATCCAGCCACATGTTCTCCGGTACAAATGATACATTTTAGAACTGCTTCCTTATTTATTTTTCATATCGAATCTTATATGCTTTCTTCTTAAAAATAGGGAATATCTAATTTATTATCATCAAGGTCGGACATTCATCCGACCTCTTGAT
>OKXI01000608.1_pt1 | contig 12339 bp, 10 predicted proteins | sample 1607161 | NCBI WGS metagenome assembly OKXI01 (sample SAMN04414078, study PRJEB24778) | human gut metagenome | material: faecal | host: Homo sapiens
ATGCAGAGACATGCCGCCGTTATGAGAATCGGTTTGTACATACGCATCTAACGTTTCTTCTCCTTCGAGCCGCGCAGCCGGATTTCGGTGATGACCTTTTTCGTGTAGAGCGGGAAATCGCCGTTCATCATCCAGTTGTAGTAGCTCGGTTCAGACTCGAATATTTCGGCTACGCAGCGGCCTTTGTACTTTCCGAAGCCGAAGACCTCCTCCCCTTTCTCGTTATAGAGAATGCGTCCGGCGTAGTCGGCCGACTCGTGGCGCGTGGAGAATTCGGCCAGGAAATCGTGGTCGTTTTCCAGGTTGTCGTAGCGGTCCAGCTGCGCTTTGAGCACTTCGTACGTCGCCAACGTATCGGCTTCGGCCGAATGGGCATCCGCGAGATCCTTGCCGCAATAGAACTTATAGGCCGCCACCAGCGTCCGTTGCTCCATTTTGTGAAAGATATTCTGCACGTCGATGAATTTACGTTTGCGGAAATCCACGTCCACACCGGCCCGCATGAACTCCTCGACCAGCATCGGCAGATCGAAGCGGTTCGAATTGAAACCGCCGAAGTCGCATCCCTCGATAAACTGGGCCAACGACTTGGCGATTTGCGGAAAAAGCGGGCAATCCTTCACGTCTTCGTCCGTAATGCCGTGAATGGCCGTAGCTTCGGCCGGAATCGGCATTCCCGGATTGATCCGCCGCGTACGGACGATCTCCTCGCCGTCGGGCATAACCTTGACCATCGATATTTCGACGATGCGGTCCCGTGCGATGTCGATGCCGGTCGTTTCCAAGTCGAAGAAAATGATCGGCCGCTTGAGGTTGAGCTCCATCCGGGTTATGCGTTAATCATCATCGGCATAAGCAGCATGAGCGTCGCGCTCGACTGCTTGTCGTCATAGACGGGTTTGAATACGCCGGCACGGGTCGAATCGGCCAATTCGATGACGATGGTCGGCGTATCGATATTGGAGAGGATTTCCACCAGGAACGTCGATTTGAAGCCGATCGTGATATTCTGACCTTCGTAGCTGCAACTGATCGTTTCGTTGGCCGATACCGAGAAATCGATGTCCTGCGCCGTAAGGTTGATCCGGTTGTCGGCGATGTCCATGCGGATCAGGTTGGTCGTGGGGTTCGAGCAGACGGCCACACGCTTGATGCCATTGACCAGTTCGATACGATCGACGAGTACCTTGCTGGTGTTGTTGGGCGGAATCAATGCGTAGTAGTTCTGTTTGTTGCCCTCGATCAGGCGGCAGACGAGCGTGTGGCTCTTGAGTTTGAACAGGGCGTTCTTCGAATCGAACGCCATTTCGATCGCGTCGTCCTCCTTCAGCAGCACCGACTTGAGCAGGTTGGCGGGCTTCTTCGGGAGGATGAACGACGCCGTCACCTCGTTTTCGGTCTCGGCCTCGTACTTCACGAGTTTGTGCGCATCGGTTCCCACGAACGTCAGCGCGTCGGGCGCCAGATTGATATAGATGCCGTTCATCACGGGGCGCAGTTCGTCGTCCGCCGTGGCGAAAATCGTCTTGTTGATGCCGTTCACGAGGGTGTCGACGTCGAGGCGCAGCTCCTTTTTCTCGGCGTTCAGCTGCGGCACGGCGGGATAGCTGACGGCGCTGGCTCCGGGAATCGAGAGCGATCCGCTCTTCCAGTTGATCTTGATCTCCCAGTTCTTGTCGTTGACCTCGATGGTCAGCGGCAGTTCGGGGAACTCCTTCAGCGAGTCGAGCATCAGTTTGGCCGGCGCGGCGATCGTACCTTCGCTCTCGACGCTGTCCACCTCGATCTGCCCGACGAGCGTCGTCTCAAGATCCGAGGTGGTGACTTGCAGCGTGTTGCCGTTGAGTTCCAAGAGGAAGTAGTCCAGGATGGGCAGCGTGTTCTTATTGCTGATGACCTTGCCGGTGGTAGCCAGAAGCGAAAGCAGGGCCGAGCTTGATACGGAAAATTTCATACGTTGTTTCTGTTTTGTCTGTTTATGGTTTCTTACTCTAAAATTGCCAGTTTGTCGAGGGCCGTTTCGATCATCTTCCGCACGAACGGCTTGTAGTCGGTGTTCACGTCCTGCGCGATGCGCTGGGCGATGATCGTGCAGATCGTGGCGGCGCGGTGACCCATCAGGGCGGCCAGCCCCGCGAGCGCCGAACCCTCCATCTCGAAGTTGGTGATGCGGCGGCCTTCGTAGCCGAACGACTCGATCTTCTCGTTCAGCCGGGCGTCGTGCGGTTCGAGCCGCACCCAGCGGCCCTGTGGGGCGTAGAATCCCGGAGCGGCGATGGTGATGCCCTCGCGCGTGACGTCGCTGAAATGCTCGAACAGGGTCTTGTCGGAGTCGACGAAATAGGGGCGCGGCATCTTCTCGTACCAGCCCGTATGTTTTACGAACGCCTCTTCGAGCGCCAGGTCGCAGACCGCGTCGCGGCCCTTGTAGTAGCTCAACAGGCCGTCGAAGCCGCACGAAGTGCGCGAGAAGACGAATTCACCGACCTTGATGTCGGGCTGAATGGCGCCCGAAGTGCCCAGCCGCACCAGCGTGTGCCGCTTTTTTTCGGCCTTCTCCTGCCGCGTGGCGAAATCCACGTTGGCCAGCGCATCAAGCTCCGTAACCGAAATGTCGATGTTGCCAATGCCGATACCGGTCGAAAGCACGGTCATCCGCTTGCCTTTGTAGGTACCCGTCACGGTATTGAATTCGCGGTTGGAAACGCTGCACTCCTGCGTATCGAAAAAGGAAGCGACCATGGCTACGCGGCCGGGATCCCCCACGAGGATGACGATGTCGGCAAGCTGCTCCGGCTTGAGGTGCAGGTGGAAAATCGATCCGTCGTCGTTGATTATCAATTCGGAAGAAGGTATGGTTCTCATAGTGTCGGTTTTTATATTTTCATAATTGGCATAAAAGTACTACATTTACCTCGAATTTCAAAAAATACGCCACGATAAATTTTCCATAAATATATTGTATCCCGCTCGGCGGACTACAAGAAAAGAGATATTTGCGACATGACTCTCATCAAATCCATTTCCGGCATCCGGGGAACGATCGGCGGCCCTGCGACGGAGAACCTCACTCCGCTCGATATCGTTAAATTCACCACCGCCTACGTGCGTTTCATCGCCGAATCCGCACCCGGGAAAAGGCTCAAAATCGTCGTGGGCCGCGACGCCCGTATTTCGGGCGAAATGGTCGGCGACATCATCGAAGGCACGCTGCTCGGCTGCGGTGCGGATGTAGTAAACGTCGGGCTCTGCACCACTCCGGGGACCGAACTGGCCGTTACGGCGCACCGGGCCGACGGCGGCATCATCATCACCGCCTCGCACAACCCCCGCCAGTGGAACGCCCTGAAGCTCCTGAATGCCGATGGAGAATTTCTGAGCGACGCCGAGGGCAAGCGGGTGCTGGCACTGGCCGAAGACGAAAACTTCGTTTTCCCGGATGTGGACCATATCGGCAAGGTCGTTTCGCGGGAATCTTACAACGACGAGCATATCCGTCGGGTATTGGCCCTGCCGCTGGTCGATGCGGAAGCCGTGCGGAAACGGCACTTCAAGGTGGTCGTGGATGCGGTGAACTCCGTCGGCGGCATCGTCATACCCAAGCTGTTGCGGGAGCTGGGATGCGAAGTCGTGGAGCTCAACTGCGAACCGACCGGAGAGTTCGCCCACAACCCGGAGCCGCTGCCCGAGAACCTGACCGAAATATCGAAGGCGATCGTCCGCGAACAGGCCGATCTGGGCGTAGTGGTCGATCCCGATGTGGATCGGCTGGCCTTCGTCAGCGAAGACGGCTCGATGTTTGTCGAGGAATATACGCTGGTCGCCGTGGCGGACTATATCCTCTCCCGCAAAACCGGCAATACGGTGTCGAATCTGAGCTCTTCGAGAGCTTTAAGCGATGTAACGCAAATGCACGGAGGAGAATATTTTGCATCGGCGGTAGGAGAAGTCAATGTAGTCGCCAAGATGAAAGAGGTCGGGGCCGTCATCGGCGGCGAGGGCAACGGCGGAGTCATCTACCCCGAACTGCACTACGGCCGCGACGCACTGGTCGGCGCCGCGCTTTTCCTGACCTATCTGGCCGAAAAAGGTATGACCATGACCGAGCTGCGCAAGACTTATCCGGCCTATTTCGCCTCGAAGAACAAGATCGAGCTGACACCGGCCATCGACGTGGATAAAGTATTGCGTGAGATGAAATCCCGTTATGCCAATGAAAAGGTGAACGATGCGGACGGTGTTAAAATCGATTTCCCGGAGAATTGGGTACACTTGCGCAAATCGAATACGGAACCGATCATCCGCGTATATACCGAAGCGAAAACGATGGCGGAGGCCGATGCGCTGGCCCGGCGGATCATTGCGGAAATAAAACAAATTTGTAATATATAAATCGATGAAAAACATTTTATTGATACTCGCTGCCGCAATTATGCTGACAGCCTGCGGAGGAAACTCCCGCCAAAAGACGACTGCCGGGGTACCCGACATGCACAATGCCGAAAACGCACTCGACTACCAGGGAACTTACAAAGGGGTTTTTCCTGCTGCGGACTGCCCGGGCATCGAGATTGAACTCACGCTTCACAACGACAACACCTATACGATGAATTCCAGCTATATGGATCGTTCTGAAGAGCCGATTCAACAGACAGGAAACTATACGGTAAAAGGCAACCTGCTGACGCTGCGCGCCAAAGTCGGCATAGGGCTTCCCGCCCCCGAGTACTACAAGGTGGAGGAAAACCGCCTGCGCCGTCTTAATGCAAAGAAGCAGCCTATCACCGGAGAACTCGCAGACCAATACGTACTCACCAAATAATCAAATTCCATGGATAAAGTAAAGAGTTACATAGAGAAGAACAAAGACCGTTTTCTCAACGAATTATTCGAGCTGTTGCGCATCCCTTCGATCAGCGCGCAATCCGATCATAAACCCGACATGACCCGATGCGCCGAATGGCTGGCCGCTTCGCTGATGAAGGCCGGTGCCGACCATGCCGAGGTACTTCCCACGGAAGGCAATCCGGTTGTTTTCGCCGAACGAATCGTCGATCCCAAAGCCAAGACCGTATTGGTGTACGGCCACTACGACGTGATGCCGGTCGATCCGGTGGACGAATGGCGCACCTCGCCGTTCGAACCGGTCGTGAAGGACGGACGCATCTGGTGCCGGGGTGCGGACGACGACAAAGGCCAGCTTTTCATGCACGCCAAGGCGTTCGAAGCGATGTGCGCGACCGACAGCCTGCCCTGCAATGTGAAATTCCTGCTCGAAGGCGAGGAAGAGATCGGGTCGCCCAGCCTCTACAAGTTCTGCGCCGACAACAAGAAGATGCTCAAGGCAGACATCATTCTGGTTTCCGATACATCGATGATCTCGATGCAGATACCTTCGATCACCTGCGGTCTGCGCGGTCTGACTTATATGGAGGTCGAAGTGACAGGCCCCAACAAGGACCTGCACTCCGGCCTGTTCGGAGGTGCGGTGGCCAATCCGGCCAATGTCCTGGCCCGCATGGTGGCTTCGCTCATCGATGAAAACGGACACGTGACGATTCCGGGCTTCTACGACGACGTGCGCGAGCTGACGGCCGCCGAGCGCAAAGCCTTCAACAAGGCTCCGTTCAACCTTACAGAATACAAGAAAGCGCTCGAAATCGGCGATGTCGAGGGCGAAGCGGGCTTTACGACCATCGAACGCACGGGTATTCGCCCCTCGCTCGACGTGAACGGCATTTGGGGCGGCTATATCGAGGAGGGGACCAAGACGGTGATCCCGTCGAAGGCTTCGGCCAAAATCTCGATGCGTCTGGTTCCCGGACAGGATTTCAAAAAGATCGCCAAGCTCTTCGAGAAACATTTCAAGGCGATCGCTCCCAAGAGCGTCAAGGTGAAGGTCAAGTTCCTGCACGGCGGTATGCCCTACGTGGCTCCGACCGATATGCCGGCTTACAAAGCGGCGGAAAAGGCCATCGCCGACACGTTCGGCAAGAAACCACTGCCGTTCTATTCGGGCGGCTCGATTCCGATCATCAGCGGATTCGAAAATATCCTGGGAATCAAGTCCCTCCTGATCGGATTCGGCCTGGCGGAGGACGCCATCCATTCGCCCAACGAGAGCTACGGACTCGACCAGTTCTACAAGGGGGTCGAAACGATTCCGCTGTTTTATAAATATTTCGCTGAAAAGTAAACAGGCAATACGATTTCAAAAACGGGACAATATCCGAAGGATATATCCCGTTTTTCGTACATTACAGATACGTTTGTTCAAAAAGATAGGATCTTTGATTTCGTTGTAGATACTTCGCCTCGGCAAAATGCAAATGAAATTTGCTTTTGCGCCCGGCTCATTCGTATCTTTACAAAAAAAGAAGATGGAAAGGTTCGAACGAGTTCAAACAACCCACGCTCGAAGCATACGCGGAGGGCACTTGTGAACTCTACGATGCAAGGAGTAGGAAAACAGAAAGTTAAGTTTGGCTCTCACTCACCTTGCACTATTTTTATAGAAGATAGGATTCGGTTCAGCAATCTTTGCGTGCAAGTTCGCACGATTGCTCTTCCCTTTCACTATCTTTGACATAGTCTTAGATAGGATGCGCCTTGGAAAATTGAGAACAAATTCCCGTTTTCTCCCGGCTTTCACTATCTTTGCAAATCGCAAAAAGAATACATTATGTGTGGAATTGTAGGTTACGTGGGTAAACGGCAGGCTTACCCCATTCTGATAAAAGGACTTCACCGCTTGGAATATCGCGGTTACGACAGCGCAGGACTCGCACTGGTCAATCGGGAAGGAGTTCTGAACGTGTTCAAAAGCAAGGGCAAAGTCGCCGATTTGGAACATTTCGTCGAATCCAAGGATCTGGACGGAACGATCGGCATCGCCCACACCCGTTGGGCGACACACGGCGAACCGAACGACATCAACGCCCATCCCCACTACTCCGATTCGGGCAATATCGCCCTGATCCACAATGGTATCATCGAAAATTACCGGGTGTTGAAAGAGGCGCTGATCGAAAACGGTTACACATTCAAGAGCGACACTGACACGGAGGTACTGGTCAATCTGATCGAATACATCCGTACGTCGAACAACTGCACGTTGCTGGAGGCCGTCCAGCAAGCATTGAAGCAGGTGATCGGCGCATACGCTATCGCCGTAGTGGAGAAGGGCAACCAAGATCAAATCATCGCGGCACGCCGCAGCAGCCCGATGGTCATCGGTATCGGCGACAAGGAGTTTTTCCTGGCATCGGACGCGGCGTCGATCGTGGAATATACGGACAAGATCGTCTATGTCAATGACGGCGAGGTGGTGGTCATGGACCGCAACCACCCGCTGAAGATCGTAACGCTCGACAACCAGGAGAGCAAGATCGACATCAAGAAGTTACAGCTCAGCATCTCCCAACTCGAAAAGGGCGGCTATCCGCACTTCATGCTCAAGGAGATCTTCGAGCAGCCCAAGACCATCGTGGACTGCATCCGGGGCCGGATCAACCCCGAGACGTACGACGTGATCCTGTCGGGCATCATGGACAACCGCGAGCGGTTTCTCAACGCCCGGCGCATCATCTTCGTGGCTTGCGGCACCTCGTGGCACGCATCGCTCATCGGGGAGTACCTGATCGAGGATTTCTGCCGCATTCCGGTCGAAGTAGAATACGCCTCGGAATTCCGTTACCGCAATCCGGTGATTTATCCCGACGACATCGTGATCGCCGTCTCGCAATCGGGCGAGACAGCCGATACGCTGGCCGCCATCGAGTTGGCCAAGCAGAACGGTGCGTTCGTCTATGGTATCTGCAACGTCATCGGCTCGTCGATCGCCCGAGCGACGAACTCCGGCACCTACATCCATGTAGGACCCGAGATCGGCGTGGCTTCGACCAAAGCCTTTACGGGACAGGTGACGGTGCTCACGATGCTGGCGCTGATGATCGCCCGCGTCAAGGGGACCATCGATCAGGAGTGCTCGCGCAAGATCGCCAAGCATCTGCTCGATCTGCCCGCCGTGCTGGAAGAGGTGCTTCGCCTGAACGACCGGATCGCCGACTTCTCGAAGATATTCACCTATGCGCACAACTTCATCTATCTGGGACGCGGGTACAACTATCCCACGGCGCTGGAAGGTGCGCTCAAACTCAAGGAGATCTCCTACATCCACGCGGAGGGTTACCCTGCCGCCGAAATGAAACACGGTCCGATCGCCCTGATCGATGCCGAGATGCCGACCATCGCCATCGCGACGCCGGATCACACCTACGAGAAGACCGCCAGCAACATCGAGGAGATCAAGGCCCGGGGCGGCAAGGTAATCACCGTAATCGCCAAGGGCGACGAGCAGGTACGCAAGAGTTCGGACTATTATATCGAAGTGCCCGTCGTGGCGGAGTGTCTGATGCCGATCGTGGTATCGGTGCCGCTGCAGTTGCTGGCGTATCATATCGCTGTCAATAAAGGGCGCGACGTGGACCAACCCCGTAACCTGGCCAAGTCGGTAACGGTGGAGTAATGACAAGACCTATACAACAAGAATCAGCCGCAACCTAAAGGTTGCGGCTGATTCTATATTGATGATTTCGGAAGGTGCGTTCGCCGATCTATTCCCGACTCTACCCGCAATCTGAACAGCGGCGGAAACTCCATACGGAATATTCTCGACAGCAATCCGTCGCCAAACCATCACCGAGCATACTCATCGGACACATCGCATCATCGTCCAGCCGGCATAAATCGAGGCCGATTCGAACCGTAAGCACACACCTCCGCATCCTTTTTACATGAAATTCGATGCGATGTATTCGGCCAACGTGAAATCCTTGCGGACTTCAGGGGCGCCGATCGTCGTTTCGTCGGTTTCGATCATCAGCGGCTCCTTATCCACGACGAGTTTCGAGAGGAAAGCGTCGATCGCATCCCGGTTGTCGTCCATCGGCGCCGTAGCGATGACGTGCGAGGCATTCTCGACCGAATAGAAATAGTACGGGGAGTTCATCGTGCGGAGCTGCCCGGCGATATATTTCGAGCCGAAGAAACCGACGCCGCTCTCGCGGATCACATTATACGGTACGTTCGCATCCGCATCGCCGTGAAAAAGCATCATCGGCGCGGGCTGCGATGCCCAAACGAGCTCCTCGCCCATTTCGAAGATCGCCCCGGCGAAAGAAACAATACCCGCGTAGCGGAAGCCAGCAGGCAAGTGCTGCACCAATGGCGAAGCGTTGCAGAGGGCGTACTCTCCATGCAGTACGGTGATCGCTCCCGCACTCGATCCGCAGGCCACGATCTGCGAGGAGTCGATACCCCACTCGTCTGCCTTGTCCACGATAAAAGCGGTGGCGTCGTAGAGGTCCTCGACAGCCATCGAAATCGTCCGGGCCATACCGAGCATCATATTTTCGGGCGAAAGGTCCCCCGAAGCGACGACCTGCTTCAAACCCAGGCGGTAGTCGATCGATACCACGTCGTACCCCTGATTAACCATGTAATGAAAGAACGGGAGGTATTTTTCCGCATCGCGCTCCCCGGCGATGAAGCCGCCGCCGAAAACGAAGACCAGACAGGGCCGGGCATCGTTCTGCTCGACCGAAACAGCCGTATAGCGATCCAGAAAGAGGCTGTCCGCACCCTTCACGGCATAGAGATCCGTATATTTGGCGATCCGGGGCGCCTGCTCCGTACAGGCGGTAACGAACAGCACCGAAGCCAACAAGAGGTAAATTGCTTTTTTCATATTTTCTAAAATTAAACGTAGTCGTATCCTTCGGTGCATCTATTCGGGAATATAACGATCCACATTCCCACCGAAAAGAGGATTCGGGAAAGAGTCAGCCTTACGGACAAGGCCACGAACCGCAGATAAGCACGTCCTTCGGTTCGATACTGCGACCGTCGGATAAAGTAATAATTATCAAATCATCTCGTCATAGGCGAACTGCACAGCACGGTTCAGAATATCCGAAAAATGTTTCGTCTTGCGGAATTCGTGCAGCGTGTTCTTCAATAACTCCTTGTCCAACATAAACTCCGGCGCGAGGCGTTCGGTGATATAGACATCCTTGAGTTTCAGCCATTCGTCGTACGGACTGCCGGGGGCATAGCCTTTCGGCAGACGCTTGAGTTTGTTCGACTCGTCGAGGACGAATCCTTTCGCCTCACGGATGGCTGCTTCAATTTCCGCGCCATTGTCCAGGATCTCGTCCCGCACGCTGCGCAACACCTCCGGCAGCGGACAGTAAAGCCCCGTAGTGAGCTGATGCCCGTGCGACCAGGAGCGTTCGTCCCACACCGGTTCGACGTGGAAATAGTAGCCCGAATAGCCGCCTTTCTTACCGCGTGGAGCGACGAAGGCACCCATGTGGGTCTTATACGGCGTCTTGTCGGGGCTGAAGCGGGTGTCCCGGAAGATGCGCCACGTACAGTCCTTGACCGTGAGTCCGCGCACGGACGGATCGAAAGCGGCGATGCCGTCGATCAGCTTCGCCGTGAACTCCTCGAAACAGGACAAGGCCCGTTTGTACATCTCCTTGTGAGAGTCAAACCAGGCCTTGTCGTTGTTTTCGTGCAGGAGCGTGAGAAATTCTACTACCTGCTTCATGTTATGCTACCATGCGAAGAGCGGATAGTTAGCCATCATGGCATTGACCTCCTTGCGAACGGCGGCGATGTTCGCCTCGTTCTCGGGATCGCTCAATACGCGGTCGATCAGCGCTACGATCTCCTCCATCTTGTCCTCCTTCAGACCACGCGTGGTGATAGCCGGAGTACCGAAACGCAGACCCGAGGTCTGGAACGGAGAGCGGCTGTCGAACGGCACCATGTTCTTGTTGGTGGTGATGTCGGCGGCAACCAGGCACTTCTCGGCCAGCTTACCGGTCAGTTCGGGGAACTTCGTGCGAAGATCGACGAGCATCAGGTGGTTGTCCGTACCCTCGGAAACGATCTTGTAACCGCGCTTGGTGAAGGCCTCGGCCATCGCCTTGGCGTTCTTCTGCACCTGCTTCTGGTACTCCTTGTAGCTGGGATCCAGCGCTTCGCCGAAAGCGACTGCCTTGGCTGCGATCACGTGCTCCAGCGGACCGCCCTGGATACCGGGGAATACGGCCGAATTGAGGATCTGCGACATCATCTTGGTCACGCCCTTCGGAGTCTTGAGTCCCCAGGGATTCTCGAAATCTTTGCCCATCAGGATAATACCGCCACGGGGACCGCGCAGGGTCTTATGGGTGGTAGAAGTCACGATGTGAGCATACTTAACCGGATTCTCGAGCAGACCGGCAGCGATCAGACCGGCCGTGTGAGCCATGTCGATCAGCAGGATGGCGCCTACTTTGTCCGCGATCTCGCGCATACGCTTGTAGTCCCACTCACGCGAATAAGCCGAAGCACCGCCGACGATAAGCTTGGGTTTGTGCTCCAGAGCCTTGCGCTCCATATCGTCGTAATCCACGCGCTCGGTCTTCGGATCGAGCTGGTAACCGATGGCTTTGAAATAGGTACCCGACATATTCACCGGCGAACCGTGCGAAAGGTGGCCGCCGTGCGCCAGATCGAGGCCCATGAACGTATCGCCGGGTTTCAGCACGGCGAAGAAAACGGCCATGTTGGCCTGTGCGCCGGAGTGGGGCTGTACGTTGGCGTACTCGGCGCCGTACAGTTTGCAAACACGTTCGATGGCAAGGTTCTCGACCTTATCCACCACCTGACAACCGCCGTAGTAACGTGCGGCAGGATAACCCTCCGCATACTTGTTGGTCAGTACGGAGCCCATGGCCTCCATCACCTCGTCGCTGACAAAATTTTCAGACGCGATCAACTCGATGCCGTGCATCTGACGGTTCCGTTCCTCAGAAATGAGGTCGAATACTTGAGAATCTCTCTTCATGATCGATATATGGTTTATTAAGAGTTTTTTTCGGATTCCAAAGGTAGTAACATTTTACGAAACTACAAAAACTAAATATTTCTAAATATTTTTGCTATATTTGGCGACAGAAAAATACAACGCATCCGACAAACGGAACATTTTTCATCGGAACGGGCACCTCTGCGATACGGGCAGCCGACGCGGGCCGGATTTCCGACAGAAAGATCGAATATTACGGATAAAACGAAAAATTTAACCATCAAAAAACATTTCAGCAAGATGAAATTACTCGAAGGAAAAGTGGCCGTCGTAACCGGCGCAGCCAGGGGCATCGGCAAAGCGATCGCCATTCAGTTTGCAAAAGAGGGAGCCAACGTCGCGTTCACCGATCTGGCGATCGACGAAAACGGCAAGAAGACGGAGGAGGAGCTGAACGCCCTGGGCGTAAAAGCCAAAGG
>OKXI01000615.1_pt1 | contig 12293 bp, 11 predicted proteins | sample 1607161 | NCBI WGS metagenome assembly OKXI01 (sample SAMN04414078, study PRJEB24778) | human gut metagenome | material: faecal | host: Homo sapiens
CTTCAGCATCGAGGCGCGTAGTTTGCCTGTAAAGCTGGCGCTTTGCCACTCCGTATAGCCGTTCAGAATCTTGTTCACTATCTCCAGGGCTTCCTCGTCAAGTTCCAGGGCGCTCTGGCCCGGCGTGTTACCGGTCTGCTCCTGACTCGCTTTTTCTCCGGATGTCTTGCGGGTCTTCTTGGCTCCGTAAGCCGGCGCCAGGGCTATGACTGCAGCCATTATGGCTATGATTATTCCTCTTTTCATCGTTCTTGTCATCGGGCCGATTATTTCAGGGCCTTCTCTATTTTGGCACGAAGCTCCTCCGAATTGTCCGGTTTCTGCTCCAGCGCCTTTTGATAATATTTAATTGCTTCTTCCTTGTTCCCTTTCTGAACCAGCATGTCGGCGTAATGCGACATCGCCTCCGGATCCAGTATGCCGGCCTTCTCCATCAGCTCAATGGTTTTCTTCTGCGTTTCCAGCGCCTCATCGGTGCGCCCCATCAGATAGAGTATCCAGGCGTAAGTGTCCATATATACGGGATTCTCGGCGTTGTCGCCTTTCAGCGACTTCTCGCTCAGCTTCAGCGCCTCCTCCCTGTCGCCGCCGTTGGTCACGCTGAAATATGCGTAGTTGTTGGCGGCCATCGCATTGTCGGGATTTAACATCAGGGCGTTGCGGTAGTCGCGGTATGCGCTCACCGTGTCCTTCATCATATATGCGGCGTCGCCCATCGACGTGATGATGTCGCTCAGGAAATTCAGGTCCTCCATCGTGATGTCGCGGCGCACATCCTTCGACAGGTCTATTTCCTTACCTACATTCAGTCCCGAGTCTATGGCGTTCACCATCTTGCGGTACAGATCAAGCGCCTCGGCATACCGTTTGTCGTTCTGCAGCAGCATGGCGCAGTAACGCTCCAGGTTCTTGTCGCCGGCACCATGTTTCTCGGCTTCGGCATACACCGCCAATGCATCGTCGGTTCGTTTCCCTGAACCGAGGTAATATATCTTCTGTCTGTAATAGTCCGGATTGCCGGGATCCATGTCTATGGCGTAGCCTATCTGCTCGGCGGCTTCGTCAAACTTCCCCTTGGCGGCATTGTAGCGTGCCGACAGGTTCAGCACGTCGGCCTCGTGAGGGTACTGCGTCTGCAACACCGAAAAGAGGTAATCGCCACGTTCGGTGTTCTGTTTGTCCTCCATCAGCTTCTGAAGGTACTGCGACAGCAGCCCCACTTTCTGCGTCAGGTCCAGGTCCTCGGTCAGCAGCACCTCGTACACCTTCGTGTCGTAGGCTGCTGAATCGCCGAGCTGACGGTACATCTCCATCAGCGCCATCTTCGGGCCGCTCGATTCGGGCGCGAGTTCCTCGGCCTTCCGGTACATCACCATGGCCGAATCCCTCTTGTCCAGTACTTCGTACAGGTTCCCTTTCAATATCAGATAACTGTATTCCCTCGGGTCGCTGGCTATCAGGCGATCCACTTCGCGCACCGCCCCCAACGAGTCCTTGTTCTCCATGTAGAGGGTCATCTTGTTCAGCGTCAGCGGCGCGCTCTTGCCCTCCAGTTTCTCGTAGCGGTCCATGGCCTCGATGGCTTTCTTGCCCTGGCCGTGATTGCTGTATGCGTCCGACAGATATATCAGCACGTTGCTGTTGTCGGGATAGCGTTCCGCCAGGCGTTCCAGCACACGTATGCCCTCGCGGGTGGTGTCCATGTTCTGCGCCATATAGCCGTAGAAGATTCCCTCCTCGATGTCGTCGGGATACGCATCGACATACCGGCGTAGCATCGACATGGTGGACTTCATCCCCGCGCTGTCGTTAAACGCCACGCGCGACATCAGCCTTTCCTGAGCCGCCATATATTGCGCCGCCTTATTGTCCGGATCCAGCTGGCACGCCCGCTTGAAGCATTCGTAGCCGGCATCGTCATGGTCCGCCGCCATCTGCCGCAGACCCTCGTAATAATAGTATCGCGACTTCTCGCGGTCCGTCTTGCTGACAGACGCACTGCGGCCTGCCATGGCGAACACCACGGCCAGAACCGCAATTACAGATATTATAGTCCTGTTGCTTTTCACTCTGTTTCGTCCCTCACTCTCCTGTATGGCCGTAGCCTCCCTCTCCGCGCACCGTATTGTCAAGTATCAGCACCTCGTTCCATTTCACCTGTGCGAAGGGTGCCACCACCATCTGCGCTATGCGGTCGCCGTTCTTCACCTGAAAGTCCTCCTGACCGAGATTGATCAGCACCACGCCTATCTCACCGCGATAGTCCGAGTCGATGGTGCCGGGAGTGTTCAGCACAGTCACGCCATGTTTCAATGCCAGCCCCGAACGCGGACGCACCTGGGCCTCGTACCCTTCGGGCAGCTCTATCTTCAGCCCCGTGGGTATCAGCCTGCGCTCGCCCGGATGCAAGGTCACCGCCTCGGCCAGCATCGCGTGTATGTCCATTCCCGCCGAGCCGCTCGTGGCATATTCCGGCAACGAAACTCCCTGTTCTCTTACTACACTTAATGTGATTTCCATATCGCTGTGTTTTATCGGCACCGGGATAATTCCCCGCCGGTAGCTGTCTGTTTAAATATGCAACTGCAAATTTAACAAAAAAATAGCCGTCTCTGCTTAGAAACGGCTATAATTTTTTCGTATTTAACGATTTTGTCCTTATCCCTCCTCGATTGCGTCGTTAGGACATACGGATGCACAGCTGCCACAGCTGATGCAGGTATCGGGATCGATGTGGTAGATCTCGCCCTCGGAGATTGCCTCTACAGGACATACGGAAATACATGTACCGCAGGCTACGCAGCGGTCGGTGATTACATAAGCCATTGTTTATTCTTTTTAATGATTTATTTCCCTGTTTGTTATTGCCGCGCGCATTTATTAATTTTGCAACGACATTTACTTTTGCAATTGCAAATTTAATTGTTTTTTTAAAATTCACAAAAAATACTCTATTATAATTACCGTATTTTTGCAATTCTTTTACCAAAACCGCACTCACGACATGAATAACCGCGACAATACACAATCCGATACCATAAACAAGGTACAGAATACAAACTACGTGACTTCTTCTGTCCCTGACGCCGCTGTAGACTCTGAGGGTTCTTTATGCCCAAACGCTTCTTCGGCCTCTGATGCTTCTGAAGATTCTTCTGTCTCTGAAGCCGGACCATTGATTTCGATTATCACGATAACCTACAATGCCGCTCCGGTGATCAGGCCCACGCTCGAATCCCTGAACGCCCAGACCTTTCGCGATTTCGAACATCTTGTTATTGACGGAGCCTCCAAAGATGACACGGTCTCCATAGTCAGCGAGATGTGTCCTGACTCCATCATACGCAGCGAGTCGGACCGCGGACTATACGACGCCATGAACAAGGGAGTCCGTGCCGCCAATGGCAAATACCTGCTTTTCCTTAACGCCGGCGACGCGCTCCACTCACCCGATACACTGCAGCGATACGCCGAAGCAACTGGCTTAAATGGCAATAGAATTCCAAACAGAATGGATAATTCTGATTCTATACAATCTTGTGCCGATATTATTTACGGAGATACTGTTGTTGTCGACTCAGACCGCAATTTCGTGAAGCCCCGCCATCTCTCCGTCCCCGAGAGATTGACATTCCAATCGTTTGCAAACGGAATGCTGGTGTGTCACCAGGCATTCATGGTGCGTCGCGACCTCGCGCCCGAATATGATCTGCAATATCGTTTCAGTGCCGATTACGAATGGACACTACGCTGTCTCAAATCCGCAGATCCCGACCATAACGTAAACCTACACACAGTCACAATCGACTATCTCAGCGACGGCATGACTGACAAGAATCATAGCGCCAGCCTCAAGGAGCGTTTCCGCATCATGTGCCATTACTACGGCACCATCCCCACCCTTCTCCGCCACATCCGCTTCCTCCTCCGACATCTTAAGAACAAATAATAAGGCGGATAGCAGCGCTACCAGTTCGAGCCACCCGGATAGTAGCTTTTACCTTTGCAGACGAATTCTCCGTTAACATATTCCTCGGAGATTGTTAAAATTAGACAGAGGCAGTAAACATCGTTAGTAGCTTGCCTTAAAGGGCCATCCCGCGTTATAGTCTGCCTCTGTCTTTCGTTGAACACGTCAAACTAGATTTCTAGACCTCTATGTCTACTAAAAGTTTTGGATGCATTCAACGCTTATCATTAACTTCATCTGCAAAGATATGAAAGATTTGTCAACCTTACAACATTTCGTCGGGTGTGATATTTCAAAAGACACACTCGATTTCGCGCTCTACGAGCGCGGAAAGGACTACCGTACGTTCGAGCATATCCAGGTCCCCAACTCGCCGGATGGCTTCAAGACCATGCGGAAATGGCTGAGAACCTTGAAGGTACGTATGAAGGATGCGGTGATAGCGATGGAACATACCGGATCTTACTCCATGGCGTTGTCCGAATGGTGTTTCGGGAAAGGCATCACGTTCGTAATGCTGCATCCTCTTGATGTCAGGAACTACGGAGGAACATCCCGGAACAAGACCGACAAGGCGGACTCACAGTTCATCGCGGACTACGCCTATACCATGCGGGAAAAACTCAAGCCCTCCGTTCCGGAGTCCGCCAACATCAAGCAGCTGCGCCAGCTGCGTAACGAACGACAGCTGGCCGTTCGCTCGCGCACGGCATACATAAACCTGCTGAAATCCATGCCGGACAATGTTGACACAAGGCGCATCGAAAAGATAATAAAGGAGTTCGAGGCTCAGATCAAACAGATTGAGTCTGAAATGAACACTGTTATAAGCCGCGATAAGGCGATACTCGCCAACTACGACCTGTTGCTCTCCATCCCCGGCATCGGCCTTGTCAACGCCGTGACCACGATAATCGCGACAGGCAATTTCACTCGTTTCCAGACCGCTCGCCAGTATGCCAAGTTCTGTTGTGTGGCACCGCTCTCCCGACAGTCCGGCACTTCCGTTGCCAAAGGAGATCATGTGTCCAAGGCCGGCCATAACGAGATAAAGTCCGTTCTTACCGAGGGTGCTCGCAGTGCCATCACCCATGACAGCCAGATCAGGGCATACTATGAAAGAAAAAAATCCGAGGGCAAGTGCCATGGATGTATACTCAACGCGGTAAAATTCAAGCTCATATGCAGAATGTTTGCCGTAGTCTCGCGTCAACGGCCCTATGTGGACGTCGAAGCGTACAGGAGCAGAACCGTCAAGTCGGCTGATAGCGCGTAGTCTTGTTCCTGAAAATCATTCCTCTCTCCTTCTGGAGGGGGGAGCCCCAGCGGCGGGGGCGGCCTAAACCGCCCCCAGGAGCGTAATGGGGAAGTAACCGACTTATCATAATTTAACGGATCCTTGGATGATGGATTGATAAATCCTGTATCTGCGGGTCAAGTCTATCATATGCTCGTCCAAAACAAAATGTTAAATGTTAAAAAACTCTGATTTCATAGGATTTTAACATTTCTCGCTTGCGAGAGTCCTAGATTTCGCGGGCTGTCCCCAGACGCGCTACTATACGAAAAAAAGGGACTCATTTCTGAGTCCCTTCGTTTCAAAGTGGCGATTACCTACTCTTCCGCTTTCGCAGTACCATCGGCGTGATAAGGTTTAACTTCTCTGTTCGGAATGGGAAGAGGTGGAGCCCTTATGCTATCATCACCTTAGTCTCGTTGCTGTGAATGCCTCTCGCGACATTACCACAGTGATATCTTCAGAGTGACCCGGCCGGAACGAGAAGACCAGCAGAAACCAGTGCCTTCACACTTATCATAGTCGTTTCCTTGTTCTATAGTATTTAATGCATCGGTCAGGTATGTGTACCTCACTTCCGCATCTGTACTTTCCACGGAACTTCGGGCAATTAGTACCGCTCGGCTGAACGCGTCGCCACGCTTACACCTGCGGCCTATCGACGTCGTCGTCTTCAACGGCCCTCAGCGAGATCTTATCTCGGAGCCGGCTTCGTGCTTAGATGCTTTCAGCACTTATCCAATCCAGACGCGGCTACCCGGCTGTGCTCCTGGCGGAACAACCGGTGCACCGGAGGTCTGTCCAGCACGGTCCTCTCGTACTAGTGCCGGATCTCCTCAAATCTCAACGCCCACAACAGATAGAGACCGAACTGTCTCACGACGTTCTGAACCCAGCTCGCGTGCCACTTTAATAGGCGAACAGCCTAACCCTTGGGACCTTCTCCAGCCCCGGGATGTGACGAGCCGACATCGAGGTGCCAAACCACTCCGTCGATATGAGCTCTTGGGAGGGATCAGCCTGTTATCCCCGGAGTACCTTTTATCCTTTGAGCGACGGCCCTTCCATGCGGAACCGCCGGATCACTATGCTCAAGTTTCCTTCCTGTTCGACGTGTCTGTCTCGCAGTCAAGCGCCCTTATGCCATTGCACTCTGCGGCCGGTTGCCAATCGGCCTGAGGGCACCTTTAGGAGCCTCCGTTACGCTTTTGGAGGCGACCACCCCAGTCAAACTACCCGCCAAGCAATGTCCTCCCTTATCCGGGAGTTAGAAGCCAAATGCGCAAAGGCCCGTATTTCAACAACGGCTCCACGACGACTGGCGTCGCCGTCTCATAGCCTCCGGACTATCCTACACATCGCGCACCCGGCCCCAATGCTAAGCTGCAGTAAAGGTTCACGGGGTCTTTTCGTCCCGTTGCGGGTAATCGGCATCTTCACCGATACTACAATTTCACCGAGCTCACGGTCGAGACAGTGTCCGGATCATTACACCATTCGTGCAGGTCGGAACTTACCCGACAAGGAATTTCGCTACCTTAGGACCGTTATAGTTACGGCCGCCGTTTACCGGGGCTTCACTTCACTGCTTCGATTGCTCTGACAGCTCCGCTTAACCTTCCGGCACCGGGCAGGTGTCAGACTGTATACTGCGCCTTGCGGCTTCGCACAGCCCTGTGTTTTTGCTAAACAGTTGCCTGGACCTATTCTCTGCGCCTCCCCTTGTTCAGGGGGGAGGGCCCCTTATCCCTAAGTTACGGGGCCAATTTGCCTAGTTCCTTGACCGTGAATCTCTCGAGCGCCTCGGTATTTTCTACCCGACCACCTGTGTCGGTTTCCGGTACGGGCCGACCCTTACTCAGACATCCCTCGCGGATTTTCTCGGGAGCCTGCTCCTCCATGACTGTCACTCGTTCCGAAGAACTCGCGTACTCTCGGACTTCATCTGCCGCGTTTCCGCCGCGACATTGACTTTGTCCTTCAACGCGCTATTCCGTCAGCGCGCGCATGTTTCGCTTCTCCGTCCCCGCTGGGACTAATAAGGGCCGGGTCGCGGAATATTGACCGCGTGTCCATCCACATGACCTTACCAGGTCTGCGTTAGGTCCCGACTTACCCCGGGCCGATTAGCGTTGCCCGGGAACCCTTGGTCTTTCGGCGATGGGGTTTCCCGCCCCATTTGTCGTTACTTATACCTGCATTTGCTTTTCCGCAATCTCCACCGTGTCTCGCGGCACGGCTTCACCGACGGCGGAATGCTCCCCTACCGATAAATCTCTATAATCTATCCCACGCTTTCGGCACCGGACTTATGCCCGATTATTATCCACGCGGGGCCGCTCGACTAGTGAGCTGTTACGCACTCTTTGAATGAGTGGCTGCTTCCAAGCCAACATCCTAGCTGTCTCTGCGGCCCCACCTCGTTATTGTCTTCAACTTAGCCCGGATTTCGGGGCCTTAAACGGTGGTCTGAGTTGTTCCTCTCTCGGACGCGGACCTTAGCACCCGCGCCCTCACTCCCGGGAATCCTGCCGCGGCATTCGGAGTTCGTCAGGACTTGACAGGCGGCGAAGCCCTCGCATCCTATCGGTCGCTCTACCTCCGCGGTAGTGTCCCGAGGCTGCACCTAAATGCATTTCGGGGAGTACGAGCTATCTCCGAGTTTGATTGGCCTTTCACTCCTACGCACAAGTCATCCGAAAGCTTTTCAACGCTTACCGGTTCGGACCTCCAGACAGTGTTACCTGTCCTTCATCCTGCTCATGCGTAGATCACTCGGTTTCGCGTCTGCCCCCGACGACTATACGCCCTGTTCGGACTCGCTTTCGCTCCGGCTCCGGTCCTCCAGACCTTAGCCTCGCCGCCGACGACAACTCGCAGGTTCATTATGCAAAAGGCACGCCGTCACCACACTTAGTGGCTCCGACCGCTTGCAGGCGCATGGTTTCAGGTTCTTTTTCACTCCCTTGCTCAGGGTTCTTTTCACCTTTCCCTCACGGTACTGTGCGCTATCGGTCTCTCGGTAGTATTTAGCCTTTCGGGATGGTCCCCGATAATTCGACCGGAATTCCTCGTGTTCCGGCTTACTCAGGTGGCGCTCCTGCGGGTCTTCTCTTCGAATACGGGGCTCTCACCCGCTGTGGCCCGGCATTCCAGCCGGTTCTTCTCGATATCCTCCCGTCCCTTGAGCGCTCCTATTACCCCGGCACGCGCCTAAACGCCGCCGGTTTGGGCTCTTCCCCGTTCGCTCGCCGCTACTGGGGGAATCGTTGTTACTTTCTCTTCCTGCAGGTACTAAGATGTTTCAGTTCCCTGCGTTCGCCTCCACATTCGTGGATGACGGAATCGCTTCCGCCGGGTTGCCCCATTCGGACATCTGCGGGTCTATGCGTATTTGCCGCTCGCCGCAGCTTTTCGCAGCTTGTCACGTCCTTCTTCGCCTCCGAGAGCCAAGGCATCCTCCATGCGCCCTTGTCGTTCCGTTTATTCCTTATAAACAGTCGACAAGCGACATGTCTTTTCGCCTATGATTTGCTCGTGTGAAACTCTGTTGTGTTTCTACTCTTGTCTTCTCACAATCTGATATGCTTCCTTAATCATGATTGATACATTATCAATTCCGCATTCAAATCGCTTCCAGCCTTGTCATTGTCCTCTGAAAAGTGGAGAATAACGGATTCGAACCGTTGACCCCCTGCTTGCAAAGCAGGTGCTCTAGCCAGCTGAGCTAATCCCCCGGGGAGATTTCTGCCACAAGACATAATCAGCGCGGTCAGGAAGACCGGCTCCAGAAAGGAGGTGTTCCAGCCGCACCTTCCGGTACGGCTACCTTGTTACGACTTAGCCCCAGTCACCGATTTCGCTCTAGGGCGCGCCTCGCGGCGACGCACTTCAAGCGCCCTCGGCTCCCATGGCTTGACGGGCGGTGTGTACAAGGCCCGGGAACGTATTCACCGCGCCATGGCTGATGCGCGATTACTAGCGAATCCAGCTTCACGGAGTCGGGTTGCAGACTCCGATCCGAACTGAGACCGGCTTTCGGGTTCCGCTCGGTGTCGCCACCTGGCTTCCCTCTGTACCGACCATTGTAACACGTGTGTCGCCCCGGACGTAAGGGCCGTGCTGATTTGACGTCATCCCCGCCTTCCTCGCGGCTTGCGCCGGCAGTCCCGGCAGAGTCCTCGGCTTTACCCGTTAGCAACTACCGGCAGGGGTTGCGCTCGTTATGGCACTTAAGCCGACACCTCACGGCACGAGCTGACGACAACCATGCAGCACCTCGGCGACGGTCCATAGAAGGGGACGTCTCTGTCCCTGTCCGCCGCCGTTTGAGCCCGGGTAAGGTTCCTCGCGTATCATCGAATTAAACCACATGTTCCTCCGCTTGTGCGGGCCCCCGTCAATTCCTTTGAGTTTCACCGTTGCCGGCGTACTCCCCAGGTGGAATGCTTATCGCTTTCGCTTCGCCGCTCAGGTCTCAATCAACCCGAACAGCCGGCATTCATCGTTTACTGCGTGGACTACCAGGGTATCTAATCCTGTTCGATCCCCACGCTTTCGTGCCTCAGCGTCAGTCAGGCGCCAGTACGCTGCCTTCGCAATCGGAGTTCTGCGCAATATCTAAGCATTTCACCGCTACACTGCGCATTCCGCGTACCTCTCGCCTTCTCTAGCACTGCAGTTTCAACGGCTCGCCGGGGTTGAGCCCCGGGCTTTTACCGCTGACTTGCACCGCCGCCTACGCACCCTTTAAACCCAATAAATCCGGATAACGCTCGCATCCTCCGTATTACCGCGGCTGCTGGCACGGAGTTAGCCGATGCTTTTTCTTCAGGTACACTCAGACTTCTATACATAAAAGCTTTTGTTCCCTGACAAAAGAGGTTTACGACCCATAGGGCCTTCTTCCCTCACGCGGCTTGGCTGGTTCAGGCTCCCGCCCATTGACCAATATTCCTCACTGCTGCCTCCCGTAGGAGTCTGGTCCGTGTCTCAGTACCAGTGTGGGGGACCTTCCTCTCAGAACCCCTACGCATCGTCGGTACGGTGGTCCGTTACACCGCCGTCTGCCTAATGCGCCGCATGCCCATCCCCTGCCGATCAATCTTTCCTCCAAAGGAGATGCCTCCTCTGAATATACGCGGGATTAGCCTTCCTTTCGGAAAGTTGTCCCCCTGCAGGGGGCAGGTTGCATACGTGTTACTCACCCGTGCGCCAGTCGCCGGCAGAGAGTGCAAGCACTCTCCCCGATGCCCTTCGACTTGCATGTGTTAAGCCTGCCGCTAGCGTTCATCCTGAGCCAGGATCAAACTCTCCGCTGTTTATATTGTTTTCTTTTTCTTCAATATAACGAATTATTGTTTGGCCTGGTCTTCCTTATAGTTTGTTAGGAATTGTACGGGATAACTATGTATCCCTTGTACTCTCAAAACAACTTTTTACGCTGCTCTGTCTTGTGGCAAAATGTCATTGTTCTCCTTGCGGTTCCCGGGGTGTTGCCCCCGAAACGCGAATGCAAAATTAGTACGTTTTTCTCCCCTTGTCAAGTCCCCGCACGATATTTTTTCTAAATTCGTTTACTTATCCGTTTAACTCGTTGATATTCCGCTAAATCAACAAATGTTAAATTATGTTTTGTTTTATTAATATTATGTTCTATAACATAACAAATAGTAGCGCAGGCTGTCCCAGCCGCGCATAAAAAGGAAAAAATTAGTAGCGCGGGCTGTCCCCAGCCGCGCATAAAAAACGGAAAAATGCCTATTGAAAAAATTTATATAAGGCTTTTTGCCATAATTTATGCGCGGCTGGGGACAGCCTGCGCTACTATCGCCTGCGCAATACATGCAATATGAACAGACTTTAGAGGGCGAGGATTTTGGGTAAAAAAACGATAAGACCGACCGCGATGCACGCAAAAGTCATCAAAAAAACGGCTCCGGCGGCCACGTCCTTCACGATTTTTATGTTCTCGTTCCAGTCGCTACAGACATGGTCGGCCAGTTTTTCGACGGCGGTGTTCATTCCTTCGGCGGTAAACATGGCGCCTATGCAGAATATCACGGCGCACCATTCCCAGGCTTCGAGGTGCAGAATTATGCCGGCGATTATGACCACGACGGCGGCGGCGAGATGAAACATGGCGTTTCGTTCATGGCCGAACAGCCACTTGATGCCCTGCCAGGCAAAGCCGAACGACCGCCATCGTCCGCGCAAAAAGCCCGTACGTGGCGGTCGTCCCTCGTTACCGTTATTAGCCCCGGAGGGAGGATTAGAATGTGATGGAGGCATAGATACCGATGTTTTTGGTCCGTTCGTCGGCCACGGGGGCCAGCTGCAGATTGTGTTTTTTGGCGAACGGGGTGGTGAATATCAAGGCCGAGCCGGCGCCGATGGCGGCACCGACCAGGCAGTCCCATACATAATGCTGGCGCGAGAAGCATCGTCCCCAGGCCACGTATGTGCCGAGCACGTAAGCCGGTACGCCGTATTGCCATCCGTAGCGGCGCGTCAGATATGTGGCCGTGGCGAACGAGACGGCGGTATGGCCGGAGGGAAAACTGTGGAAGTCGCTTCCGTCGGGTCGTTTCCCGCGGCCGGCGTATTTCAGGGCATAGGTGAGGGGAGCGGTTACGGCGGCGGTCTCCACGCCTTGTAGCAGGCCCTGCCAGTCGCGGGCGCACAGCGTACCGATCAGCGCGGCCGTAGGTAACGCCAGCGCCACGATGTCGGTGCTTCGCTTCACGCCCTTCATGGCGTGAGTCAGCTGATAGGGTTCCTGCTGCGGATACGTTATCTGTGCCGACGACGTCAGCACACCTGTCAGTACCATTATAACAATTAAAAATCTCTTCATAATCAATAATCATAACTGAAGGATAGCTGGTCGACCCATAGCTTGGAACCGTTGCCGCCGGTAAAGTAGTCGCCGTACTTGGAGGCGCAGCAGGTAATGACCAGATAGCCGGGCACCCGCGATGTATCGCGATATTTGATCTCCACCTCGAACGGCTGGTATCCATCCAT
>OKXI01000616.1_pt1 | contig 12277 bp, 15 predicted proteins | sample 1607161 | NCBI WGS metagenome assembly OKXI01 (sample SAMN04414078, study PRJEB24778) | human gut metagenome | material: faecal | host: Homo sapiens
GTGGGAAGGAAAGAATCCTCGATGACATGAACAACGGGTTTGGATGGAAACATTTGCCAAAGTCATTCATGGCAGAAAATGCAGTATACCTGCTGATGACTGCATTGATAAGGAACTTCTACAAAACGATCATCCGAAAATTAAACGTTAAGGATTTTGGCCTATCCATATCGAGTCGTATTAAGACTTTCGTTTTCAAATACATCTCGGTTGCCGCAAAGTGGATTAGGACTTCAAGGACGTACGTGCTAAACATCTATACCGAGAATCCAGCGTATAAAATAGCCTTTCAACAGGATTTTGGCTAATCCTTATTCTAATGGTGGGTAATGCGTATTGCCTCAAGTCGCTTCATGGGGTAAGGGGAAGTTATGCAAAAGAGTGGACCTTTGGCACCTTCGTTTCACTAAAACACAATGTAAAGATAATAAACTCACTAAAAAATGCATGGCAATCTCTGATTTCATTCGCTTGCGGAAATTAGGTTTACCATTCCAGACGTTCCTTCACATTGTTCATCGCCTCTTTCAGGCTGCTGTTCATGACCCGCGCATAATGCTGCGTCATGCGTGTGGAGGCATGTCCGAGCATGACGGACACGTCCTGCAAGGGTACATTGTTGGCGAGCGTGACGGTGGTCCCGAAAGTGTGCCTGGCCACATGCGTGGTCAGATTTTTCTTTATGCCGCAGAAATCGGCGATTTCCTTGAGGTAGCTGTTCATTTTCTGGTTGCACATGACAGGCAGGCAGCATCCTTTCTTTACGCAGATCGGATGTTCCCTGTATTTCTCCAATATGGCCAGTGGAACGGGCAGCAGCGGGATGTTGCTGATGGAAGACGCTTTTCTGCGGTGTTCCAACTTGACCCTTCCCTTCCTTATCCACCAGTCACCGAGATTGTCCTGTACCAGGTTTTCACCACTCAGAGTGGCGACATCGGAGAACGCCAGACCGGTGAAGCACGCGAAGACAAATATGTCCCTGACCAGCTCGAGCCGTGGGATGGTGAATTTCTTTTTCATGACGGCCTGCAACTCGTCGTAGGTCAGGAATACCGGATCGGTCTCGTCCTGTTCCATCTTGTAACCGTAAAAGGGATTCTTACGCATCCATTCCTTTGCCAATGCCATGTTGGTGAATTTCTTGAAACATTTCATGTAGCGGACTATCGTGTTACGGCACAGTCCCCCCTCCGTTTTCAGGTAAATGTCAAACGCGCGGATGAACTCCGGTGTCAGCTCATGGAAGGTGATATCCTCCTTGCCGTAATAAGAGGGGATAAGCCGCTGCAATTTCTTCACCACGTTCTTGTACCGGTTGATCGTAACGGGAGAGTAGTCTATGCCTGTCAGTGTTTCCATTTCCTTGATGCCATCCTGCATGGTACCGAGCAATGTACGCATTTCGGTGTCTTTCCCGAAAACACGTTTCAGGATCAGTTTCGGGGTAATCAGGGCCTGTTCCAATACCAGTTCCTTGTGTTTCTCGAGGGCACGTGCGTGTAACTCCGCAATATAGGTATTCAATGCGATGGATGCCCTGTCCCTGCCCTTGCTGCATCCTTTGGCCGCATTCCATAAGTTCAGAGGCACGCTTCTTTGGATACGGGCATCGTCGTAGCTCCCGTTGATGGTTATCCGCATCAGTACGGGGGCCTCACCGTTTTTCAACAATTTCGTTTTGAGCACGAAAAAAAGAATGTTCATTGTTCCTTGTTTCATCACTTTTGTTTTTTTAGGGGTGTTACATCCAATTGTTTCGTCAAAACCGGATGGCATGAGGACGTGAAACGAAATGTTAAATTCGGTGGCTTTTTTGAGGGACTTGTGAAATCGCCATAAAAATCCCATTTTTATCAGGTTCGAATTGCCTTTTGTATCCCGGGTTCGATTCCTTTTTTTATCCCGATGGGAAATACCGAATTTTTAAATTTATTTCACATTTTCAACTCCATCCGGTCATGTGTGCAAAATTACTTTTTCACACCGGAGATTGAAATTGTCAAACAGTTGAAAAACAATGAAGTATGATACATATTTATGGCTTTTTCAAAAGCCTTAAAAAAAGCCACTGAACTGGCAAAATCCAACTTCACAAATATGTAATGAAATGCGTAGCGAGGGTAAAAAAAGAACCCTTGAACTATCTCTAATTCAAGGGTTTTCTAAAATTGAAAAGCTTTTTGGTGGTGCCACCAGGAATCGAACCGGGGACACAAGGATTTTCAGTCCTTTGCTCTACCAACTGAGCTATGGCACCAAAATGGTTATCGGTAGAGCTTTTCACTTTGTAATAGAACACCTCTCAGAAACTATTGTTTCTTGTTTTCGGTTGCAAAGGTAGGCATATTTTTTGATTCTACAAATTTTTTGCAAATTTTCTATGAAATTCTTTTTGATTTCAAAAAAATGCTTTACCTTTGCACTCGCAAAACAGAAACGGAATGTAGCGCAGTTGGTAGCGCACTACGTTCGGGACGTAGGGGTCGGGCGTTCGAGTCGCCTCATTCCGACAGAAGGCGACAAGCAGTGAAAATTGCTTGTCGCTTTTTCTTTTCCACCTTTGCAAACCGCTGTAAATCTGCGGAAAATTTTAAAAACTTCATTCTCGTTTTCTGTTCGATAATCATCATTTTTCTTGTCGAAGTAAATTCCACCAGGATAGACTAAATTTTGTATTTTTTGCCTATTAGAAAAATCACTATCCCTCCACAAACTGCCTAATTTACAAGATATTTCAATCGTTTGATTGATATAATTCATCATGTTCGATAAATTTTTCCCTGCATCTTCAAGGTCTCGTCTGATTTCTGCCAATCTCGAATTTAATTCGCTCATAGTAGCCGTATATATTTCACTATTAATTTCTCCCAGACCAAACCTAACTTTAACTGCATTTATTCGATTTTCACACTCTGTTTTTCGTTTTAAAATAGCGTAGTTCTCTTTAATTTTTTGAGTTTCAAAAGATAAGCGGAGCATAGAAAATAGGCAGGTAACGATTAGGTGACGAAAATCCATCGCTCGCTTGCGTTTTTCTGCATAACCTCAAATAACTCTTCAGCTACAAAAGTAGTTAATTTACTTGACCTTAGCAAGTTTTTATGCGGGATTTTCAAGGGAGATCAGGTCCTATTTCGGACTTGGTCTCCTTTTTTATTGCCATCCGTAAGATATCCTCTTTTTACTGTATTACCTCTCCTCCGAATAGTTTATTCCCGATAATAGGGTTTTACCCTCTCAAAAAACTTCAAAAAATACATCATTGATACATAATGGTTTACTGGCAAAATATGGGGCTGGCGGTATCCGTCAGCCCTATGTTCACCCTCCGATTTTCCCAAACTTTGCAGGCGAAGAAAGACAAAAACAGTATCGAACTAAAAACAACCGACAAATGGAAGAAGGCAAGAATGAAATCATGGAGCTCAGGCAGATGATCGAAGGATGCTTCGAGCGTCAGAACAAGCTCATCGCCCGTCTGGAAATGGAGTTGGAAGCACTTAGTAATTTCAACGGCAAGCAGATGCTGGACAGCCGCGACATGCGTCTCCAGCTGAAAGTCTGCGACCGGACACTGATACGCTGGCGCATGTCGGGAAAGCTGCCGTCCTTCAAGATCAGCGGCAAGGTGTACTTCTGGGCATTCGACGTGTACAAGTTCCTCCGGGAGGAATACGGCACGACCGCCCTGCCGGAAGCCTTCGAAGAACAGGAACCGATAACAATTAAAAATAGCAAGACAAATGGAAAATCAAAGTAAGTACATTATGATCGAGCGGAACAAGTTCGCCGCTCTTGTCAAGGCACACCGCAAATGCCTGCAGATGCTGAGTATCCTGACCTACGCGCATACCGTCAAGGAAGTGCGGCTGACCTTCACGCTGGAGGAGATCTGCGAGCTTCTCCAGATGACCCGTGAGGAAGTGGAGACACAACGTCAGAAGGGGTATATCCGTTTCAGCGTGCAGAATGGTATAACCGTCTACGAGATTACGGACATCCTGCGGTTAAAGAACATGCTGGAGATGGGAAAGATATACCGCAAGATCGACGGAATGGCGATAACCGTTCCGGTGAAAAAAGAGACAGGAAATGTAACGGATTCATTAACCGATTAATAGGATTCAATATGAGACAGTTGGTACATGCCTCGCTGTTCAGCGGGTTTGGTGCGGCGGATCTTGCCGCCGAATGAATGGGATGGCGTAACGCCTTCCATTGTGAGATAGATGAGTTTTGTAACCGAATTTTAAATTACTGGTTCAGCCATGCAGAAAGTTATACGGATATTACAACTACGGATTTTCGGGGATGAAGGGGACGGATCGACATCCTCACAGGAGGTTTCCCATGCCAGCCCTTTTCCGTTGCCGGCCGGCGAAAGGGCGCGGAGGACAGCCGTTACCTCTGGCCTCACATGCTCCGTGCCATTCACGAGATCCGGCCCGGTTGGATTGTTGGTGAGAACGTTGGTGGCATCCTCACGATGGTACAGCCCGGCAAGGCGGCTCACGTGGGATGTCAGCCCTCTCTGTTCGGAGAGGATCAGCCTGTATACCGCAAGCGGGAGGAATACGTCGTCGAGACCATCTGCCGTGATCTTGAGCGTGAAGGATATACCGTCCAGCCGCTGCTTATTCCGGCTTGTGCCGTCGGTGCCCCGCACAGAAGGGACCGCATATGGTTTGTTGCCCACGCCGATGGCGAGGGATTACAGCCCGAGGGGACCGAACTGTCTCCAGAAGGGTCTTCCGGAAATCATCCGCGAGATGTTGCTGCCCACCCCGACAGCGACGGAGATACACCACCGGCAGCGGGTGGAACGCTGGAAACGTCAGGGGCGCGTGTCGATGCACGAGACGGAGGACGGGGAGAAGAACCCCAACGGCCTGACGGACTTCCTGGACTTCCACGGGCTGCTCCCGACACCGACTGCAAGGGACTGGAAGGGCGCGCCGACCTTGGAAAATTTCCAAAGGAAGGGGAAGAACCCGCATCAGGGCAGCCTTCCCGATTTCTTTGCCCGGTCTGGGAGGAGTTTCCAACTCAATCCCCTGTTTGTGGCCGAGATGATGGGGTTCCCCGTCAATTGGACGGTATTACCTTTTCTTCCTGGCGGCAGCAGTCCGTCAAGGGATATGGAAACGCCATCGTCCCCCAGGTAATCCATGAGATATTCAAAGCGATAGAATCAACTTATAAATAATAGACAGCATGCATACATTTGTTATAGCGGAACATCCTGAGTTCGGTAAAATCCGGACAGTCGAGAAGGACGGCAAAATATGGTTTTGCGCAAAGGATGTCGCCGCATCATTGGGATACGCCAATACAAGGGATGCCATAGACCGGCACTGTAAACAGAAGGGAGTCTGCGTTCACGACATCCCTACTAGGGGCGGACGTCAGAAAATCAAGTTCATAGATGAAGGGAACGTGTACAGGCTTATAGCCGGAAGCCGTCTGCCCTCGGCTGAAAGGTTTGAAAGCTGGATCTTTGACGACCTCGTCCCACGAACAGTAAAAGAAGGCGGATACCTGCTTGACATAAAGGGAGAAACCGACTCCGAACTGCTTTCACGGGCCTTGTTGCTCGCGGAAAACAGGATAAAGGAACGCGACAGGCATATATCCGTACTGGAAGAGAAAAACGCGCAGAACGCCATCAAATTAAGCCGGCAGGCTCCTAAGGTAAGGTATTTTGAAGAGGTCCTGCATTCGGCAAGTACATATACAACCACGCAGATAGCCAAAGAACTTGGAATGAGCGGAAGGGAGCTGAATTACAGGTTGAAATTGCTTGGAGTCCAGTTCCGCCAGTCAGGAACATGGATGCTTACCGCCCGATACCACAAGGAAGGATATACCCGGACACATACGCATGTATGGCAAAACCGGAACGGAGAAACCGGAACGGCCATGCATACCGTATGGACGGAACGCGGCAGGCTTTTTATCCATCAGCTGCTGAATTTCAATATTGGGTATTAGGCATGACATATTCCCCACATTATAAACAACCGGATTTATAATGTGGGAAGTATTGAAAATCCTATATGAATGAAGGGAGGGCACTACGAAACGGCGTATGCTCTCCCTCGTTCCTTTTATTTCTCATAAAGCAGTAAAAATTCCATTTTTCTGCGTCTTTCTATTGATTTGACCTTCCGTCCCCGGTAGTGGCAATAGGAAATGTATTCCCTGTATATATCACGGTCTCCGGCTTCCAGCTTCCGGAGCAGGCGGCTTTTGGGGCGTTTCCCATAGCCGAGCAATGCGGATGTCCCGACATTGTAGCTCAAGACCATTAAAAGAAGTGCATCCTTGCCGTAGCTGCGAAACAATGCATAGCGTTTCATGAGATCCCTACGCAGCAGTGCCTCCGCTTCAGCCTCCGTCATGTCGTAGGACAGATTTTCGCCTGGTAATAACCTGTGTCCAAATCCATAGTAGGGAAAATTGTCCCTTCCATGAAGTCCTTCGAATTTTTTTATAAGACTGACTGCAAGCTCAAATTTTGCCGGATCCGGTTTCTGTCGCATTTTTACAGGCTGTGCCGACAGGTCGACAGTCAGTCCTGACGGCAACAGTACCATCATAAGCAGGCATAGTATTGCCTTTCCTCTCCAAACTGATATTTTCTTTACCTTTTTCATTGTTTTTACTATAATCTTAATCCTTTTTTCTGCACCTTATCCCGGTTGACTTTTGAAGCGCGTTCTTCTTCCTGCCTCTGTCGTGGGGTTGCAGTAAGGAAACGGATAAACAGGTCATATTCACGGATAAGCTGCTGCGAACACTCGAGCCGGAGTGTATGGGCCAGATTGCTCATCGGGCTTGTACTTCCGGCAGAGATGTCCTGTTCCAGCAGTTTATCCAGACAGACATTCCTTCTTCGCTGTATGTATTCCTGAATCTGCTGCGGTGTCTCAAGTTTTCTTATATTGGAACGCAGGTCATTTAAGCATTTATACATATAATACAGCCTGTATAACTCCTCAGACTTGTCTTCAAAGAAAGAAAGGTAGTTTGCATTGGACCTTGCCATGCCTTCCTGGATCTTCCCGTCCAACACTTCCATTGTAGCGTCCAGACGTTCCATCAATCTTGTAACGTTGGGATTCTGTCGTACCATTTTATTATCTTTTTAATCCGTTCGACTTTTTCTTCACAGGCTGCCCGTTTGCCTCTTTCATTTCCCTTTTCGGTTCCTTGAGGGAAAGAGTATGCAAGAATCCCTGACAGTCCTGAATCAGCCTTTGCATGCATTCCAATGACAGGGTATGCGCCATGTTCGCCATCGGGCTGGTACTGTTCCTTGCGGGCGGATTGGCAAGCAGCCTTTCCTGCTGGTATCTTACGATATCCTTAAAGTACCTTTGCAGTTCCTCCACATCATCCGTCCCGTTCACCTTGTTGCGGAACACGCCGTAGTAATCACGCAGGCGGCCTGCCTTGTACACATCGTCCGCCTGCCATTCAAAGAAACGGGAATAGTCCTTTTTCGCCTCTTCCAGCCCCTTGCGTATCCGTTCTTCCGTACCGGCAATTTTCCTGTCCAGCGACTGCCAGAGCTGTTCAATATTCCAATTGTCCTGTCTCATGCTTTACATTTTTAATCCGTTCGACTTCTTTTTCATCGTTTCCAGTTCCGTTTTTGCTTTCACTTCCTCGCGGGGAGCCTTCATCGAGAGAAGCCGTTCGAAGCCCGTATAATCCTTGACCAGTCTCTGCATGCATTCCAGCCGGTAGGTATGTGCCAGGTTGGAAATATCGTCCGTGCTACGCCTGCGGATACTCCCGCTGACCAGCTCCTTCAGGCATTCCTCCCGTTTATGCCGTATATATCCATGCACCTCCCCGGGAACTCCCACCTGCCGGATTACCTGGCGGAGTTCCCCGTATTGCTTTACCATGAAATGGGACTTGAACAATTCCTCCCCGGTCCACGCAAAATGATAAAGGTAATCCCGGTCCAGTTTATTCCGGATCTCCTTTATTGTTTTTTCCTCGTACCGTATTCGCATGTCCAGATATTCGGCAAGCTGCTCCATGCCGTATTTATCCTGTTCCGTCATAGCTTCCGTCTCCCGTTAGTCGATTGTATCCGTATTTGCCCTGTCCTCGATGGAGAACGGGATGTCCAGCGTCCGTTCCACTCTGAAGTTGTCTACCGCCACGAAGCGGATCCCGGGATTGTCCTCTCCCGTGTTCCGGAAAAAAAGGGTGAACACCTGGCGGCGGATGTCCGTCGTGTCCAGCCCCGCGATGCCGGAGAGTTCCGTCAGCTCGCGGTTCACCAGCCTGGTTCCGTCCGCGGCGAACACCTCGCCGTCACCTTCCAGCTGTATGTATCCGACGCGGTAACGGGCCTCCCGGTAATCCCCCTCGCGGTCAAGTGTCAGGCGGATCTCCACCGTCTCGTCGGGCGCGATGCCTTCCTGCAGGTACCAGGAAGAGAGCGAGAAGTCGTATGCCTGCCGCACTTCCAGACGGTCATCGCAGCCGGCAAAGGTGCACGCCAGCAGAGCCAGCGCGCATCCCATGATGAATGTTCCTGTTTTCATTGTTTCCTGTTCTTAAAAGATTAATCGATGATATATTTCAGTCCGACGGCCACTACCGTATGGAAATGCCCTACGGACGAGCCGAAGAAGACACGCTGCCGGACATTGAAAAGAAAAGCCCAGCGGTCCGTAAGGAACGCCTCCATCTCGAATGCCGGGGCGAAGCCGTAGATGAAGGCACCCTTGTGCAGCAGGGTCGCCCCGTCATAAAGGAGCCTGCCGTTCCGGTTTACCCTCTCATAGCCTGCCAGCGCGAACAGTCCGGCGGAAAAAAACACGTTCCTGCCCCTGTCCGAGAGGAACGGGAAGAGACAGCCCGCCTCCGCAGTGAACTGCTCCTTGGGAACGGCCGTCTCCTTGTAGGCATAGTGTTTCTTCACGTAGTCCGCACCGACCACCCAGCGCGAGCGGTTACGGTTGTAGCGGCTCAGGGCCATCCCGACCTGGAAATTCCCTCTCAGGTGCCTTACGTTCTTTCCGAAGTCATCCACGCCGCCCAGCCTCAGTTCAAGCCCCGTCTGCCCGGGCAGGTAGCGTTGGGCGGAAACCTTGCCCGCCCAAAGGGACAGGAAGGCGCACATTGTTATAAACAGATACTTTCTCATGGCATTACTCCTTTACCAGTTCGTCCACCAGTCTGGCATCCACCAGGTCGCTGTTCTCGATATGGAACCGCTGGTGGCGTCCGCCGCCTTTTTCGTAAATCTCCACCTCGATGAGCTTGTCATCGGGGATGACCACCTTGTGGAAAGCATAGACGATGCGTCCTTCCCCTTTGCCCCCTATACGCCTCAGTTCGTTGAGCGCACGCACCGGCTCGATGTAGGTTTCCTGCTGCGCCGTACGTTTGGCCACTTTCTTGTCCACCACCTTGAAACGCACAAAGTCGATGTCGAAGGGCACATGTGAGGAATTGGCCAGCGAGATATGAAGGAACAGCAGGTCCTTATGCACATAGATCCCCTTGAGCAGGGCCTGCATCCCGAACTGGCGGCAGCCGATATGCTTTAGGTCCCTGCGGTCCAGGCGGTGGACGGTGTACATCAGGCTGGCGATGACCGAAGGGTCCTCCTCGCCGAGCTCGGTCACACGGACGGCACTCCCACCTGTGGAGGGTCCCGTCGGAAACCGGCTGTCCATGTTGATGTTCAACGCTTCCGGCTCCTCCTCGTAGGAGACGAGGAATGAATAGAACGAGCCGTCGCCCGTGATGACCGAGAAGTTCGTCTCGCCCGGGAAATCCCGGACGGCCGCCTTTACGCGCACCACGTTCTCCACGCCGTCCGCCTTGCCCGCGATGATGTCCGTGCTGCCCAGGTCGACATAGCGGACTTCCGCAGGGAAAAGGACATGGACCGTCTTGCTGAACGGCACGCCGATCCTGTAGGGCGTGATATGCTGGCCGGCGGTCAGGGTTCTGACCCCGCCCTCCGGCTTGCGCTCCTGTGCCCGGCAGGTCATTCCCGCCAGCGCAGCCATGGTTAAAAGAATGAATGTTCTCATCTTGAATGATTGTTTAAAAATTACAGTTAAACCTTGTTATTGTTTTTTTGTGACCAGCAACACCCTGTATCCGGCCTTCAGCTTTACTTTGACCGCCTTGACCCGCTGCGAGATGAACCGTGTCCCGCCTTGCAGGACACCCCGCGTGAGGTCCATCGCCACCTGCTGTCCGGCGGAACCGGCGAAGGAGATGCTGCCTCCCATGCTCTGGCTCACGTCCCCCAATACTTCCTTGGCGGCCGTCCGGCTTTCCGATCCCGGCACGAAGATGCCCCGCTGCCCGTCAATGTCATATGTGGCCAGTTCCACCGGGATGATATTGCCGGCATATTCGATGCTGCTTACCAGGATGTCCAGGCGTTCCCCCCGGATGTCGGCCGTGCCGGTCACCGGGCTGTTGGCCGGTATGGTGACACTTCCGGCCTGCAGGGGCTTGAGCAGGCGCAGCTTCACCCGTCCTCCCTGCTCGAGGGTCTGGCTCTCGGAGATGCAGGCCGGGATGGTGTTCATCCCCATCCGGTAGCTGCTGCCCACCGCCGTGTTGAAACCGTAGTTCCTCTCCACGACAAGTGAGGCGACAAACGCGGAATCCGCCAGCGGCTGCTCCAGGGCGGAGGTCGTTCCGCTCTCCGCCCGGCTGACAGGGACAGGCTCCGGCTTTTCTTCCTCCTCCGCCTCGCCGGGCGTGGCTTCCGGTTTGGGGCTCAGGTACCTGGCGGCCATCCGGTAGGACTGTTCCATCATCCGCTCGCGGGATTCCGCGCGCCGGTTTTCCGCTTCCGCCTCTTCCAACCGGCGGTTCAGCTCGTCCACCTTCTGTTCCAGGCCGCCGGCCGTTTCCTGCGGTGTCTCGTAGAAACTTTCCAGCTGCTCCGTGATCCTTTCGTAGGTGTCCGCCGACTGCCGTATGCTTCCGTCCGGACCGGATACGCCGTCCGTCTGTCCTTTACCTTCCAACAACCTTCCGGCAAGGTCGGAAAGCGACTGCATCCGTCTGTCTTTCTCGCGCCGGGCCTGCTGCCTTTCATAAACGTCCGTTTTATTCCCTTCCAGTTGGACCGTCGTAGGTTCCGGCACGTTCACGTTGAATCCCGAACCGCCCGCCACCGTTTTCCCGCTGTCACCGGAAGGGGCGAATATTCAGTAGAGGACAGCCAGGAATACCAGTACGAAGACCGGTATGACGATGTATTTCCTGTGGCGCAGGATTTCCTCCCCGCTAAGCCGTTTTTCCGTTTTTGTCCCTTCGGCGGGGACGGAACCGGCTTCCGCCGGCCGTGTGCCTTCCGGGGCTTCCCCGACGGGCACGTGTTCTTCTTCCATGTTACTCTTCCTGTTTTCCATTCTGCTGGGGTTGTTTAATGGTCCGGTAAATGTTTGTTTCCTGTCCTCTCAGGGGATCGGGCAGCCTGCGCAGGGTATCCGAGAGGCTGCCTTCCCCGAAGGGAAGCTCCATGCGCTCCCTTGCCGGTTTCAGCCGTCCTGCTGCGCGCAGCAGGACGATGCCCGATGCGACGCAGGTGAAGACCAGCATGGCTATGAGGATGCCCCGTTTTTGTTTCTCTGAATCGTGGTCCGAGAGATATTGATAGTGCTTGCCGATCTGTGCCTTGATGTTCTCCAGCTCCCGGTTCAGCCGTCTTGCCTCCTCGGATTTGCCTTTGGCACAGTTGCCTTTGGCATCCCAAAGGGCAAGGGGAACATCACGCTTGCAGCTGAAACTCACCGTCGTTCCGTTGACGGTAATACGCCCCATGACAGGGACACGGCCATTTTTTATGGCCTGGTTCTTGGTGTAGAACAGAACTCGAAAGGTACTCCTCATAACTCGATTATTTTTGTTACAAAATTACTATTTATCGAGTTGTTTTAAGCTATGAAGAATAATGCAAACAATTGAAAAATAACCGCTTATATTGTCTGTTTTATAGACTTGGACAAGGTAACGATTAGGTAACGTAACTCATGCTCAAATGTGCTTTTTGTAGCATCGTTTTTCAAATGGAAGTGAAATACAATCCCATTAATTCGCTGAATTCAAGCGGTGTGTCGCCATTATGCAACTATTTCTAAAAATCTCCGACTTTTTATGTAAAGACAAGGGCGTTTTAAAAAAAGGTCAGCATGTTTCAGCGTATATGCCTATCATGTTCAGCGTACATTACTCCATCACTAAGCCGATATTCTTCCTTCTCCATTTATCC